>Ga0209130_1000545_pt1 | contig 37692 bp, 41 predicted proteins | sample AraplaMF_Cvi_mLB_FD_184264 | JGI IMG/M metagenome (GOLD analysis project Ga0209130, IMG submission 184264) | Arabidopsis root microbial communities from the University of North Carolina, USA - plate scrape MF_Cvi_mLB (SPAdes) (version 2) | ecosystem: Host-associated > Plants > Roots > Endosphere...
CTGAAGAGTTTCCTGGAAGGTAACTAAACTTGACGAATAGGGCCGCTGGCCCTATCCTGCCGGGTTCTAAGGGCCCTTAGCTCATGCTTGGTTAGAGCAGAGGACTCATAATCCTTTGGTGCGCGGTCCGGTTGCTTGGAGGCTTAAGAAATACTCTAATTAAATCAGAGGCTTGCGCGTAATGGCTGCAAGCCTCTTTTGTTTTCGCTTTCCCGTGGGGCACCGATGGGGCAGTGGTGGCGCACAATTCGCACATTTACCCAGAGCAGATCGTCTAAGGAAACAAAGTAGATAGCAATTGCAGTCGCTACACAAATGCGCTAAGGGGAAACGGGGAGACAATGCTCCGAATTCGCGGATACGGTTGTCCCCAGGTGATAATTTCAATGCTACAGGAATCGCTGCCGAATCTTAGGATCAGTCGGTAGCAGTACCTTCCTGCAATCACCATCGTAAAAACAGATGAGTTCGCCGGGCAGCACTTGTTCTGGTTTCATCCAGACCAAAAGACCTTGGGTCTTCACCACGACATGGTCCTCGAAGCCCGGCGGGGGCAATAAGTGCGCCAAAAGGTCCTCTTCTGGAGGCATCACGGTTTCAACGTTCATGACGGCTCCCTCACATATCTAAAATTTAATTTTTTAGCCACTTTGACCCAAATTTGATGTTGTAGCTCCCAATTGGCATATCTTTGATCTAAGTTGCCAATATGGATCATGCTGTCAACCTCTTGTTGCGCGCTGTGCGTTTCCGAACGGACGGCCGCAATTATAGCGGGCCTGCTTGGCCAGAATCCGCGCGGAGCCATGAAGTGGCGCCAGTTCGCCGCAACTGCCCGAATCTCGATTAGCCTGTATTTAGAAGCTATCAATACGTCAACCACCGAGAATGAATTCCCAGCAGGATGGTTGTGCGCGAACAGGCTTCCAGTCCCCAGTGTTAGCTCTGCATCGCTAAAGTCAATGGAATTCACATCGCCTTTTTTCCGCAGAATCAGCGAGCCATCAGCTCGGAAAAATGCTCCATGCTCCACAGGTTCGTTGCGAACTTGTTGCTCAAACGTTACTGCCGCCATCTTCGCGGCTGTCGATGTGTCCGGGGGCTTCCTGGGATGGGCGGTGTCATAAATGGTGAAGTCCCAAGTCGGCAGATTGTTTGACGTCATTCAAACTCCAGTCCTAAGGGCTACGTGTGTTGCGGCCTGGTATTCGGCGGTTGCGTAAAACTAATGCTCTCTTTCAACTCATCATAGTTCCTTTTTAATGCAATCACAGCAACAACGCTAGGCTTTTAAATCTTGTTGTGATGATGCAACGAGTTCACTCCGGCTCTCTTTTAATCGCCGGAAGGCATTTTATTGGATTGCGCAAACTGACTTTTTCCAGGCGCTACCTGAAGACTGTCCCACAGTTGCCCCACAGGCTTAGCCTGTGCACAGTTTTTACCTGTATATCAATAACTTATAGCTATCCACGCTCTGATTTGCAATCCGTTGATGTATGATGTGTTGGCGTGTGCTGCCTGTTGCGTTGTCGTTTTCAGCGAATGGGGGATGTCATGGCCAGTATCGAAAAACGGGTTACCGAAGATGGCAAGAAGGTTAGCTATCGCGTCAAGATCAGACTGCGCGGATTTCCACCAGAGTCCGCGACGTTCGAGCGGAAAAGCGACGCGAAGGCATGGGCGGAGCGTACCGAAGCCGAGATGAAGGCAGGGCGCTACTTTGGGGTCAGCAAGCGCCACCGCTTGTCCGAACTATTGGATCGATACGAGGCCTCTGCCCTGCAAGCGTTGAAGTCTGCAAAGATGGTCCAGGCACGCCTGGATTGGTGGCGTGAACGCCTGGGTGACTATCTGCTGTCGTCGGTCACGCCCGACCTGATCGTTCAGGCACGGGACGAGTTGCGGGCCACCCCCAAAAAACGCGGTGGCGGTGAACGTACCGCTGCCGATGTAAACAGGACGCTGGCGGCGCTTTCCAGTGCATTGTCATTTGCAGTGAAGGAGCTGGGTTGGCTTGAACGAAATCCCATGGAGCGAGTATCCAAGGGCACCGAATCGCCCGGTCGGGTGCGATTCCTCTCTGAGATTGAATTACCAGCGTTGCTTGAGGCCTGCAAGCAGTCGAAGAACCCGGACCTGTACTTGGCCGTACTGTTGGCACTCACAACAGGGGGGCGGCAATCGGAGACGATGGGTTTGTGCTGGACACAAATTGATTTTAAACGCCGATGCGCAACGCTGGGCGACACAAAAAATGGCGAGTCGCGCGCGTTGCCTCTCTCGGGTGAAGTCTTCGCGTTGCTGATTGAGCGTAGCAAGGTACGTAACCTTAATGATGATCGCGTTTTTCCGCCGCACCCGGGGACGAGGTCGCCCTACGTTGATCTGCGGTGGCCTTTCAGGACAGCATTGAAGACCGCGAAGATTGAAGACTTTCATTGGCATGACCTGCGCCATACCGCAGCTTCGTATCTGATGATGGAGGGGACGACTGAGTTGGAACTGGCCAAGGTATTAGGGCACCGAACCATTGCCATGGTCTTGCGTTATTCGCACTTGGCAACAAAGCGGGTTGTTCAACTGGGAGATTTGCTGGCTCACCGAATCGGAGTTGGGAATGAATCGTAACGTTGTGGAGGTGGTGCATGGGCGGGAGGCGATTCCCTTGCGCGCCATTCCTTACGTCACTGCTTGGGCGGAATCGCCTGATAGTTTGGTAAGGATACTGGCGCAGCCAGCGCGTCTCTGGAGAAAGGGGCGTAAGTATGGCGATAGCCGTGCCTTGACCGCATTTTCTTTGGACTCCGATGGTCAGCCGGTGGCCGTACCCTTCAGGCAATGGCACGACGTTGCGATTAGCCTGGAAAGCCTGACCACGAAAATGCAGGCTGATGAAAGAGCCGGTGCCGAAGGGGAAAATTACGCATCCTGGCGTGTGCGGGCGGTGAAGGCCCTACCTCCGAACTGCTTTGTATGGCTTGACGATTTCCAGTCGTGGTTCGCATCGACGCGCCCCTGTTACATGCCTACTGAGGAGGACATGGAGGGCTGGGCTAAGGAGCAGGAGTGTAGCCAAGACCCACTTGAACTCGACAGTATCTTACATGACGGGATGCCGTTAACCAGACAAGATGCCGAATTGAACTTTGAAGTCAATGTCCCTGGCGCGCTGGTCGGGAAGTTGTGGCAAGGGGTCTTTGCGCGGCAGGACATGGTGTTGAATGAACGGGATGGCAAACTAAAACGTGGCCGCCCTCCAATCGCGGAGGCGAGGTGGAAAGCGATGAAGGTGATCGTCAGCGAATTCATCAAGGCTGGGCTTATTCCGAACGAGACGCTTCAGCTCCCGCCTTCAAAAGATGGATTGCTGAACGCATGTCGATATATTGAGAGACGGTGCACTGGTGCAGGGAGGATGTTCAATAGCGGTGCTTCTGCGATTAGCCGCGCCCTGGCTGCTGCGGGATACTGCATGCGTTCGGGTCGCCCGGCCGATGGTGATGTGTCGGTTTGGGAGTCGGGGATGGAGGAAATATCCGCAAAAATAGGCGCGGAGATTTTTTGCGGAGATTTTTAGTTTTTGCTGTCAGCGCTGGGGCGCGGTGATGTAAATCCAGAAAAAATATACGCAAATAATTTGGGGCGAATTTCCAGAGAATTTTCTTTTGTAGATGCATGCCGCATTCTGACTACTCCTACTGCGTAAGCAGGAAATCACAGGAGTAGTCGAAATGCGCAAGCAAATAAAGAACGCCATCCGCGATGAGGCACGATTGGGCACGGATGCTGGAAATGGATTGCCTACCACGCTGTACACCGTCAACCAGTACCCTGACAAGCAGCCCGGGTTCACTGAGGCCTCGCTCCGCAGCCTGATTTTCAACGCGAAACCGCGCCACTCCAGCAAGGGTGTTCTGCCTGGCAATGGCCTCGCAGAGTGCGGTGCCATCCTGCGCGTCGGAAAGAAGGTCCTGATCGATGACCAGAAGTTTATCGAGTGGGTACGCAAGCAAAGCCAGGGGGCGCAATAATGCGCGCGCCTATCCTCCCCGCAGAAATCGGAGCAGCGAAGCACTTCCTGGAGGTGCTGCTGAGCGATATGCTGCATAAGCATCCGGAATACATGCAAGCGCCAGGTAACGTTCGGTTGGAACGCCTCGCGGATATTCTGATTCGACTGGGTTGGCCCGTGAGGTACATGGATTTTCCTGTTGCAGGATATGACCCGGCGATCCCGGTCGTGCGCGCCTACTACATCAAGGAAGACCGCTTGGGCCTCATGATTGGGAAGGAGTTCTTGTGAGCGACTCCACCCGCGCGGTTTCTGCCTTGCTTGGCATTGATCCTGGATGCCCACGCGACCAATGGATCAAAGTTGGTATGGCGGCGAAATGCCTCGTCAGCGATGTCCCTCGTCGCAGTCGCAGTCGCAACAAGCCACTGACCCTGCCCCTCGACCACCATCGTGCTGCCATCCAGTGCCTGTTGCAAGGCCCCTCGCCGCTGGCACAGGTTGCCCGCCGGATTGGGACGGATGAACAAAAGCTGGTCGGCGAACTGCGTGAACTGGGCCTCGACGTTCAGACCGTCGCCATCCCCTGCCCGGGCGATGACGTCATGCCCGACGTGGTAACCGTCTGCTACCTGACGAAGCGCGACACCCGCAAGGTAACCCATTTCATCAAGACGCAGGAGCGCAAGAATGACTTGCTCTGACGCCCCCCTAAGCAATCAAAGCCAGGAGGAGAAATAATGCACGGCCCTATTCATCCTCCCAAAGATAGCTCAGCCAAGCACTTTCTGGAGGTCATGCTGCGCAATCAGCAGTATGGCTACGGCCATGACCAGTACCTGCAAGCGCCGGGCAATGTACGTCTATCCGAGCTGGCCGACTTCCTCATCCAACTGGGTTGGCCAGTCAAGTACATCGACCTACCGAATCCATCGCTCGACCCCGCCGTTCCAGTAGTGCGCGTTTATTACATCGGCGAATACAGCCTGGCCAGTATGATCGGGGAGGAATAGCCGTGAGCGATATCGACCGCGCAGTTTCGGCCCTGCTTGCCATTGATCCTGGTTGCCCACGCGACCAGTGGATCAAGGTCGGAATGGCGGCGAAGTGCGCCGGTGTGTCGTTCGATGTGTTTCTGGCGTGGAGCAGCAACGCGGGAAATTTTGATGGCGAGTCTGATTGCCGGACGGCGTGGCGCTCCTTCAGCGACGATGGTGGCGTCACCGCCGCTTCGCTGTTCTACTTCGCACAGAACAACGGTTGGAACGGCGCCCCAGAGAACTGCAACTTGCCCGTCATGCCGCGCCCCCTCTGCAAGGCCAACAACGTGCCAGTAAGTGTGGCTGCGGTCTGGGCCGACTGCATCCCTGCAAGCGAGCACATGCCTTATATACAAGGCAAGAACGGTGATGTGGCAGACCTCCGTTCCTATCCATCCAGCGCATCCCCGCTACGTATCCGTGGTGAGAATGTATCGGACTGGTTGGCTGTTCCATGCTGGGATGGCGAGCAGTTGCAGACTATCCAGTTCATCGGCCCGGATGGCAGGAAGCTAAATCTCCCTGGTGCAAAGTTCAACTCTGGCTACTTCACGCTTGGCCTACTGAACGACGCTCAGGTTGTGTATGTAGTCGAAGGTATTGGTCAGGCTTGGGCTGTTCGACGTGCTACGGGTGCAGCGGCAGTCGTGTGCTTCGGCATCGGTCGAATGAACGAAGTTGTGAAAGCACTGCTGTCCACTCGTCCCGGTCTGAAGCTAGTATTGGTCCCGGACCGAGGCCAGGAAGCGCACGCCCAGGAAGTTGCACTTGCCAGCACATGCCAATTGGTCGATATGCCAGATGAAAAACCCAAGAACTACGATGTGAACGACTTCGCCAAAGACCATGGCGACGCCGCGCTGTGCCAGCTCTTGAATGCCCCTCGCACTCCCTCCTGCGATGTCACGCTCACATCAAACGGCGATGCAGAAAAATATTCGTCGCCCCCCTTGCCCAAAGTTGACGCCCGCGATGGCACGGAAAACACGCGCCCGCTGACCGAATACGGCAATGCACTCCGCCTCCTGGACCACCATGGCGCAAAGTTGCGCTATGTTTTCGACGTGAGGTTGTGGCTGGTCTGGGATCAGGGCGCTTGGGTTGGGGACGACGGTTCCGGCGTGCGCAGCATGGCCATGAGTCTTGCGGACGATATTTATCGAGAGGGCATTGGCTACCTGTCGGAGGCCGACCTGTTCGTCAAGTGGGCCAGGAAGAGCCAGGAGTTAAAGACTGTCCATGCTGCCGTCAGCATGTTGCAGGACTTGGCGCAGGTGCGACTGGCGCACCTGCAGGTTGATGCTGACAAAATGGTGGTCGGCTTCAACCGCGCCACGCAGTTGATCGATTTGCGAACCGGGGTTGTGCGTCAGGCCAGACCTGAAGACTATGTCACGAAAAGCTTGGCACCGACCTCGATGGGGCGACCAGAAGCTGCCGAAACTTGGTTGCAGTTCCTGGATCAGGTCTTCGCTGGTGACCTCCAGCTAATCGACTGGGTACAGCGCTTTTGTGGATACCTGTTGACTGGCTCGACGCAGGAGCAGATTTTCCTTTTCTGCTACGGTCACGGAGCCAATGGCAAGTCGGTTTTCATCGAAACGCTGAAGTTCATCCTGGGCGACTATGCACGCGCCATCGCGCCGGAAACGTTGACTGAGTCCCGTCGTCACGCTGGGGGTGCAACGCCAGACCTGGTGTCATTGATCGGCGCACGCCTTGTCGTTAGCAATGAGACTGAAGACAACGCCGCGTTGGCTGAATCGTTGGTGAAGGCGCTGGTGTCGGGTGACAGCATGGTGGCCCGCCCGTTGTACTCCGCGCCAATCCAGTTCGCTCCGATCTTTAAGCTGGTGATGGCAGGGAATCACAAGCCGGTTGTACGCGGTAATGATCACGGTATCTGGCGCCGGATGCGAATGTTACCCTTCAACGTCACCTTCTCGGAAGGTCAGCGCGATTCGACCTTGCTCGAAAAACTCAAGGCGGAAGCACCTGATATCCTCGCATGGATGGCAGCCGGAGCAGCAGCCTGGTCCAAACTTGGCCTCGCTGATACACCGGACTCCATTCAACAAGCCACTGACCAGTACAAGGATGACCAAGACTTGATCAAGCAGTGGCTCGATGAACGCACGATCAAGGCGCCCACCGTCGAAACATCAAGCGCGGAGCTGTATGCCAGTTACAAGGACTGGTGCATTGAAAACGGGCAGATTGCATCCAGCAAAACCACGCTTGGGCGCCGACTCGGTGAGCGCGAGTTTAAGCAGCGCAAGTCTGATGGCAACCGATTTTGGCGTGGCATCGCTCTTCGGGATGGTTGTCGTGCCGACATTCAAGACTATCGACGCGAAAAGTACGGCAGCTAATTAGACAACAGGACATTTTGAAAAGTTCCAACAGGGCGGACAGGGCGGATAAATGGCATTTTTGGTGAAAGTCCCTAAAGAGCGAAAGCAAGGGGACTTTTGGCAAAATGAACTTGAACCGCCCTGTCCGCCCTGCTGAACCACCGCCCCTTCGCACACCACCAGCGTCGCGCGCTACGCAGACATGGCCTGTGACCGTGCCCTACACCGCGCTATGTAGTCAGCCATGCGCGAACCGGCCGGCCTGGCGCGCCTGCCCTTGCATTTACGTTCACAGCGCTCAACGTGCCGGACCACAACGCATCGACACGTAGCTCTCGCATCAAGGTGGCACAACATGTTCACACCAACCAATCGGCCATTGACACCCTTGGTTCGCAGGCGACTTGCAGGTGGTTCGCACCTCCTACGCGCGCGCGAACTGCAAACTGCGAACTGCGAACATTCAGGCGTCGGCAAGTAACACTCAGAACGAACTGCGCGGATTCCCTGAGGCCCTTGAACGTCGAAGTCCAATCACTACCGGCTGGATGCCATCCTTGCTCATCTTGACCGTGTGGCATACATTGCCTTGCTTCGGTTGGCTGAAAATTCAGCCGACCGAACTCCGGGTAACATTTCAGCTTATCGAAGGCTTGCAGCATCCTCCTATGGCGCTTGCCAAGGTCCCGTCCCACGATCAGAGAATTCATCACCAGACCATCGCCATCCAGACTGACCATGTCATTCGCTTTTTTGAAGACGAAGAGGTGGTGACTGCCTATGCCGTGCAGACCGAGTGTCGAGTCTATTCGCTATGCCATGCAAGACCGCTTTCCGAATGGCGACCGGCTGCTGAACTGGCATCATCGCCAGCCGCTCAATGAAGACCCGACCTCCCCCAACCGGGCAGAAGAATTCCGCGCACGCCAGCCGGCGCAAGATGAAACGCAATGGAACGCTACGAAACGCAATGCAACGCTACGAAACGCGATGTAACGCCAGAGAAGAAGATTCCTTTGTCTCCCCTGACGGAGCAAGGTGTTCAACCTGCCGAGGAGGCGGCAGCCTCGAACATGACTGTCACAGATAGATTTGTCGAACAGCGCGCAGCATTTGAAGGAGACTGGGTCAGTCTTTGGGGCCGCGCAATGTGGCACGAACCAAGCCGCACGTCCTCATAATCTGACGGCACAAAATTGTGCCGTCAGAAATTCAAGGGAGCGTTCAAGGTTGCCCGGCCCGCTCATGGACGCCCGCCTTCACCACACCGTCCGTCATCCTGCATTGCAGTGCTGTGCCATCACCAACATGGAACAACACGTCAAATCGCAGGTCGGCCGTCGCCGGCTCCTGTACCAACGCACTCACCAGAACGCGGCCCTTAATGAAGCCAGCTGGCTACAGGTCCATCCGGCCCACCATCAGCACATCCACCGGCAGCGACACCTTGTTCTGGCTGGTTGTCACCAGTGTGGCGTGGCCATCCAACACCTGCAAGGCCTTGCCTAGTGCGGACACACCGCTCGCCCGCGCCGACTCCCTGCACAGAAGAGATTGCAGCCCGGCCGGGTGGCCCCGGTACGCAGTACGCACCTCGGTACGCACCCCTTCACGCACGCGAGAAGTAACAGTTGCCGGAGCCGTATCCGGGCTGTGTTCAATCGGTGTCGATGTGGACTGCTGAGGCAATGCTGGTGCAGTTCTGGAGCAGTGCTGGGGCTGTGCTGCTGCACCGCTATTCCTCGCCCAGCTGGACGGCGCGGGCGTTGTAATTGTTCTTCAGCGTGATGGCATTGTCGGCATTTCCCGCTACGGTGGCCTCTTTCAGGAAGACAGCGTGGAAGGGTTCAAAGCGAGGATCGCGGTAGGCCTGGACCAGGGCGGCCAGATCGACCGGCGATTGGATCGTCAGTCCGACGAATTGGTTGGGTTTGCTAACGATGAAGTTGTCGAACAGGGATGGGACGAGTACCTTGCCAGTTTCTCCCGCAGAACCAGGCCGTTGGAGGTAACGAGCAACGCCGATCCGTCGGGCCAGACCAGCGACTGCGGAACGACCTGCGTTAGTTTGGGCAGTGGCGGTGACGGGATGGGTTTCGGCGTGGACATAGGGAGAAGTATAGCTCGGCTTGTCACCCTGCCCGACGTACAGTGAAAGTTGTGGCTCAATGCCCGGCATCGGAATACAGTAGATGGCAAGTGCGAAGTTAAGATGGCTTTTATTTTTGCCAACCAGGTTGCGACGTATTGCGTGGATTCTATCCACGTCAGCGCTCCGTAAAAGCGTGCACCTGATCTGGCACATAGTGGATGGATGCGTCTTCGCATGACCGATTGGCGTATGTGCGCCCGGCTCACTGCATAGGAGTGCAATATGAGCAGACAAACATCCTCCTGGTTTCACGGATGGAAGATCACGTTGCGCTGCACGGAATTCAAGCGTCAGGATGGTACAAGTAGATTCGTCTCAAGCGCCTTCCTCCGGCACCCTCCAGCTCCAAGGGACCACACGCGCTCACACCAAGGAATCACCAATGACTGCTCGACAGTGCACACCGATGAGGCATTTAGCACTTGCGAAGAAGCCGGCAAGGACGTCCTCATGCGTGCAAAGCGTCAAATAGTCGCTTGGAACACACCACCGGTGCGCAGCGCAAATGCCAATGCTGCATGTACTGCCGCCACGGAAATGGGCCAAGACTCAGACGAGTGCCTGGCGGCACGCTTTGAAGTTACATTCGATGGCATGCGCTATGCGTTCAGGCAATTCCACTATGATCGGTTCGTAGATGCCCTTCACTACGCGCGGACCGAACACGCCAAAGCCGACTTCCATTGCAACACGGCCTTCCACCCAAGCTGGATGCCAGTCTACCGTCCGACCGACGACGAGCAACATGCAATGGATCAGCATGGCATTTCTTATCGGGATGGAGTCTTCCTCTATGGCGAATTCCGTTACACCCGTCTACAAGATGCCCTCGCTTTTGCCGTAGGGCATCCAAACCACTAGCCAGTCGCCGCCAGTGAACCCTTGGTAAGCGCCTCGTTCGCCGGATGCCGCCTCACCATGGCGACACGCCTTGGCGCTCGAAGGTAGACTGACTATGTACCAGCCAAACCGGAGAGCAGTATGGACGATCCCGGCCCCGAACACGCTTTCCTGGGTCTTCCGCTGATCGCGGAGCAGGAAGCCGAGATTCAACACTTCCTTCATGCACTCAGCCGCCGTGGACTTCCTTGCGACACCCAGGAGTTGCAGGCCATGCTTGTGGACATGTTGCAACCACCCGCAGCAGATGTTCCTGGTATATATGACGCAACGGACGCGGTCCACAACGACGCTGAGCGCGCCACGCTGTTGGCCGACGATTGCATCGATCCCATTTCCGCCTGCGAAGAACGCATTGCGGCCAGGGAGGGTGAGGCAATGAAGCACCCGTAAAAAAGGTGCGCACGGCGTACTAGCACCGCGCTGCCCCTACGACTCGCCATATTCCCTTTGCGATGCTTCCTTCAGTGTTCCGACCTCTCACGCGGCGCATGACGGGCCATGCCTTTGCAGGCAGCACCGTACCCTTAGAATAGCAGGCCCAGCTGCGTGCCTACGATAAGCGCGCCGGTGATAGGTTCATTCGGCTTGGACGCCACAAATTCACTATCGTTCGGATTCTTGATTTCGCTTGCTTGTCTATGACGAACAGCTCCGACATATAGCGTGGGCGATTCATACCCACCGCCAGGGCTTTCCACCAAAATTAATTGGTCATCGCTATATTGATCAAGCAGCCGAATCAGTTCAGACTTTTTCATATTCAGTGGTGGGTTGAAATCGAAGGTGAGCCGGGCTGAACTCTAACTCACCTTGTAGTAACCGTCAGGTCGAGTTTGAACCACCAAGTGTGCGTGCCGCACAAAGCGGGGATCGCGGTAGGCCTGGACCAGGGCGGCCAGATCGACCGGCGATTGGATCGTCAGTCCGACGAATTGGTTGGGTTTGCTAACGATGAAGTTGTCGAACAGTGATGGGACGAGTACCTTGCCAGTTTCTCCCGCAGAACCAGGCCGTTGGAGGTAACGAGCAGCGCCGATCCGTCGGGCCAGAACCGCGACTTCGGAACGACCTGTGTCAACTTGGGCAGCGGTGGTGCCGGGGCGGGTTTCGGTGTAGACATGGAGGGCAGTATACCCTGGCTCGTCAGCCTGCCCGTCATATGGCGGCTGCCACCGCTACACAAGGAGCGGGCCGGCCAGGATGAAGGTTCCGTCTGTCCACAAAGGAGTCGATAAGGTGCAAAGCTGATATGCTCAACCCGGGTGCGTGGCTGTTCATACCGGGACGCAATTCAACCTATATTCCGGGAGGCTTTGATGGGCTTTTTAAAGAACTTGTTTGGTCGCAGCTTTGACCCCACGCTCGACGGCCTCAAACGCCGAGTAACGGTCGGTTCTAAAATCACACTTCTATCTACGCACCTGCACGGTAGCGACATGCCGCTACCGGATGCGCTTCAGGGTGTCACACGTATCGTTCGAGCAGTCCGCGACGACTGTATCCAATTCGACTTATATGAACCTGCCGGGGAGCATAGGTCTTTCCTGTATTGGCCGGAGGAGAGGAAAGAAGGCTTCCTTGGTCTGCTCAACGGCCCGCACGGTATTTTTAAGGGGTTCATGGATCACAATACGTTCATCATTGAAAACTCGACGGCGTGGTCGGTTTATTCCATTCAGGATTAGCAGCGCAAGCGCGGCCAGTGCCCGTTGCCAATAACAGCAGGCTTTCCATCGCGCTGCTTACCCGAGCGGCTTTTGGTACTCAAGCTGGTTTGCGCTCAGCGTTGTTCTACGCCATGCATGCGCCACTTGCGGAAGAAGTTTTCGGGCGATCAGATTCTAAGGTCCGCATTCATGTGCCAGAAGCGGACACACTGGTAGACCGAAGGAAGCAAAGCCGATAGCGACAGGGGTTTGATGAAAATCAAACCGACGTCGATTCCCGATAGCTAGACTGATCGGATGCCGATCTTCTTCGACAGTCGTTGCTCTGCCCGCGCATACGCGCAGTACCGTGCAGGCATCGCTTTGGATCGCCTTTCCAGCCGGCCATCTGCAAGTGCCAGACGGGCCGCTGCGCGATGGGCAATTGCGTGGTCCAGATTGATTGATAAATACGACTGCGGCGCTGATGCTGCACAGGTAAATGCGCCTCTCCACACACATTTCCTTACGAGCCAACTCACGCGGACTTCACCGACGCAACACAACCACAACCAGTGTAACTTTCTGTTTGCCACATAGCCTGAGGCGGCGTACGCTCAAGCTGAGTTACTTGCAAATAGAGGCGAACATGAACAGCACCTTGCACAGCAGCAAGACTAACGAATGTATTCACCGAATTGAATCGCAGGACGAACAACTTAGACATTTGCGCTTCAAGGTCGAGGTTCATGCGACGCAGTTAATTAAGGCAAGCGGCACTGAACGGGAGTTCGCCTATCAGCTGTACAAGCAATCGATGCGGCGCTTGCTTAAATACCTCCAGACAAACTTCATCGACTAGACTTAGATTCATCTCCCCTGGAGAACATTGTGAAATGGACGATGTACGAGATGGATATACGACAGCGGTGGCAGGCCAAACCGCGAGGTCGGCGTACCGCTCAATTTGTCCAAGGCTTCTTCATGGAAGTCAGGCACCTGTTGATTGGAAAATGCACTGGCGATCCGCTGCAACACTTACAACACGTCTTGAAGGATTTGATGGAAACTTGAAGTGCCTGTTGCTCTTAGTCGCCGTTGTTTGACTCCCTTGCTCAATTCACTTGGCGACAAGCCCGTTTCAAACGGGCTTTTTTGTGGTTCATTTTTGAACCAATCCCCTTTCTGCAACAAAGCCAAACCTAATAGGGTTTCACGCGCAACTTGCCGATAATGCATTATCATTTATGCATGTTGCGATGGCTGCCGGTCCCGTTCCTGTTGCGCTTAGCAGGCGTATTTCAAGAATGATTCCTTGTGCTTTCGCAACTGCGCCCGTTGGGGCATCTTGCGACGTATCGACAATCACAATCAGAGGAGAGAGACATGTCTGTGCAGACTGGTACCGTTAAGTGGTTCAATGACGCGAAGGGCTTCGGATTCATTACTCCAGATGGCGGTGGTGGTGACCTTTTTGCACATTTCCAGGACATTCAAGCTGAAGGGTTCAAAAGCCTGAAGGAGAGCCAGCGAGTAGCATTCGAGCGAGGCACAAGCCCGAAGGGTGAGAAAGCCATCAATATCAAGGCAATCTGACCGCATGCGATCAGCCTTGGCACCGGGATTGAACCGCACGAAAACCGGTGCCAAGCAGGAGCGAAAATGCCGACGTTTCAATTTGCAGATTGGCCCCACAGTTTGTCGGAGGACCTCCGCATACTAAAGCGGCGCGAAAGCGAGGCTGGCAACTTTTGCATCGTCTATAGCATTGCGATGGACGCGTATACTCAGGTGCAATCTGAGCAGGTCGAACAGCTTAAAGCTGAGGGGGTACGCGAAGTCACCAGCATCGAGGCGGGAATTGGTGATGTCCCATCGTGATTTCGGTTGCGCGTTTCGACCCCATCGCACATGTTGGCACCTCAGCCTCCTTGCTCAGGTCCCTCAGAATTGGCGACGCCTGCTGCGGCGCGAGCAGGCCTCGCCATCAGGGACGTGGGGATGTCGAACTCGATGCCGGTGTACTGCAAGGTGGCGCGCACCGCTTCCTGCATCACCATGTTGAACGAGCCGATGCCCATGCCTGGCTCCAGCACCTTGCCGCCCGTGAAGCCCAGGCGCTCGACGCCCTGCCAGATGGCGCGGATGACGGGCGCAGTGGTGTAGTGGGCGTATTTGGTCGATTGCAGGATGGATTGCTGCCAGTCGCGCTGCAACTTGTCCAGCCGTTCGGCCAGCGCCTTCCACGGCTTTTCGTTGACCAGATTGGGGAAGATCAAGCGTTGCGGATCGTCCTCGCGCTGATACATCGACGGCACCGGGAACAGCTTATTGCGAATGTCGCCCGCGCCGAAGCCGACGTATTTCGCCAGTTGGGCTTGTTCCTCGGGGGGGGGGCGGGCCGGTTCTCGGCCTCGATGCGGCGCGCCAGCTCGATCAGATCGACGTTGCGGGTGGCGGTGTCGAGCCAGGAGCCGTCGCGCGCCAGGTCGTCTACGGCTGGTCGGTAATCATGACCGGCAGCTGGTCGCTGGTGATTTCGTTCCACGCCATCAGGCGTGCGGTCCGGAATTCGCGCATCCCGTCCTCGGTCCCCCAGCGGTCCTGCCGCATCAGGCGTTCCATCAGACCGTTCTCCCGGTCCTCGAACTCGTCCATCATCGCCTGGTCCTTGCGCTGAATCGAGGCTGCCAGTTCGCCGGATTTCTTCAGTTGGCGATACAGTGCCGGTTGCTGGTCCTCCAGCCATCGCTCAATGGAACGCAGACGTACAGGCGATAGTGGCGGAATCATATCGTGCACCTCCGAGGCTTTTCCTTGATCGTCATTGCTCTGGTGACCAATACTCTCAGCATATGCGGGGCATAAACAAAGTCCAGCTCAAAGTCATGACAGGCTTACCTTGTAGCTGCGATCAAACTGGCCAGATTTTGCATCAGGGTGATCGGGATCGGCTTCGCCCACCATGGCATGGCGTCTTGCCGGTGCAGGATACGCACCAGCAGATAGTTGCGGTGCACGCGCCCAAGCCACCGCTGCCCTGCCTGCCTTGCCATAGGTATCCTCTTCACCAAGGTCCATGGGTGGAAGATGTCTATGATGTCCGCCGCTTGCAGCGTGGCGCGAAAGTCGTCCGGCAGGGTCAGCATGACATCACCACCCTGGGCCGACACGTATAATTGTCGCTTGCCACATGGGAGGAACAATCATGGCACGACCACTACTGTACCCCACACCCGATCCGCTGCTGGCACGCCGACGCACTGGTCTGGATCAAGTCGCCTTCGCCAACTTGCTGGGCGTACACCCATGCACCGTACAGCGCTGGGAACGCGGAAAGCAAGCGCCGCGCGGCGCGGTGCGTCTGCTGGTATACCTGACGCAGCAGCACCCCGAAAAGGTCTTGAACGTTCTCCTGCACGATCCTAGCCCTACTCTTGGCGCGGCCTTGGGACACGTCCCAGTCGCTTAGCAAATGCCGCCAGCAGCGTTCCCATGCTTTCGGTAGCTTTGCCCAGCCAGTTCCCTACCTCACCTGTCTCGACCCATAGTTCCATTGCGTTTTCCGAGGGCTTCAACAGCGTGAATACCGGCCAACATTTTCTGTCGGGCCGAGCTGTTGGCCGAATGAACGGTCATGATAGGTGGAATAAACCCTCGCAGTGCAACCGCCTCCTCAACCCACAGAATGACGTCATAGCCAGTACCGCGCTCGTCGTCGCCCAGGTCATGATCAAGACTGACGTGGGTCACACCTCCTTGCTCAAGCAAAGCGATGACCTCCTGAGGCCAATATGCGCGCACCCAGCCTTCAGGTGTAATACGTTCATCGTCCAGGTAAATTTTCATCTTTACAATTCCTATCCACGTTGCGAAGCGGCTGAGCAATTAGGCATCACAGCCCGAGCCGTGCTGGGTCGGCCTGATTTCTGACACCATTCACTTGGCGTCGCACCCAGGCCAGTGCAGCACCGTGCTTGCGATCCGGACCGTCGTTTCGGGTTCAATGTGGAATTCTCTTTCAGAGGCCATTGCAACAATATATTCCTGGAATTCTCTCTCTTCGGTGTAATTAACCCCTTTGGAATGGCGTCCCCGGCGTGGCCGGGACTGAACCCAGAAAGTAGCTTCAAGCATTATTGATGCATAGCGTTGCTTGTTTACGAGGTAAGGCATCACGGCCTCAAGTAGTGTAACGATGTGGATTTTCGAGGCGACAGTAATCTCCATCTGGTTTCGCCAGGTTGATTTCCTGTTTTTGTACCGCTTGACCGAGTTAATGGCATAGAAGAAGACAAGGCCCAACTTCACATATATTTCGGACACTCGCCGGATCATCCTTACGTCGGTGTTCGTGATCCTAATCTTCGGTTGAAAATAGTTCTGACGGCCCCCCTTTGAGCCGCATTTTTTTGCTTGGACCGTAGCCTGCAGGTTTCCTTCGCCGTCGATTATCCCAGCAAGCCAACCAAGTTCGGCACTTGTGACGCCAGAGAGCGAGGGAGCTGGATGAGGGGTAAGGACGATGGGTGGATCGAATTCAAAAGCAGATTGCATGGAATTACAAATTTAACAATTGTCACGATTAGTGCGTGGCCGAACAGTGTACATTACTCCACAGTCGAGGGGTGAGTACGATCCTACGAAAGCAATTTGGCGAACGAGTGAAGGAACTGCGGCTGGCGAGTGGCATGTCGCAGGAGACGTTTGCCGACCGCTGTGGCTTTGCTCGAAGCTATATGAGCCGCGTAGAACGTGGTGGAGCGAATCCCTCGCTCGATGCGATTGAAGTTTTTGCCAATGCATTGGATATCGAAGTCGCTCAACTTTTCAAACCGTAGTCGCCGGTTTTGAAACGTCAGAACCGTGGCGCCGGCCATGCGCCAGCGCCTTCGGCGCTCCTTTCCGAGGGGCCTATTCTGCATTTGTAGCCGACACACTGGGCATCGGCATGCCCCTCCTACCTCGGACCACGTCAACCTCGGTGAGGCCGGCTCAAGATTGAGCCGGCTGAATCAACGGAGATGCGTCGTTGGTATCAACCTGCGCCACCGCAACCAACGCCGGTCCCTGCTCCACAGCCAGTTCGTCCACAGTACGGTCCTGTGGCGACAAGGGACGAGGGTACGCCGCTGGCGGATTACCTTAAGACGGCAGCTGTAGTTAAGCTGGGAACCTGGCCGCCGGCTACGTTCATTGGATTAGGTAAGCAACCGTTAGGAAGCGCGCCGTTGAAGAATGTAAGCGGTAAGACTGGAGAACAGTGCAAGGTACATGGCAGATATCGGCGTCCCGATGTCGAGAAAGCTGAACTGATCTTGATGCCCGGCGATGTCGCTCCTTACTGGCTTCAACTCGGTCCGCATGTTGAGTATCTTGGTCGTCAGGCTGTATCGTGGGAATTGGTGGCCGAACTTTGATGATGTTGTAATGACCACTTAGGCCAGGGGCACAAACAACTGCATTCCACATACAGTGGAAATCGCTCCACCCTTGCGATGGCACGCAAACGCTTACGATCCAAAGCAGGAGCTACGTTGTAGCAGTCCAGATTGCGATCCCTAAGTTCGGACTGCAGTCGATCTGACAGCGGTATCCTACTTACGCATAATCGATTCTCGATCAGCGGAGGAAGTGAATGACTAACTTTGTGTTTTCACGTCGATCCTTGCAGACCTCAATAAACGACCTAGCAGGCGTGATAGAGCAGGATCAGTTGGCGGACCTTGTTCACAAGTTGAATAAAGTCTATGCGGGGCGGATGGCGGTTATGTGGGAAGTCGCAGTGCTGAGTGCATTAGCGAAGATAGGATCGCTAAGCCACGAATCACCGCTCTCAGATGGAAGCCGGCCTGACTTCTGTTTGAGCGCTCAGATTGGAACCCTGGATGATGTTGTCATTGTTGGGGATGTCACCAACATCTCCGATGATGCGCTACATGAACAGAACCCTGTGGAGGAATTCGCGGCGCAGCTCATTCGCATAGCGAGAAAAGTGCACCTTCGCGCAGAATGCATCGGATACCGCGTTGGTTCTCAACGAGCGAACAATGGTCGGCTGGGACTCTGCTTGCCCAAGAAAGGAGACATTGCCCATCTCTTAAAAACAGAAGTTCAACCTTGGATGCTTCAGCGAGCTGCCTTGCCGAATTTGCCAGGGACGTTCAGCTATGAACACGGTGCAGTGAACTTCTCTATCACATATGAGCCACGGCAGCGCAGCTTCAACGGCGGTCATCTCGTCTACACGGGAGTCACATCGTTAAACAGGAATACGCTTGCACATGCACTGAAAAGAAAGAGTGATCAACTCCAACACGCTCCGGCGACCGCGATCCGAATGATCATCGCCTGCGATGGGGGAGCTAGTATCTTCCACGAGTTGATGCATGCTCGGTCTGCTGGAAGATTTACTGCGTATGAGATATCCCAGGACTTTTTGCGGCAGACCTCTACAGTTGACGTCGTGTTGCTCATTACAGTGGACCAGCCAGGAATCTTCTTATCTACACCCTGTAAGATAAATTGGAGCGTAGTCATGCGGCCACGGGCTTCGTGGCCTGATCGTATTTCGCGCCTCGACGTAGGTGCGTTTGAAAATTTTCTTGACAGGTTCATTAATGGGCTGCCGCGACCAATTCGCACGCCATCCAATGCGGCCCAGCTATGCAAAAGTTCGGCCACAGGCCTCTGTCCGTTTGGAGGGTACGAAATGAGTTCAAATCGAATCAAGCTATCGGCTCGCGCTTTACAGCAATTGCTGTCTGGAGAGGTTTCAGTTGACGAATTCTGTGACAGGCACGGGTGGGGCGAAACTACTGATCGCCTACCCAATCCATTCAAACAATTTTTGCTTCATGGCCGACCAATCGCAGAAGTCGAAGTGCAGCCAGGTGGTGATAGCGATGACATTGGAATAACGTTCACCTTCGGCCCACCCGACCCGGCGTTGATTCCGTTTCGTGTTCCGAAGGTGACAAGTTAAGCTGACTAGCTGTGCCGACCTGACCTATCGTAAAAAGCACGCGCCCTACGTGTCGCAGCTTTGAAAAGAGGTTTCTCGCCTACGGGGTCCACGCGCAATGCCCGGCTGGCGATTCCGTAAGTCCTGTATGGCAGAAAACGTCAGGCTTTAGTCACTACTTGGTTTTGTCGTTGGTAGAACGATCCGTTCCTTCGCAATCACGAAGCCGTCAGGGACAGGCTTAAATGGTTGGTTAGGTGATCGATGGCTGGATTGGAAGCTACGGAGCGCCAGCACATCAATTTTGCCGGTCACGCAGTAGTCATCAACTCCGCCCTTAACTCGCAAGACATCTCGTTTCCACGAGTCCTTGTTTGGCGCTCGAATGCGGCTGTCGCCGAACTGGCGGTCGTTGCACTGGATGATGAAGGCATGGACATCCAGCGCGGCTGATTCGACCAATGAATTAAAGGAATCGGTATCCTGGTTCCATTCAGGCACAAAGACTGCGTCAACTTGACCACGGAGATAGGAGCGATAGCGTATGTTGGTTAGCTCGCTACATATCAACATTGAAAACCTGAATTCACCATGCTGAATGATCGGGGGAAGTGCGGCTTTCCAAGGAACATCGGGTGCCAGTTCCAGATTTGCTAGTTTTTTTATTTCCTGCTCTTCGTGCAGCGCGGGGCGCTGTTTGTCCTGCCTGTAGATCATGGTGGAGGGGAAACCCAGCCCATCGTGAGAGAGGGCAGCCCAGACCTGATTTCTGACCTTGTCGCGTTTTGCATGCAGATATTCTACGCCGGCGATTAGCGAGATTTTCCTGCTTTGTAGCTTACGCGAGATACGGATGAACCAATGCGCTGGAATCGACAACTCGGGCATGATGAAATAATCTGGCCGGGTTCTTTGAGAGATGACTCCATTTACGAGCGAGGTCAATCGCGCATATCTACCTAGGTCAGGATCGTCCATCTGCACGACAGATGCGATCCAACTGTCGTAATCGGTCTTCCAACTTGATACTGCAACAATGCGCGCCAAGTCTTCCTCACCGTCGGGAATACGAAGGATGCCCTTGCTGTCCATTGCGGGGGTTTTCTCGTTCAAGAGGAATCCTCGGACAGCTAATACCACTGAGTCAAATTCAGATTTTTGCGAACTTTCCAGAATACTTCGCCTAAGGATGAAGAGTTCTGGCAGATTGAATGGCCGGGTAGCAAATAGCAGTCCACATGCAATAGGCTGGCGAAGTCCGATCCATTTGCCAAGCGTTTCAATCCCTTGCGTAACCGTCGCTGGAAGCCATCCTGCCAGGCCGTCTGCATTTCTGACGGTAGCCTTCTTCGTTGGGATACCGCGTTGCGGGACCATTTCTTTTGGCAGCGCCTTCAACCGAAATGGCACATGAGCTAAATCAAACGAAAATAGCCAAGCCTGGCCGTTCTGGATATCTTTGATATCACTGCTCCAAAAGCTGAGAGAAGTACTGCCGAACGGAGTACCAAAGGCCAGACCGGGATGTAGTCCTGCCCAATGGTTCTTCATCTTTTTTTGCCATGCCAGCTTGCCTTCTCGGGAGAGTCGCGGTGGGAAAGCTGCCATAACGCTTTCAAACAATTCCACAACCAACCTGCTAAACCATCTTCTCAAAGCCTCATCATTGGTTACCTCACCCTGGAACGACTTGATGCGTGGCTTGCAGTAATTGCCCACAGATTGGTGAATTCCGTAGGCAGCTTCAATGATTTTCCCCAGATGCCCAAAGTCTTCACAGGCAGTTGCGAGTCGAATGACGCGAGGTAAGTAGACCGATAACTCGAAGAACTGAGGAAGCACCATAACGTGGAGGATAAAAGCGTCAAGGAAGGCATGACGATGTTCTTTCCACGCTTCAGGGGCCAGATCACGTTCATACGCTTCAAAGTCGCGCAGTTTCATGGCAAAGCCTGCCCGACGCATTGTCAGTGCGTCAGCCTTACGCAAATTGTCAGCCTCTTCCCCGTTAGTCTGCGTGGCTGCCAAAAGATCGGTCGCAATATGTTCTGGATTTATAGGAAGATTGGGCAATGCACGCCACTCACTGGCCCTGGATTTGATCTGATAGGAGATTGATGCCACCAATGCGCGGCCGGCATCTCCTTGAAGTAGGAAGACTTTGTTCTTATCGTTTTCAAAGCGGATTGCACTGTCCATCAAGTAATTGGGGCGAAACTGAACGCTGCTGCCGACCTCATTCCCGCTCCAACCAAGTAGTCCGTTGGATCGAGCAAAAATCCATTCCCACAGCTTTAGTGGGGATTTAAATTCCGCTTTGTTTTCAATAACAAGCATGATGTCATCAACGTACCGTGCGTAATACAGCGGAACCACGTTAGCTTCGATCATGCGGTCCAACTCGATCAAAGCAACGTTTGCGACGATAGCTGACGCCGGCAGGCCAACTGGAAGGCCTTTCTTCAGCGGAGTCAGTTGGGCCCATGCTTGCAGCGCCTTGATAAACAAGCGGTGCAGTTTCTCGTCCGACTCGTTTAGTTCAACGGTCTGAAATAGATTGTTGAAGTCGTCTTTGAGCATGAAGCCAGGATTCAGTTCGTGATAGAACCCAGCTACATCTGCGGTGAGCGCGACCACCTTTTTGTCGGCATCTAGCGCATTGTGCATTGATTCGATACCGCCGTTGCGCCAATCCCGAAATGGCTTCATATATGGCATGAAGGACCCGTGAGCCAGTGGATTGATTTCTCCGCCGCTACCGCGCCGCACGCGATTTCCGAACGCGCAAGTCCCCAACTCGGCGTCGTACCGGGAGCCAACCTTGAGAATCCAAAGCGCCGAAAGAACATGGAAGTCAATTGAACACGCAGACATAACTCGGAATTCAGCCTCAGGCCTAGCGCTGATCGCTGCCGAATCGACGCGTTCGCAAATCTCTTCCCACTCTTCCGCAGACGATGCGTTGACGAAGCGATCCTTCCGATCATTCCATCCTTCCGGCAGGGTGACTTTCTTTGGGACGAGCATCCAATCACCAAGGAATTGGGTGCTGCTCACCCACGACTCATCGGGCCCCACGATCCAGACGTACAGTCGCGTTAAGTTCTCAAATAGCTTGTTCTCATACGAGGCGATATCAAATAACGACGCATGCGACGAATAGAACAGGTCAACTTTGGCCTTTCTGTAAGCGATGCCAAGGTCTTCGAGGGTGAGGGCCATCTATGTCTTCCCATTAGGTAATTAGTTGTCACATTGTATATTGTCAATGCTGGCGAGTTATCTTTCCTCCGTTCATTATTTCATGGGAAACCCAAGCCTTCCCGCATCAGTCGAGTTGATCACTTGGCGAGTCGTCGTCGCTGAGGTAAAGTAGCGGTTTCGGGCCTCTAGCTCATGCTTGGTTAGAGCAGCGGACTCATATGTAAATGTGCCTTGCGAGGGGAAACCACGTAAGGGATGGTGTCAAATTCGGTGAAACCTAAGCGCAGCGATGCGTAAGGCAATGCCGAGCCAAGCGTCAGCGCGACAGCGCTGTCGAAGGTGTAGAGACTAGACGGCACCCACCTAAGGCGCGAGCTACGGTGAAGGCATAGTCCAGGGAGTGGCGAAAGTCACGCAAACCAGAATCCGTTGGTGCCGTGTTCGACTCACGGGAGGCCTACCAAATTCAGTTATAAGATCAAGGGGGTGCGAACTTGTTTCGCAGCCCCTTTTTTGCTGCGCCTTTGTTTTAAGCCGTCGCGCCAGCTGGGGCACTGATGGGACACATTGAGAATGTAATGCAGCTTACTGTTCAGCATTGCCTGTAGTAGTCGAAACGCTAACCTATTGATTACTAACGTTGTGATTTGCTGTGGATTGTTGCCGCTTATTCATTGTGCAAGACTCATAATCCTTTGGTGCGCGGTTCGACTCCGCGAGGGCCTACCAATTCGCTTCATGCCATCAGAACAAGACCTGACGAGAAATCGTCAGGGCTTTTTTGTATTGGAATTATCGCCTTAGCCAGACTAGACTAAATCATGTCCACTCAGGGGAAGACATGAAAACGGTCAACATGCTGCAGGCCAAGTCTTCATTATCGCGATTGGTCGAGGCAATTGAACAAGGCGAGATGCGTGAAGTTGTCATCGCCCGAAATGGCAGGCCAGCGGCCAAGCTGGTTCCAATCGAATCCAGCCCGGTCGGAAAGCGTATCGGTGTTGCCAAAGGCAAGTTCAATGTGCCCGACGATATTGATGCCCACAACGAGGATGTGGCCCGGTTGTTTCAATCGGGGGATCGCTCGTGAATCTGCTTTTGGATACCCATGTGGCGTTATGGGCGATTGCCGACAGTCCGAAACTGCCATCGCAAGCGCGGGAACTTATCCTGTCGAAGAATGCGTCCATCTGGGTCAGTGCCGCAAGCGTGTGGGAGATTGCGATCAAACATGCACTCGGTCGTGGCGATATGCCGGTATCTGGCGAAGAATCACTGCGCTACTTTCACGAGGCTGGGTTTCGTTTCTTGCCAGTTGAGGCAGAGCATGCCATTGCAGTCGAAAATCTGGCGCCCCACCATCATGACCCATTCGACCGCCTGCTGGTCGCACAAGCGATGATCGAACCCATGAGGCTGATGACTCACGATCCGCAGATTGCGATGTATAGCGACATGATCATTAAGATCTGAAGCGAGCAATTGCGCCCCTTCTGTAACCCCTAAATTCGGGCAAAACGGCGCCGAAAGTACCAGGTCGTGTACGCCAAGAAAACGATGGCTGCGATGACCGCGCCTGCAATCAAGCCATTCCCAAGCCATTCATAGCCACATCCATTGCCATGCATCTGGCCGAACCAGGTGCATGGCATCTGGATGAACACGAATATGCCGACCACGCCGGCAACCGCGCTAACGAATAGGGCCCAGAGCACAAACGCGAGGTTTGCAAATAGTTTCATTAAATCTCCCAGTAATCTATCGCCGGGGATTATAGGTGTTCTCAATGTGGCAACAGCGTACTGTTCATTTTCTGGAGAGGGGACGAAACAACCGTGCAACGGATCTTGTTATCTATATGGTAATATTTCCGCCATGCATTTCGTCAGACTCCTCAACCTGTTCCTGTTCGCCACTTGCTGCGTGTTGCTCAGCGCGTGTGGCAGGCCGCCTTCAGGGCCCTACGCAAATTGGCTGTATAACGACGAGTCGGTACTCTCGGTTGCGCAAGAGGGGCCATTCACCATCCTGAACATCGAGCACCGGCCGCGTGGCTGGGGCTCATTCAGCGGCACAGGTAGCCGTTTCGACCGTATCCTTTATCAAGCAAAGATCGTAGTGAAGGAGGCGCGGGCGACGGAGGCTTGGAAAGACGCCGGGCAGCCGGCGATCTTTGCAGATGTCTACTCCGATTCCGATTCCGATAGCCGGCTCAATCTCGTATATGAGCGGAATGGGAAGGCGCTGGTAAAGCGAATCGATGAGGGGAAGGATGGCTGGTCCAATCCCGTCTTTGGGGAATCGATTGGCCCTGGCCTGCGTTACTTTTCGAATCTGAACGGGCGCACACAAGGTTTCCTGGTGCGTGCGTTTCCGGTCGACGTAAAGGTGTTGCCACTGGGGCCCCAGGATCCCGCGATATGGCAACTGGCGGGCATTGCTCCGGACTGGAAGGCTTTTGCTTACACCGATGACCTGGAGGCGCCTGCGGTCTTCTCAGTAGTCCAGGCTGACGCGCGGATCGGCGAACCGATTCCGATTCCGGCCACGCACGTCCAGGCGCGGACCTGGTTCAACGCCCAATTCAAATGGCAGAAGAATACGGCTGGGCGATGGGATATCGTCAGGCTCTCGACGATGCCCTCGCCCGTGAAGACAATCGACGCATTGGAAGAACTGTTCCTCAATGCCGATGTCGGCTATCGCAACTGCTTTGCGAACAGCAGCGCATGCCGGATCGGTTGGCGGCGGGAAGCGGTAAAGGATCCGGATGCATACTATTGCGAGTGCTATCACCCGTTCGTGTTCAAAGCACTGCAGCCAACGCAGGCATTCGGCGCCAACGTTCGCGAGATGTGGTATTCGCGTGCCGGGGGGAGATCGGCATACGACCTGGTGCTCGATGCGCCGCCGGAAAAAGTGAGGAATGAACTCCGCAAAAGACTCGATGAGCGCCACCTGGATTACCTCGGTCCTGGGCCGATATCGGACGAGAGTATCGAAGCTTTCCTCAACGAGGACCGCTCGCGAAACGACTGGATCTACGCAGTGTCCGGCAAGCCAGAGTCCATTCAATTTGTAACGCCAACTGTCGCAGTGCGCGTGGAGGCCTATGAGCATGGGACCCTGCTCCAAACCATCGCGCGCTATCCGGCCAAACAATGATCATTTACATGAAACTTAATCGAACGATTGCAACCATCCTCGCCGGCTTGGCAGTCTCCAGCGTCACGGCCGCCCCGCTTCAACTGCAGGACAAGAAATTCTCCGTGCGTCATCTTGGTTTTTCTGCCGACAATGCGCAGGGTTGCCTGGTCGGCGGGCGCTTTGATCCCGATTCGATGAAGAGCACTGCCGAATTGCTGCTGCTTGACTTGAAGCGAGACGCCGTCATCGCCAAGGCGAACGTTCCTGTGCCCGACGACAATGCATCGCTACACCCGATCCAATGCGCGATCGATGGCGACTACGTCTACCTGCTGGCGAATGTGGATACGCAACTCCCACGCTCGCTGAACCAGGGCATTGTTTACCTGTATCAGTTCAACAAGCAAGGCAAGCAACTTGGCAAGAAGAAGCTCGTCATCCCAGGTCGCAATAAATATGGCCACGCGCTGGGCGTGTCGGCAAACGGAGTGCAGGTTGCAGGCTATATCAAGGACGAGGACGACGCCTCCGAGTATTACTCATTCTTTACGCTTGTGGTAGACCGGCGCCTGAATGAGGACAAACTGAATGTGCGTAAGACGGGCGCCTTCTGGAGCGGTTCCGAGGCGCGCTTTGTCGGCGAAAACGTGCATATTGCAGGGTCGTTCATGCCGGCGAAAGTAGCAAAGGACGGTGGCGACAATGACTACGCGAATTCGCGTGTCCTCGCGAATGGCGGCTATGCCTGGAGCGTGCGGCCGTTCAAGAAGGTCCCGCGCAACGTGGTGGCCGGCCTTTCGCAACAGGGCGCCATCTATTCGCTGGCTTACGACGACGCCGGATCGACGCTGGCGGTAACCAGTGCTGAAGGCAAGCAGCAATCGCTGGCAAGCTTCCCGAGCAAATTCTGCGAGACCACGTCGTTATCGGAATACGGTGACCGGGTACTTGCCTTGCGCACCCCATGCAACAAGCAGGGCAAGGCAGCGGAACTGCTGGCTATCGCGCCGGCAACCGGCAAGGAATCCGCTGTGCGGCTGGCGCCCGGTGAACCGGTTTACGCTGCGACCAATTTGGGCCAGTGGTTCGTCATCTCCAAGGATGCGGCGGGCAAGCTTGCGCTGAATACGGGGGCCATCGACGGCGACACGCGCTTCAGCCAGACGCTGGCGGGTGTCGAGCACTCATTGAGCCTTAGCCGCATCAAGATTGACCAGAAGGGTGAACGCTCTTTCGAATACGTATATGAACAGCATGCCGGCGAATGCCGTTTCAGCATCGCCGGCCACGCCGCCGAAGTGGATGTCTTCAATCCGCAGGGGAAAGATGGCAAGGAACTGCCTGCGATCGTCATGTACGACGGTAGCGCCGCCACGCTTACGCTGCCGCACGCCGGACCGGTGCGCCAGGCGTCTTTCGATGCCGATCTGTCGCCTGAGCAGGCGAAGCGTAGCTGTGGCAGCAAGAGCGGCGGCAAGCTGTCCCTGGTGTTCAACGAGGCAGGCTCTCGCCGTTAGTAGATTCCCTTCACTCAAACGCAGCGCGGATTTCGTCGCTGGTTTGTTGAGGCGCTTGCAGGTGGGGATAGTGGCCAAGCTTGGGCAGGACGATGAACGGCTTGCCTGACTTGGCGGCGAATTCCTCGCCCATTTTCTTGTCGATGTAGATGTCCTTCTCGCCCCACACCACTTTTACCGGTGCCGTCAGGCGCGACAGGTTGGCTTCGAAGTACTGCTGATCGCTTGTGAAGTGCGAGTAGTAGTGGTAGAACGCATCGGCAGTGCTCATGCTGCCTTTATCCCAGCCTGCGAGCATATCGGCCTTGACGTCCTGCTGGATCGCGAATTGTTCGCTGGGGTCCAGGCCGCGGCGGAAGGCATTTTCAATGGTATCGTCGCGACCCTGGTTGAGTGCTTTGCGGATCGTTTCTGCAGTTTGCGGCGCCTTCAGGTTGCGCAGTCGCTCGGACATTAATTGTGGCCGATCCAGCGGTGCGAAGTCGCCGACGATGATCTTCCTTGCAATGTTTGGTTGTTCCAGCGCGAGCAGCATGGATGGAAGGCCGCCGATATCCGTCGCATAGATCACGAGTTTTGACTTGTCGATGCCAGAGGCGTCGATGTAGGCCTTCAGGACTTGCGCATAATCGCGTGGAGCGTAGCTGAACTTGTCGGTGGAAGGGCGCGAAGATTCCCCGTAGCCTGGCCAGTCGAAAGCATGGACTTCATATTCGCTGCCCAACTGCTGCGCGAGGCTGCGCCAGGTGAGCATCGTTTCGGGGAAACCATGCAGGAATAGCACGACGCCTTTGGGGCTGGGGTTCCTTACGACCAGCCTGCGCAAGGTGATATCGGGGCTGACCTGCACAAAGCTGACTTCTTCCTTGGGGGCCGGGGCGGCGGCGTTGGCATGGCCAGCCATGGCGAGGGAGGCAGTTGCGGCGACGGCTGCGAGGGTTTTCTTGAGCGCTGACATAGTGAAGTTCCTTATCGGAGGATTCGAGATAACTTCAATATAGGTCTCGCGGGGAATGGCGTAAATGTCCTAAATACCTCCTTTCAGGACATTCTTGCAATGCGGCGCAGTGCTTGCGGCGGCTGCCCGAATGCACGCAGGAAGGCGCGCCGCATGCGTTCAGTGTCGATGAATCCTGTCGCAGCAGCAATCTCCTCAATGGTGTGCCGGCTTTGCTCGGTCATGAGCCGGGCAGCTTCAACCCGCAGGCGTTCGATAGCCTTGGCCGGCGGCTGGCCGGTCTCGCTGGTGAAGGCGCGGCTGAACTGTCGTGGGCTGAGGTGGGCGACATTAGCCAGCTCCTGCACCGACAGCTCCGAATCGAGATGGCGGCGGGCGTAGTCCAGCACGCGCTGGATGCGGTCGGACTTTGCGCCCAGTTCCAGCATGGCGGAATGCTGCGACTGGCCGCCGGCGCGGCGGTGGTAGACCACCAGCTTCTTCGCCACTGCCGTTGCCAATTCGGCGCCATAGTCGGCTTCGACCAGGCCGAGCGCGAGGTCGATGCCGGTACTCATGCCGGCTGAGGTCCAGACCGGGCCGTCGTTGATGAAGATGCGGTCCGAATCCACTTGGGCAGCGGGAAACTGTTCCTGCAGTGCGCGGGCGAACAGCCAGTGCGTGGTGACATGGCGGCCGTCGATCAGGCCCGCTTCGCCAAGCAGGAAGGTGCCGGTACAGACGGAAGCCGTGCGGCGGGCTAGCCTGGAAGCGGCGCGTAGCCGGTCCAGTAGCTGCTTGTCGGTCGCGGCGGGTGCGACCAGGCCGCATACGATCAGGGTATCGAGGCGGCGCCGTGCCAGCGGCTGCGTCTCGACGGAGGCCCCAAACGAATTCATGACCGGGCCGCCGTGCGCGGAGAAGAAGCCTATATCGTACAGGCGCTTTTTCGCCGTGGTGTTGGCCAGCTCGAAGGCGGATGCGGCGGCCAGGCCCATGATCTGGAAGCCGGGCGGCAGGAGGAATCCGATTTTCAGCAAAATGATTACCTTGGCGTAAAAGGAGGTAATCCCATCATACGCGCCATCAAAGACGGGCGCTGGCGACCAGTGTTATTCTCGTGAGTCGCGCTACACCTCGTGAGCGAATTTCGTCATGCAAGTTTGAACAAGGAGATCGGAATGGCAATCAAGAAGATCCTGTTTTTGACGGGCGACTTTGCGGAAGACTATGAAACCATGGTGCCGTTCCAGGCGCTGCAGATGGTTGGGCATACCGTGCATGCGGTCTGCCCCGGCAAGAAGGCGGGCGAGAAGATCAAGACCGCGATCCATGATTTTGAAGGCGACCAGACCTATACCGAAAAGCCTGGCCACCAGTTCGCGCTGAACGCGAGCTTTGATGATGCGCGTGCCTCGGCTTACGATGCGCTGGTGATTGCCGGCGGGCGGGCGCCGGAGTATCTGCGCCTTAATCCGCGCGTGCTGGAAACGGTGCAGGAATTTGCCAAGGCGGGCAAGCCGATTGCGGCGATTTGCCACGGAGCCCAGATCCTGACTGCGGCGGACGTCATCAAGGGCAAGCGCATCTCGGCTTATCCTGCCTGCGCGCCGGAAGTGCGCTCGGCCGGCGGCGAGTACATTTCGGTGGAGATGGACCAGGCAGTCACTGACGGCAATTTCGTGACGGCGCCGGCGTGGCCCGCGCATCCGCAATGGATGGCGCAATTCCTCAAATTGCTTGGGACAGAGATTAGGCCTTAATAGTGGCAGGGCGCCGGACGGCCAGGATCACGAGAAGCAGGCCCATGAAACATGTCATGATCATTGCGCCGCCGAGTGCCAGCCATAACCCACGGTAGCCGCACGAGCCCTCGAAGTTGGAACCAAACCAATTGCAGGGCAACTGCAGCAGAAGCCAGAAGACGGCGGCACCAGACAGCAAGCTGGCGATGAGTGCGCAAACGATGCGGAAAAGGAGTTTCAATTTGCCCTGGCCAATGGTGGGAACGGGCGAACAATAACAGAACTTCCTTGGTATGGCTGCGCGATTGTCAGTTTGCACCAAGCAGCGTCAGCGCCTGCTGGCGTGCGGCCGCGCGCAGGGAGGCGCGCAGCGCGGGATCGTCGGTGGTACGGGCCAGCACCATGCCGCCGACGCACAGCGCGACAATGGCTTGGGCGCGCTGTGCGCCGTCGCTGAAGTCCTTCAACGCGTACTCGTAAATGCGCGTCAGGTTGCGGATCAGGTCTGTGTAGGCGCGCTGCGGCAACAGTCCGGCACGGGCCACGTCGCCGGGCAGGGCGTACAGTGGACAGTGGTTCTCGATATCCTCCAGCACTTCGTCACTCAGGTAGAGGTTGACCAGGCGGCGCGCCATGTCGCGCTGGTCGGTCACGGGCGCCTTGGCGACTTCTTTGCGGAATGGGTTGCAGGTTGTGAAGCTGGCTACGGCCGCTGCGTACAGGTCATCCTTGCTTTCAAAGTGGTTGTAGAAGCCTCCGCGCGTCAGGCCGGCTTCGGACATGATGGTCTCGATTGATACCTGTTCGAAGCCGTGGCGGTTGAACAGCTTGCGTGCCGATTCGACGATCCTGGCGCGGGTGCGCTCTTTGTGCTCTGCGGTGTAAGGCATGGGTATTTCCTCCTCGGTTCGCATTATGCGTCCGATTCAAAAAATGTTCTTGAACATATTATGTATCCCCGTAATCTAGGCCACACGTTCACACCCCAACCTCTAGGAGACAAACATGTACACCCTGGTTACTTTGCGTTCCGTTCCTGATTTCGCTGTTGGTTATGTGCGCGACCTGCGCGTGCGTTGGGCGATGGAGGAGGCGGGCCAGTCGTATTCCGTCAAGACCATCGGCCCCGACGAGCAAAAGTCGTCGACCTACCGCCAGCAGCAGCCTTTCGGGCAGGTGCCTGTGCTGCTGGATGGCGAGCAGTCGATCTTCGAGTCCGGTGCGATCCTGCGCCACCTGGGCGACAAGCTTGGATTGATGCCGTCTGGTGCGCGCGAGCGCCAGGTGGCGGAGATGTGGCTGTACGCCGCTTTGAATTCGGTCGAGCCCTATTTCGGCAATTATGTCGAGCTGGCGGTATTCCATGCGGGCGAGGCCTGGACGGTCGAGCGCCGGCCGTCGCTGGAGGCGATGGTGAATCGCCGCTTGGGCGACTTGGAAGGTTGGCTGTCCGGCTGCGAGTACCTCGCCGGGACCTTCAGCGTGGCCGACATCATGATGTCCACCGTCCTGCGGCTGCTGGATGGCACTGGGCTGCGCGAGCAGTTCCCGGCGGTCGAGGCCTACCAGCAGCGCTGCGTCGCCCGCCCTGCGTACCAGAAAGCGCTGGCGGCGCAGGTGGCGCAGTATTCGCCTGCGCAGGCAGCGGCCTGACCGGTATTTGCAGGACGAATAGATGGATTGTTCATGCACTTGACCTGAGTCAATTCTTTTTTGATCGTTAATCCGTACAGTCCTGCTCTGGAATAACACAGAGTAGGAGTATTGAAACATGGGTAGCGATCATGAGGTAAATGACGCGCCGGCAAATAGCCGCCGTCGATTCCTGGGTAAGAGTGCAGCGTTAGGCCTGGCCGGCGCTGGCGTGCTGGCAGGCTGCAAGGAGAACGGTGCGGGGGCGCCCGGTTCTGCATCAGCATCTGCTGCAGCAGCGGCCAAGTCGCATGGCGCCAGCAAGGCGCATGTGGAGCCTGGCCAGCTGGATGACTATTACCTGTTCTCCAGCGGCGGTCACTCCGGCGAGGCACGCATCATGGGCGTGCCATCCGGACGGACTTTGCGCCGCATCCCTGTTTTCAATATCGATCCTATGGTTGGTTGGGGTATCACCAACGAGTCCAAGGCCATCATCGGCACTAAGCCTGACGGCAGCCTGAAATACACCACCGGCGATACCCACCACGTTCACGGCAGCTACAAGGACGGCACTTACGATGGCCGTTTCCTGTGGGTGAATGACAAGATCCACTCGCGCCTGGCCCGCATCCGCATGGACACCATGGAATGCGACAAGATCACCGAACTGCCAAACGTACAAGGCTTCCACGGTATCTTCCCGGACAAGTGCGATCCGGTCGACAGGTCGATCAATCACACCACCCGCGTGTTCTGCGGCGCCGAATTTGCCATTCCGTTCCCGAACGACGGGCGCGACCTGGACGACCCTTCCAAGTGGGGTTCGCTGTTCACCTGCGTGGACGCGGAATCCATGGAAGTGCGCTGGCAGGTGCGTGTTGACGGCAATATGGACCTGACCGCGACGTCCTATGACGGCCGCTTTGCATGCTCCAACCAGTACAACACCGAGAACGCGCCGGACCAGGCAGGCATGATGGCCGCGGAACGCGATGCCTGCGTGTTCTTCGACGTAGCGCGCGTGGAAGCGCTGGTCAAGGCCGGCAAGTTCACCACCATCGGCTCTTCCAAAGTGCCTGTGGTTGACGGCCGCAAGGCAGCCAATGCCGATCCGAAGACTGCGGTGACCTGCTATGTCCCGGTCGGCAAGAACCCGCACGGCGTCAACGCTTCGCCGGACGGCAAGTACATGGTCTGCTCCGGCAAGCTGTCGCCGACTGCGACCGTGATCGAAGTGGCGCTGGTCGCGAAGTGGTTCGACGGCGAATTGAAAACCGAACGCGATGCAGTGGTGGCGGAGCCTGAAATCGGCCTGGGCCCATTGCATACTGCCTTCGACGGCAAGGGCAACGCCTTCACCACCCTGTTCCTGGACAGCCAGATCGTCAAGTGGAACGTGGCAGCCGCCATCGCGCAGTTCAAGGGCGACAAGACCGTGAAGCCGGTGGTGGACCGCGTGGACGTGCACTACCAGCCGGGCCATGGCTACGCTTCGATGGGCGAAACCAAGGAAGCCGACGGCAAGTACTTCAACTCGGGCAACAAGTTCTCGAAGGACCGCTTCCTGCCTGTCGGCCCGCTGCACAGCGAAACGGAGCAGCTGATCGACATCACCGGCGACAAGATGGTGATCATTTCGGACCATACCGCTTATCCGGAACCGCACGACGCAATCATCGTGCGCCGCGATATCGTGAAGACGCGCCAGATCTACAACATGGACGACTTCCCGAACAAGGTAACGGCGGATAACGCAGGCATTACGCGCAACGGCAACAAGGTGCATGTACGCCTGATGTCCCAGGCGCCTGCCTTCAGCATGCCGGTCATCAAAGTGAAAAAGGGCGACGAGGTGACGATCACGCTGACCAACCATGACAAGGTGGAAGACCTGACTCACGGTTGCGCGCTGCCGACCTACAACATCAACTTCATCGTCAACCCGCAGGAGACCAAGTCGGTCACCTTCAAGGCTGACCATGCCGGTGCGTTCTGGATGTATTGCACCCACTTCTGCCACGCGCTGCACCTTGAAATGCGCAGCCGCTTCCTGGTGGAGGCTTAAGCCCGCAAGGGTGGTTTATCCATGCTGTATCGACTGATTTCCCTGCTTTGGGCGGCGCTGCTTGCGATGGTGTGCGCAGCGCCTGCCTCGGCCACTTCGATGTACGACACCGTGCTGTCCGCGGGGTTGATGGGTGGTCCCGATTTGTGTGCCGAAGCGCCATGCAGCGACGTGCTGCCTGCCGCGACGGTGTTTTCCAAGCGCAAAGGCGCGCCAGCCTACGTCGAAGGCTACGCGCTGGAGCAGGGCAAGCAGAAGGTGGTGGGCTATGTGTTCCTGTCCACCGACGTGGTGGACATTCCGGCTTACTCTGGCAAGCCGGTCGTCACCCTGATCGGCATGGATACCAAAGGTTTGATTACCGGGGTGCGCATCCTTAAGCACTCCGAACCGATTTTGTTGGCGGGCATTCCAGAAACTGTGCTGACGAAGTTCGTCCGCCAGTACCTGGGCAAGCCCGGCGACGCCAAGCTGGAACTCGGCCTTGGACGTGATGGTGGTGATCTTGATGCGATCAGCGGGGCCACCGTTACTGCCATAGCCGAGAACCAGACCATTGCGCAAAGCGCGTACGAAATTGGCAAGCAGGTGGGCATCTTCAAGGGGATGGTCAAACCGCGCGCCCATTTCACGCCGCTGCGCGAACGTCTGGACTGGGCCGCGCTCGTCAAGGAGGGCGCGGTCCAGCACTTGCGGGTGGAAAGCGCGGATGTCGGCTTGCCCTCCGGCGGCAAGCCTTATATGGACCTGCATTTCGGCTACCTGAACGTGCCGACTGTCGGCATCAGCCTGCTAGGCGAACGCAATTACCAGCGCCTGATGCAGGACCTGAAGGAAGACGAACATGCGATCTTCATCATCGGCACCGGCCTGGAATCGTTCAAGGGTTCAGGCTTTGTGCGGGGCGGCATCTACGACCGCATCCAGGTGCGCCAGGATACGGACCGCTTTACCTTCCGCGATACCGATTACCTGAACCTGTATCACCTGGAGCCGGCCGATGCGCCGGAGTACACGGAATCGGCGATCTTCATCGTCCGTTCAGCGAACTTCAACCCTGCCTGGCCGTGGCAACTGAGCCTGCTGGCCAACAAGCTGGATATGCAGACGCACGCCAAGGTCTTCGTGCACTTCGACGAAGAGTACTGGACCCCGGCGCGCTACCTGGAAGGCGGCCGTCCGAAAGTGGAGCGTCCGGTGCCGGCCTGGAAGGCCGCCTGGCTGGCGCGCAAGGGCGAGATCACGCTGTTCGTGCTGGCGCTGTTGGCGACCGCAGGCCTGTATTCCCAGCGCGACCGCCTGGTGCGCGCCTCCAACCGCAAGAGCAAGCCGCTGATCAGCATTCCGCGCACCATCCTGTGGATGATTGCGGTCGGCTTCTTCGGGCTGTACCTGAAGGCGCAGCCTTCGATCACGCAGGTAATGACCTGGTTCCATTCCCTGATTTACCAGTGGAAGTGGGAGCTGTTCCTGTCCGACCCATTCATCTTCATCTTCTGGTGGTTCATGGTGGTCACCGTGGTGCTGTGGGGGCGTGGCCTGTTCTGCGGCTGGCTGTGTCCTTTCGGTTCGCTTCAGCATCTGGCATACAAGCTTGGCACGCTGATCGGGCTGGGCCGCTTCCAAGGCCTGCTGCCAAAGCGCGTGCACGACAAGCTGAAATGGGTGAAATACGGCGTGTTCGCGGTGCTGGTTGGCGTGTCCTTCTATTCGATGGAACTGGCCGAACACCTGGCGGAGATTGAACCGTTCAAAACCACCTTCCTGGTGGGCGTGCTGAATCGCGGCTGGCCGTTTGCTGCCTTCGTGGCCGTCATCCTCGGCATTTCGATCCTGAGCGAGCGGCCTTACTGCAAGTACATCTGCCCGTTGGGCGCCGGCCTGGCCGTGCCGAGCTTCTTCCGCCTGTTCGGCCTGAAACGCAAGCAGGAGTGCGTTACCTGCACCGCCTGCGCCAAGGGCTGCGGTTCGCACGCCATCGATGCGCAGGGCCGCATCGACCAGAAGGAGTGCCTGCTTTGCCTCGATTGCATGGTGATGTATTACGACGACCATGCCTGTCCGCCGCTGGCCAAGGAGCGCAAGACGCGCGAGAAGAACGGCCAGCCGCTGACGCCTATCGATGAACGCGGCTACTTTATTTCGCTGGATGCGGTCCGCAGTGAGCTGAAAAGGAAGGCAGGGTAAAACCATGAGTGTCCTCAGGGTTTGCGCGGCCGCCCTGGCCGCGTCCATCACCACGATGCTGGCCTGCGCCCCGGCAGGCGTGCACGCGGCCGTGCTGCAGGTACGCGCCGGCGAATCGATCGCCGCTGCCGTAGGACGGGCACACCCAGGCGACACCGTCCAGGTCATGGGCGGCACCTATAAAGAACGCATCCTGATAGACAAGCCACTGCGCCTTGAAGGCATAGGCAAGCCGACGATTGCCGCCGGCTACCAGGGCGACGTCATTCGCGTCAAATCCCCCGACGTGTCGATCCGCGGCCTGATCGTGCGCGACAGCGGCACCGACCTTGGTTCGCAGAATGCCGGCATTTACGTCATGCCGGGATCCGACCGCATCGTCATCGCCAACTGCGACCTGGTAACCAACCTGTTCGGCATCTGGCTCGAACAATCCCGCGACGCCATCCTGCAAGGCAACCTGGTCACCGGCCGCCGCGACCTGATGTCGCAGATGCGCGGCAACGGCATCCAGGTCTACAACACCGACGACACGCAGGTCATCGACAACACGATCAGCTATGTGCGCGACGGCATTTACGTCGATTACTCGCGCCGCGCCACCTTCCGTGGCAATACCGTGCATCATGTGCGTTACGGAACGCACTACATGAACACCCATAACAGCTCCTGGGAAGGCAACACCGTGTACCAGAGCCGCGCCGGGCTGGCGCTGATGGAAGTGCGCAATCTCACGGTGCGCAACAACGTCGCCTGGGGCAACGAAGACCACGGCATCATGCTGCGCACCATCCAGGATTCCGTCATCGAGAACAACATCGTGGCCGGCAATGGGCGTGGCTTCTTTATCTACGACGCCGAATTCAATACCTTGCGCAGCAACCTGGTGATCGGCAACCGCACTGGCGTGCACCTGACGGCCGGGTCGAGCAATAACACTGTGGATGGCAACGACTTTATCAACAATGCGGAACAGGTCAAGTTCGTCGCGTCGAAGGATGTCGAATGGGGCCGCAACAAGGGCAATTACTGGAGCAATTACAGCGGTTGGGACCAGGACAACGACGGCAACGGCGACGTGCTGTACCAGGCCAACGACGTGGTCGACCGCTTGCACTGGCAATACCCGCTGCTCAAGCTCCTTCTGAGCAGCCCCGCTGTACAAACGCTGCGCTTCGTATCGCGGCAATTCCCCTTGCTGCGCGCACCGAGCGTGATCGACAAGCACGCCCGCATGCAGCCCTGGAACACCGATTGGAGAAAATGGCATGGACGACAAGCTGATTGACTTGCGCGCCGTGGGCAAGCGCTATGGAGCGCTGCAAGCGGTCGACGGCGTCGACCTGTCCGTGGGGCGCGGCCGCATGGTGGGCCTGATCGGGCATAACGGCGCCGGCAAGAGCACGCTGTTCAAGATGATGCTTGGCTTGCTGGAGCCGACGTCGGGCGAAGTGCGCATCTGCGGCGTAAGGACCGACGACGGTGCTTTCCGGGATGTGCGGCGCCGCATCGGCTACCTGCCGGAGAGCTTTGTCGCCTACGACAACCTGACCGGCATGGAACTGCTGCACCTGTTTGCCGACTTGAAGAAAGTCGCGCGCAGCTCCTGCGGCAATGTGCTGGAACGGGTTGGCCTGTCGGCAGCGGCGGATCGCAGGGTTGGCGGGTATTCGAAAGGCATGCGGCAGCGCCTGGGTTTCGCGCAATTGCTGCTCGGTGCGCCGGAGCTGGTATTCCTCGACGAGCCGACCAATGGCCTTGATCCGGACGGCATTCACGACTTCTACCGCATCCTGCACCAGCTTCGCGAAGAGGGCGCAACGATTGTCATCACCTCGCACATCCTGGCTGAAATCCAGGAGCGGGTCGACGATCTGGTCATCCTGAGCGGCGGCCGGATCGCGGCGCAGGGCACGCTGGCGCAGTTGCGCGCCGGGGCGGCCATGCCGGCCGAGATCCGCCTGGTGGCGCGCGCCGGCGGCACCGGTCGTGTGATCGCGGCGCTGCGCGGCCACCAGGTGCGCGTGGAGCATGACTGCATCCGCGTTCCCTGTGCGCCGCGGCAGAAAATTCAGATGCTGCAGCTTATTTCCACGCTCAGCGACTCCATCGACGACGTGGCGATCCACGAACCTTCGCTGGAAGACCTGTTCTTCGGGATGGGAGGCCGTCATGCACGCG
>Ga0209130_1000549_pt1 | contig 37476 bp, 30 predicted proteins | sample AraplaMF_Cvi_mLB_FD_184264 | JGI IMG/M metagenome (GOLD analysis project Ga0209130, IMG submission 184264) | Arabidopsis root microbial communities from the University of North Carolina, USA - plate scrape MF_Cvi_mLB (SPAdes) (version 2) | ecosystem: Host-associated > Plants > Roots > Endosphere...
GTGATTGCCACCACCTTTGCCCTGGTGGCCGTGTTCCTGCCGACCGCCTTCATGGGCGGCATTCCCGGCAAGTTCTTCAAGCAGTTCGGCTGGGCCGCCGTGCTGGCAGTGCTGGCCTCCCTGGTGGTGGCGCGTTTGCTGACGCCGATGATGGCAGCCCACCTGCTGAAACAGACCGACAAACCGCAGCAGGAAGACGGCTGGATCATGCAGCGTTACATGAAGACCATGCGCTGGTGCCTGAACAATCGCGGCAAGACCGCGCTGGCGGCAGGCGCCTTCTTCGTCGGCTCGATCATGCTGGTCGGCCTGCTGCCGACCGGCTTCGTGCCGCCGGCCGACCGCGGCCAGACCATGGTCAACCTGGAGCTGCCGCCAGGCTCCACGCTGGCCGAGACCCGTGCCATCGCCGAGCGCGCACGCTTGGCCATCATGGAAGTCAAGCCGGTGACCCACGTATTCAGCTCCATCGGCGGCGGTTCTTCCGGTGATGCGTTTGCACCAGGCGCCGCGGCGGAAGCGCGCCGTGCCGTGCTGACCATCACGACCAGGCACCGCAACGACCGCAAGGAGTCGATGCCGCAGATCGACGACATGATCCGCGAAAAGCTGTCCTCCCTGCCCGGCGCCCGCTTCACCGTGGGCCCGCCGGATACCGGCGTCAAGATGCAGCTCGTGCTGCGCTCGGAAGACCCGGTCGCGCTGATCGAATCGGCACGCAAGGTCGAGCGCGACCTGCGCACCCTGCACGGCATTGGCAACGTCACCTCCAGTGCCTCGCTGGTGCGCCCCGAAATCATCGTGCGCCCCGACTTTGCCAAGGCGGCCGACCTCGGCGTGACCGCCAACGCCATCGGCGAAACGGTGCGCGTTGCCACGGCCGGCGACTACGATTTCGAACTGACCAAGATGAACCTGGCCGAACGCCAGGTGCCGATCCGCGTCAAGCTGCCCGATAGCGTGCGCGCCGACCTCGATGCCATCGGCCGCCTGACCGTCCCTGGCCGCAACGGCCCGGTCATGCTGGCCAACGTGGCGTCCATCACGATGGAATCCGGCCCGGCCCAGATCGACCGCCTGAACCGCAGCCGCAACGTGACGCTCGACGTGGAGCTGGGCAGCCGCTCGCTGGGTGAGCTGGATGAGGAAGCGCGCCAGCTGCCATCGATGAAAAACCTGCCGCCAACGGTGACCCGCGCGGAACTGGGCGACACGCAGGAGATGCAGAACCTGTTCGCCAGCTTCGGCATTGCCATGCTGATCGGCGTGCTGTGCATCTATGGTGTGCTGGTGCTGCTGTTCCACGACTTCCTGCAGCCGCTGACCATCCTGGCCGCACTGCCGCTGTCGATCGGCGGCGCCTTCGTCGCCCTGCTGGTGACGCAAAAGGCGCTGTCGATGCCATCCATGATCGGCCTGATCATGCTGATGGGGATCGTGACCAAGAACTCGATCCTGCTGGTCGATTACGCCATCCTGGCGCGCGCCGAAGGCATGAGCCGCTTCGATGCCCTGGTCGACGCCTGCCACAAGCGGAGCCGCCCGATCCTGATGACCACCATCGCCATGGGCGCCGGCATGATGCCGCTGGCCATGGGCTGGGGCGCCGACCCGAGCTTCCGCTCGCCGATGGCAGTTGCGGTGATCGGCGGCCTGATTACGTCGACCCTGCTGTCGCTGCTGGTGGTGCCGGCCGTGTTCACCTACGTGGACGATGCGGAGCACCTGATCAAGCGGATCGTGCACAAGCTGCGCAAGCCGCACAAGCATGCACCGGCGCCCGTCACCGAATAAGGAGCCTGCCATGGAAGTCCGTGTCGTCGACATCGAACCCGCCCGCGTAGCCTGCCTGCGCCACACCGGTCCTTTCGGCCCGGCGCTGGGCGAATTCTGGCACAACGTCGTGGCGCCATGGCTGCAGGCAAATGGCCTGACGGGGCGGGTCACCTACGGCGTGGCGATGGACGACCCCGGCAACACGCCACCCGAGAAGTGCCGCTACGACGCCTGCGTCGAAGTCGGCCACGATGACCCGGCGCCGCCGCCAGCGGCGCTGGCCACCATCCCGGGCGGCAGGTATGCAGTGGTGGACTACTACGGTCCGGCGCAAGGCATCGGCGATATCTGGTACGCCTTCTATACGCAGGGTTTGCCGGAAACGGGCTTGAAGAGCCGTCCCGGCCCGTGCTTCGAGCGCTATGCCGCGGACTTCCGTACCGACCCCGAAACGGGCGAATTTGCCTGCGAACTCTTCATCCCAATCGACTAGAAAGCATGCAATGAGCGCCCAGCCAGGCCATGACAGCGACCACCTGCGCTTCCACCGCGAACACGAGCACCTGAGTAAAACCTTTGGCGCGGGCACCTTCGGCTTAAAGGCGGAAGCGTTTGCGCGCTTCTTCGGAACGCCGCTGTTCCTGGGGGCGCAGACGCTGATCGTCGCGGTCTGGATCGGCGCGAACGTATGGGGATTCGCGCATTTCGACCGTTATCCCTTCATCCTGCTGAACCTCGCCTTCAGCCTGCAGGCGGCGTACGCGGCGCCGCTGATCCTGCTGGCGCAGACGCGCCAGGCCGAACGCGACAAAGCGCATAACGATGCCGACGCCCGCCACCGCGAAGCGCTGGCACAGCAGGCTGCACGCCATACGGCGCAGATGATGGAACTGCTGCGCCAGAATACCGAGCTGACCGAAACCACCAAGCAGCTCGTGGAGCGCATCGACAAACTGACGGCAGAAGTGCATGGCCACTTGCTGCCCGAACGGCAGCCTTAGTGGCTGGCCACGCTAGTTTGCGCCCGGCTGCCAGCCACCTCCAAGCGCGCGGTACAGGTCAACGCTGGCGCCGAGCAGGCGGCTGCGCAATTGCAGCCTCGTTACATCGGCGTTGAACAACGTGCGCTGGGCATCCAGCTCCTCAAGGTAGGACGCATAGCCATTGCGGTAGCGGTTACGGGCAATGCGCAGCGTTTCGGCCGCCGTGGCACGGCGCGCGTCGTTCTGCACCGACTGCTCCTGCAGGCGCTGCAAAGCGGTCAGGCTGTTTTCCACTTCCACCAGTGCGACGCGCACTGTTTGTTCATACGCCACCAATGACTGGTCGCGCTGCGCGGCGGCGGCATCAGTTTGCGCTTGCACGCGGCCGCCGTCCCAGATTGGCGCAGCCAGCCCTGCACCGACACGCCACAAGAACGTCGGGTCGTGCAGGAACTTGCTGAAATCCGGCGATTGCACGCCGCCAGTAGCGGTCAGGCGGAAAGTAGGCAGCAGTTGTTCGCTGGTCGCCTGCACGCTGGCCTTGGCCGCTGCCACGTTATGTGCGGCGCGGGCGATGTCAGGACGGCGCTGCAGCAGGGTGGAAGGCAGGCCGACCGGCACTGGCGGCGGCGACAGCTCGTCCAGCGTCTTGCCGCGCGCGATCGGGCCAGGGCTGCTGCCTGACAGCAGGGACAGGGCGTTTTCCTGCTCGCTGACTTGCCGCTGCAATTGGGGTATCTGCTCGGCGGCCGCCTCATATTCCGCCTGCGCCTGCAGCCATTCCAGGCGCGAGGTGTAGCCGGTCTCGAACTGCTGCTGCGCCAGCCGGCGCGATTGCTCGCGCAAGTCCAGCGTGGCGCGCGCCAGCTCCAGGGCTGCATCCAGCCCGCGCAATTGCAGGTAGCCGTTGGCCGCCAACGCCGCCACCGACAGCTGCGCAGCGTCCGCATTGGCCCGTTCGGCGGCCAGCGATTGCGCCGCCGCCTCGCTGGCATGGGCCAGGCGCCCCCACAAATCGACTTCATATGCGGCCTGGAGTTCGCCGGCAAACAGGTTGGTGATGTAGGGCACGCCGTTATAGGCGAGCGTGCGGGTACGCACCGGCGTCAGCGTGGCGCCCAGCGTTGGCGCCCGGTTCGCATCCGCCGCAGCCAGTCGCGCCCGAAATTCCGCTACGCGCAACTGCGCCAGCCGCACGTCCGTATTGTGCTCCAGCACCCGCGCCACCAGCTCCGACAGCGCCGGGTCGCCGTAAGCCTTCCACCACTCCCGCTCCAGCTGAGCCTGTGTCACACCCTGGGGCCTGACCCCAGGGTGTGACACAGGCTCAGCTGGAGCGGCGGCCTGGCTGCGCCATTGTTCGGGAACCGATAGCTGCGATTCCATCGGCACCGGGATGCGTGCGGCGCATCCGGCCAGCGCCAGGGCGATGCATGCGGCGGCGCTGCATTTCATGGCCGCGCTCCGTCAGCTTTCTCGTTCAGGACGGCGGAGGTATCGATGCTGACGATCACCGACATGCCAGGACGCAGCCGCGGCGCCAGCTTCTGGCCCGGGTCAATTTTGATCCGTACCGGAATCCGCTGCGAGATCTTGACGAAATTGCCGGTCGCGTTGTCCGCCGGCAGTACGGCGAATTCAGAGCCCGTCGCGGGGGAGATGCGCTCTACCTGCCCGCTCAGCGTCGCGCCATCCAGCGCGTCGACCTTGAACGTTGCGCCCTGCCCGACCTGCACGCCATTCATCTGCGTCTCTTTGAGGTTGGCGATCACCCACATGTCGCGCGGCACCAGGCCCATAAGCTGCGCGCCAGAGGCCACATAGGCCCCGCGCCGCACATTCACCTGCCCCAGCTGCCCATCGGCGGGGGCGACGATGCGTGTGTTGTCCAGGTCCACCGTGGCGGCCTTCAGCGCCGCTTCGGCATTCGCCACCGCAGCTTCCAGGGCGCCGCGGTTGACCGTGACCGATTGCGCCTGCTGCCGCGCGATATCCACATTAGCCTTGGCCTGGGCTACCGCCGCCAGCGCCTGGGCGCGTGCCGCTCGCTGTGCATCCTGCTCACGCACCGACAGCGAGCCGTCGCCGACCAGTTGCTCTGCGCGCCCGTAGTCGGCCGAAGCACGGGCTGCCTGGGCCTGGGCATTCGACAGCACCGCCTCTTGCAGGGCGATGCCGGCCTTGGCGCTGGCACGCGACTGTTCCCAGTTGGCCAGCGCGGCCTTTTGCGCGGCCAATTGCGCCTGCGCCTGCTCGAAGCGCTGGCGGTAGATGCGTGAATCCAGCTCCACCAGCAAATCGCCTTTGTGCACGAACTGGAAGTCCTGCACTTTGACGTCCACCACATATGCCGGCAGCTGCGAGCCGATTACCGTCACCTGGCCGCGCACCGTGGCGTTTTCGGTCGACACGATCGGGCTGGTGAATGGCGGCAGGCGCCACGCATACAGCACAATCAGTACGCCAATCAGGGCGATCACGGCAAAGCCGATCGCCGACATCCATTGGGCTCGCCGGTCGGGCGCCGGTGGTGCCGCGGGGGCTGCAGGAGCAACTGGTGCTGCCGGTGCGGGAGTCTCGCTTGCTGGTGGTGGTGTGCTCATTGGGCCCCCGAGTTGGAAAGTGATACCTGCGCCATGCCGGTCTGCGCATTCTGTGCCGGCGCCGCCGGACGGGTGGCCGTGCAAACCTGCCACGCATAGTGCAGCGCCATCCATGCCAGCGTGGCGCAGGCGACAAAGAAGATCATCAGGAAGACGTCGTTATAGGCCAGGATATTGGCCTCCCGCGTCGCCGCCCCGCTCAGCGACGGCAGGCCGAAAGCCTGCACGCGCGACGCCACCAGCGGGTCCTGCAGCGTCAGGTGTTCCACCAGCTGGCTTGAATGGAATTTTTCGCGCACCACCTGGAAAGTCCCCACCAGCGCCGAGCCAAGCAGGCTGCCGAGGTTCTGCGTCATCGAAAACATCAGCGAGAAGCTGATCAGGTTGCATGGTTGCGCGATCACCGCGCCAAAGCCGGACACAAAGATCGGTCCCAGGAAGAACGTGCCGCTGAACGCCAGCAGGAACTGGCTGAAATACATCTGCTCGGGACGCGTCTGGCTGGTGGCCTGCGAGTCGATCCAGGCGCCCACTGCCATCAGGGCCAGCGCGAACATCAACATCGGCTGCAGGCGCTGCGGGGTGATGATCAGGGCGCTGCTCAGGATGCCCAGCGTGCAGCCTGCCAGCGCCACCAGCCACAGGGTTTGCATCTGGTCGTTGTTCAAGCCGATCGCTTGCAGGAAACCGACCGCGCCGCCCGCCTCCGACTGCACCACGCGGATCAACAGCACCGATATGGCCAGGCGCGTCATGCTGGCCGTGGTCAGCCAGCGCGTATTGAGCAGCGGCTTGCGCCGGTTATGCTCGATCGCCACCGCCGCTGTGAACAGCACAATGAAGGCGATCAGCGCCCAGCCGATCCAGCGCGCTTCGAACCACCACACCGTGCGCCCCAGCGCCAGCACCGCGCACAGGAAGGCCACGCCGGGCGCAAACAGCGCAAACGTCACGAAGTCCATTTTCTCGAATGCCTTCACGCGGTCGCCCGGTGGAAGCTTGAGCAGAAGAACGCAGCCGAAGGACAGCAGTGCCATGCCCAGCTCGAAGGAGTACAGGCCGCGCCATTCGGCGATGGACAGCAGTTCGGATGAAAAGATGCGCGCCAGCGGCAGCGACAATTGGGCGAAGCCGATCCCCAGCACCACGCCCTTCAACCGGTGCTGGGCCGGGAACGCCTGCAGCACGTAGTACAGGCCCAGCACCGTCAGCGCGGCGCCGCTGATGCCGTGCGCCGCGCGCACCGCGATGGCCGACGCCAAGCCATGCACGAACAGGTGCGCCACCGTGACCACGGCATACAGCAGCAGGAACAATTCAGTGAACAGGCGCAGTCCGAACTGCTGGCGGAACTTCACCAGCAACAGGTTCATGGAGACGTTGCCCATGACATAGGCCGCTGGCAGCCACTGGATCTCCGCCGTCGTCACGCCCAGCGAGCCCTGGGCGTAGACCAGGTTGACCGTGACCAGTGCGTTACCGAGGCCGCCAGTCAGGGCTACGATCAGCCCGACCAGCAGGAAGGCCAGGCGCTTGGGCGCCGAGTGCAGCGGCGTGGAGGGAGAGCCCGGCAGCAGCGGGCGCTCGTGAGGCAGCCATGTTTGTGGGGCGTACTCATCCATTGGGCTAGTCTACACTGCCCCGGGCTGGCTGCCTACATTCAGACAATGGGCGGATCGGTCTCCCGGTCGAAGATGCGCGGGCCTGCCAGGGCCGCGATGAATGCGGCCAGCGCCGGCTGCAGGTCGGCGGGGGCCGTCCCCACCAGGCCCGGGTCGGGAACGGCGCCAGGCAAGGTCGCCGGCACGCCGGCTGCCGCCAACAGCGTTGCGCCCGCACCGACCACCATCATTGGCTTGCAGTGGCGGTATTGCAGCGTGATGAATTCGACTGCCAGCGCGTTGGCGGACAAGGTTTCGGCCGCGGCATCGCCGTCCGGCACCACCACCGCATCGAACAGTACCGCAGGGCCGGTTTCCAGCGACATATCGGCTTCCAGCGCGCCAACCATGCCGACATGCGGCCCAACCAGGCGCGTGACAGCGCCCTCCGCTTCCAGCCCGGCCTGCAGCGAGTCGACCATCGCTTCATCGCAGCCTGCCGCAATCAGGATCGCCACCTTGCGCCCACGGATGCCGGCCTGTCCCGGCCGCGACAACAGCGACAACCCCGGCGATGGCTGGTAGGCGGGCAGTTCGCGCGCAGAGGCCATCGGTTGCGCGTCAGGCACCGCCGTGCCCAGGCGCAGCGCCACCATGTCCGCCAGCGCCGCGTCGACGTTGACCAGCATGGACAAGGTGCGTTCGCGGATCGCCGGCACCTGCACTTTGCTCAGCTCGAAGCTGAAGGCATGGGCGATGTGCATCTGCTCGGCCGGCGTCTGGCTTTGCCAGAACAGGCGGGCCTGCGAATAGTGGTCGGTAAACAGTTCCGGCTTGCCGCGCACCTTATCTTCCTGCACCGGTTCCGGGAAGGACATGAAGCCCATGCGGCCCGCCTGGAACGGGCAGCCGCCGCCCAGCGAATTCGGTTCGTAGGCTACGCGGCCGCGGTGGATGGCCTGCCGGTGCATGCCGTCGCGCTGGTTGTTGTGCACTTGCGCGACCGGGGCATTGATCGGGATCTCGTGGAAGTTCGGGCCGCCCAGGCGGCTGATCTGGGTGTCCACGTAGGAATGGATACGCCCCGCCAGCAATGGATCGTTACTGAAGTCAATGCCGGGAACGACGTGGGCAGCGCAAAATGCCACCTGCTCCGTTTCGGCAAAGAAGTTGTCCGGGTTCCGGTCCAGCACCAGGCGGCCAACCGGCTGCAGGGGCACCAGTTCTTCCGGCACGATCTTGGTCGGGTCCAGCACGTCGAATGGAAATTCGGCGGCTTCTTCTTCGGTAAAGACTTGCAGCGCGAGCTCCCATTCCGGATATTCGCCCATCTCAATCGATTCCCACAGGTCGCGGCGGTGGAAGTCCGGATCGGCGCCGGAGATGCGCACGGCCTCGTCCCATACCAGCGAATACGTACCTTGCTTGGGAATCCAGTGGAATTTGACGAAGCGCGACTGCCCCGCCGCATTCACCATGCGGAAGGTATGCACGCCAAAGCCCTGCATGGTACGGTAGCTGCGCGGGATGGCGCGGTCCGACATGACCCACATCAGCATATGCATGGATTCCGGCATCAGCGACACGAAATCCCAGAAGGTGTCGTGCGCGCTGGCTGCCTGCGGCATGGCGTTGTGCGGTTCGGGCTTGAGCGCATGCACGAGGTCGGGAAACTTCATCGCGTCCTGGATGAAGAATACGGGGATGTTGTTGCCGACCAGATCCCAGTTGCCTTCATCGGTATAGAACTTGACCGCGAAACCGCGTGCGTCGCGGGCGGTGTCGGTCGAGCCGCGCTCACCGGCCACAGTGGAAAAGCGTACGAACACCGGCGTGCGCTTGCCATCGGCAGCGAAGGGCGCGGCGCGCGTGAGTTCGGACAACGCGCGGTAGCACTCGAAAAATCCATGGGCAGCCGATCCTCGGGCATGCACGACCCGTTCGGGAATACGCTCGTGGTCGAAGTGCGTGATTTTCTCGCGCAGGATGAAGTCTTCCAGCAATGCGGGGCCGCGGAGGCCTGCCTTGAGGGAATTCTGGTTGTCGGCGACCGGCACGCCCTGGTTGGTCGTGAGGGGCCGGCCGCCGGCATCGGTGCGTACGCGATCGAGCGGGCCGTTGTTGGGGTTTTCACCCTGCGGTGCAACGCCGTCGCCAGCCTTGTCCGAAACGGCGCTTTCGGTGGCGGTGCTGGCGGTCTCCAGCGCATCGGCAGGGCTGGACGACGCGCCGGCGGGCGGAATGCCCGCGCCGTGCTCCGCAGCCTTGTTGACGTTATAGGGAAATTGCGCGGCCAGTCCAGCACCGCGTTTAGCCGGGTCAGGTTTGCTTGTGGGCACGGCGCGCTCCCCTGCTTAGTGCTTGCGCGAACCGAGCAGCTTCGAAACGGCGTAGCCGGCGGCCAGCGCCACCAGCAGCGATTTGCCCGGGCTTTGGCGCACGTAATTGCGGCCGGATTCGGCAAAACGTTTATAGGCAGCGTTCAGCTGGTCGCCTTTGGCGCCCACCTGGTCGGTGATGCTGGTGATGTTGTCGGCGACTTTATCGATGGTGCTGTGCACACCGGCACGCAGGTCTTTGGCTGGGTTGTCGCCGCGGGTGATGTTGTTGTCCATGATCGGGTTCCTCATCGTTTGGGTTGCAGTGGAAGGGTCACGATAAGGCTGCACGGCTGCATCCACCGTGCGCCAACTAACGATGTGCGGCGGCGATTTCTGGCAACCTGAGGTTGTCCCCGTTAAAAGGTGCCGCGTGATTCCTATCGACCCTGTCACCAGTACTTCCACTGTCAGTCCGGCAGCGCTGGGCGACCGTGTTGCACCGGCCGCTGCAACACCGCCTCCCGCTGACACGGCACCCTCGGTGTCGTCGCTTGGACTGTTCCTGTCCAACCTGGTGCTGGCGCAGCGGCGCCTGCGTGAGCTGGCGGCCAATGGCGGCGATGCGGCAGCGTTTGCGGCGGCCGCGCAGCAGGTTGTCGATAACCTCAACGCCAACGCGCCGCCTTCGCTGGCTGGCGTGCTGGCTTCGCAGCAGCCTGCGCTCAGGCAGGCCGGCATCAATGTCGCGAGCGGCGGCACGCTTTCCGCCGGTGAAGGCGCGTTGGCGGCGGCGTTCGATGCCGCGCCGCAGCGTGCCCTGTCCGGGCTTGGCAGGGCAATCGGCGCGGTGAGCGACGCTGCCGCGGTGCTGCAGCCTGGCGCAGCCGCACTGGCACTGGCAACCGAGGAGGAAGCCGCGGCGACACCCTCCCCCAACCTTGCCGAGTTGACGGCGCAGCAGCGTATCGCTGCCGAGCAATTGGCTGAGACACGGCGGCTCGCCAGTGAGGCGCTGGCTGCAAACGAACTGCAAGACACACAGCAGCAGCGCCTCGCCGAAGCGCAAGCTGCCGCTACACGGCAACTGGAAAGCACGCGCGAAGAAGACCTGGCGGCGCAAGCCCTGGCAGACCGGCTCGATGCACAACGCCGGGCAGCCTTGCAGGAGGCGGAAGCCAGCCAGCTGGGACGCACCCGTGCAGAACGCGCCGCCGCCGACCGCCTCGACACCGCGCGACGCCTGGTCGCCAGCCAGGCAGAAACTGCCGAGTCGGAAGAACTGGTTGCCGCCCGCCTTGCCCTGGCACGCCAGCAGGCCGCAACAGCCGGCACTGAAGCCGAGGCCAACGCGGCCACCGACGCGCGCCTGACCCAAGCGCGCGAGCAAGCCGCCGTCACCAACGCCGCAGCGCAAACCAGCGCAGCCGCCAATGCGCGCCTCGTCCAGTCCCGTCAGCAGGCTGCCGCCGAATCCGCGCAAGCCGCCACTGAAGCGTCGCCCCCGGGCGGCGCGGGTTCAGCGCCCGCGAACGCCAACCGCCCTTCCTCCGCGCCGGGTGCGCAAGCCGGTGCAGCTGCGACACCTGCCACGCCGGAAGCGAGGGCCGCCGACGCCGCGGCAGTTGCCGCACGTGCACGACAGGTTCAGATTGACGCGACTGCAGCACAGGCCCGGCGCACAGCCGACGAAGCCGAACGCGCCCGCGCTGCCGCGACAACCCAGGCGTTATCGCTGCAAGACCGCCTGACCGCCCAGCGCCTCGAAGACGCCCGCGATGCGGCGCGCGAAGCCGTCACCGAGCAAACCGAATCGCGCCTTGAAGCACGCCGCCAAGCGTTGCGCGAGGCACAGGCCGCTGCAGTAGCCGCAGCAACCCTGAGCAATAACGCCGCGATTGCCCCACCCGGCGCGCCACCCAACCCGGCCAGTGCTGGCGCGCCGGCCGCTCCGCCGGGCAGTGTCCCGCCGCGCAACCCGGCAATCCGGCCGCCGGAAGCCGCCATCAGCGCCGCCGGCCCGCAAGTCAGCGGCGCCACCGCTACCGGCGTCGCGCCGGGCCCGGGGCCGGGGCCGGGGCCGGCGGCAGGCACTGGCATCGGCCAGCCCGCTCCCGGCACAGCGGCCACGGCGACTGCCGCCGCCACCGCCGCACAGGAAGCCGCTGCCGCAGCCGAACGTGCGGGCCAAGCGGCCGAAGCGGCACGCCGCGCCGCCGCCCCGGCTTCGCTGCAAGCCCAACGCCAGCAAGCCACCGACCCGGCCATTGCAGCCGCCGTGGCGGCCTACCGGACTGGCGATATTGCAGCTGCGGCTGGACGGCCTCCCGCCGCCGCTGCGCCGATCGAGCCCATTCCGGGACCAGTTGCCGTTCCGGCCACGGCGCCGGTCGCACCGATCCAGTCACGCCCCGTCCAGCGCAGCGCCGAACCGGCAACCGGCCGCAATGCCGGCACGGGCACGCCACCTGGTGGCGGCCCCGCCGGTGGGGCTGGCGGAAGGGCTGGCGGAGGCGCAGCCGAGGAAACAGCGGCCGGCCGTAACGCCGGCGCCGGGACACGGCCGGGCGGGGCTCCCACCGGTGCGTCCGCCGCAGCGGCGCCCGCCCCCGGTAGCCGCATCGACAACAATGCCTGATTACAAACAGAGCGTTGCTCCGACGCACTATCTCATGCGCAAATTGCTAGCCCGCACCGCCAGACCCCTGCATAATCAGCCGCATGAATTTCCTCGCCCGGCGCCGCCTCCTGCGCATTGCCCCGCTGCTGTTGGCCAGCGCCCTCAGCCTTCCTGCGAAGGCCGAGCCGCAGCAGGTCACCCTCATCGTGGGCGAATCATTGGACGATAGCGGCAAGGTCAAACCGCTGCGCCCCTGGCAACTGAAGTTGTTTGAATACCTCGAGGCCGAGCTGGACGTCAAATTCCAGGTCCGCATGTACCCCTGGACGCGCGCCGAGCGCAACGCCCGCAGCGGCGGCGGCCTGGTGTTCGGGCTGCCGAAGAACCCCGAGCGCCTGCGCGAACTGCGCTACAGCGAGGCGGCGGTGAGCAACACGCTTTGGATTGTCACCCGCAGCGATGCCACCTTCCCTTTTGAGTCGCTGGCCGACCTGAAAGGCAAGACTGTCGGCGCCGTGCGCGGCTACGGTTACGGCGAAGAATTCGAACAATCGCGTAACAAATTGTTTCGCGTCGAAGACGATATCCCCTCCCGCACCACCCGCCTGCAGCGCCTTTTGCTGAAACGGGTGGACGCTGTGCTGCTTTACCAGCCAAGCTGGCAGAATGCGGCAGAAGTGGAAGCCGAACTGCGTGCCTTCGCCGCACCCCTGGCGCGCGAGCTCGCACTGGCGCCCGGGATCACGCTCAGCGTGCTGCCGCATCCGGTACAGGTCGAGAACCAGCAGTTCTTCGCCATTTCCAAAGGCAGGGATGAAGGCCTGATTGACCGCATCAACGCCGCCCTCGCACGCCAGCAAAAACGCGCCTTCCTGCCGAAAAACCGTCGTGCGGCGTGATGCAGTGCGGCTTGCCGCGCCGCCCGGATTGTGGATAATCACGCCATCGACAAACAAAGGGAGACCCTTCGATGAAGCTGAAGCACTCGGTAAGCGCTGTGGCGCTGCTGGCAATGGCCGCTGGCGCCTGCGCGCAGGACATGGTGGTAAAAATCGGCCATAGCGGCCCACTGTCCGGCGCTCAAGCGTTTTCCGGCAAGGATAATGAAAACGGCGCCCGCCTGGCTGTCGAAGAACTGAACGCCAAGCCAATCACCGTCGGCGGCAAGAAGATCAAGTTCGAACTGATGTCGGAAGACGACCAGGGCGACCCGAAGGCCGGCGTTTCCGCGGCACAGAAGCTGGTCGACGCGGGCGTCAAATATGTGGTCGGCCCGTACAACTCCGGCGTTGCCATTCCAGCCTCCCGCATCTACAACGAAGCAGGCACCCTGATCGCACCGGTGGCGACCAACCCGAAGTTAACGCAACAAGGTTACAAGAACATCTTTCGCATTAACGCCAGCGACACCCAGCTCGGCTCCAAAATGGCCCTCTACGCCGCCAATGAGCTGAAGGTGAAAAACGTCGCCGTGATCGACGACCGCACCGCCTTCGGCCAAGGCCTGGCGGAAGAATTCAAGAAGCAGGCGCGCGCTTCCGGCCTGCAGGTTGCTGGCCATGAATACACCACCGACAAGGCGGTCGACTTCACCGCCATCCTGACCAAGCTGAAGTCGAAGAACGTGCAAGCCGTGTTCTTCGGCGGCTACGCGCCGCAGGGCGCGCCGATGGCACGCCAGATGAAGCAATTGGGCATCCAGGCCAAGCTGCTGGGCGGCGACACGATCTGCACCGCGGAGATGGGCAAGCTGGGCGGCGATGCGGTCGGCGACAACGTGCTGTGCGCCCAAGGCGGTGCACTGCTGGAGAAAGCGGCTTCCGGCCCGGCCTTCAAGGCCAAGTTCAAGAAGCGCTTCAATGCCGAACCTGACGTCTATGCATCGGCCTACTACGATGCGGTGCTGATGTACGCGGCCTCGATGCAGAAGGTGAACTCGATCGACCCTGCCAAGGTTGGCGCCGATATGTCGGCCGGCAGCTATAAGGGCGTTTCGGGCACCTACGCCTTCGATGCCAAAGGCGACATGAAGTCCTCGCCCGTCACCATCTTCAACTTCAAGAACGGCCAGCCGGCTGCGATTTCGAGCTACTGAGGAATTCCCATAATTCCTGTGCGACCGGTCCATGCGGCCGGTCGCTGCGGCGCGCCGCCACCAGTTCCTCCACACTGCCCGGCAAATACCTGCCGGCGATCGACAGCAAACTCCCCTCTTCCAGTTCCCGCTCCACCAGGAAGCGCGGCAAATGGCCCCAGGCCAGTCCCTGCAGGATGATCTCTTTCTTCATTTGCTGGTCCGGCACCGAGCATTGCTGCGCACCTTCGACCATGAAGTAGTCTTTGCCCTGCGTATGGCGCGCAGTGTCGCGGATCACGCACTGGGTGTATTCACGCAATTGCGCAGGCTTGATCGCGCGGCTTGGCGCAAAGCGCAGGAAGCCGGGCGCCACCACTGGGATGAAAGGAATTTTCGACAGCGGCAGCCATTCGATGCGTGGGTCGCTTTGGTCGACGCCATGCACGATCAGGTCCGCGTCGCCGTCATAAAGCCGTTCAGCCGGCCCGGTCACCGCTTCCACCTGCACATGCAGGCGCGTTCCAGGACGGCTGCGGAAGAATTCGGCCAGCGTCGCCAGCACTTCGCGCTGCGGGCACATATCGCCGATCACCACGCGCAGTTCGTCTTCCTCGCCCATCGCCAGTTGCTGCGCATGGACCTGAAGCGCAGCCAGCTCCGAGAGCGTGGCCTGCGCTTTGCGGTGGAAGGATTTTCCGGCTGGCGTCAGCACAACCCGGTAACCGCTGCGGTCCAGCAGTTGCAGGCCGGTTTGCTGCTCCAGCCGCGTGACTGCCGCATGCACTGCCGGATGGGAGCGATGCAGCTGTTCAGCGGCCGGCTGGAAACCGCCGCTGCGGGCTACTGCGTCGAAGCACTGCAGGTCGTGCAGGGTAAATGCGCTCATTGTCCACTTTCCTTACAAAGACATGCCGATCTTTATAATATATTTTTCCAGCTCGCGCACCTAAGATCTGGTCCATCAACCACTCATTGAAAGGACCTGAATCATGTACATCACCACCGGCGACCATGTTCGCATCGCTTACCGCTTCGACGGCGCGAAACACCTGCCAGTCCTGATCCTGTCGAATTCCATCGGCACCAGTTATCACATGTGGGATGGCGAAGTGGATGTGCTGTCGCAGCATTTCCGCGTGCTGCGCTATGACGCGCGCGGCCATGGCGAATCCGGCGTTCCGGCTGGCGCCTACTCGCTTGACCGCCTGGGTCGCGACGTGCTGGAGATGATGGATGCACTGGGAATCCAGCGTGCGCACTTCCTCGGCCTGTCGCTGGGCGGCTTTGTCGGTCAGTGGCTGGGCATTCATGCACCGCAGCGTATCGATCGCCTGATCTTGTCGAACACCGCGGCGCAGCTCGGCCCGGCCAGCGTGTTCGACGAGCGTATTGCCGCAGTGCGCGCAGCATCGGACATGCGCGAGACTGCCGAAGGTTTCCTCGCTAACTGGTTCCCGAAACATATGCTCGACGCGGGCGGTCCGGTCATCGACAAATTCCGCGCCATGCTGCTGGCCACGGACCGCGAAGGTTTGGCAGGCTTGTTCGCGGCCGTGCGCGACGCCGACCTGCGGCGCACGATCCGCCTGATCGAGGCACCAACCCTGGTCATCGCCGGCCGCGACGACACCGTCACCTCCGCCCAGCACGGCGCCGATATCGCCGCCGCCATCCCCGGCGCGCGCCTGCTTACGCTGCCGACCGTTCACCTGTCGAACGTCGAAAGCCGGCAAGCATACCTCAATGCGGTCCTGCACTTCCTGCGCTAGCCTCTCGCGCCGTGCTATCTTGATTGAGCAGTAGCCGCCCGGGCTGCAACAAGTGTACGATCCTGCAAGGAGGATTCGTATGGATCAAATGCACTTGATGACGGTATTCGTCGCCGTGGGAGAACAGGAAAGCTTTGCCGGCGCTTCACGCAGCCTGGATATGTCGCCAGCGGCAATCACTCGCGCCATCGCTGCGCTGGAAGAAAAACTGGGCGCGCAACTGCTGCAAAGGACCACTCGCAACGTTCGCCTGACCGAAGCCGGCCAGCGCTACCTGGATGATTGCCGCAATATCCTGGCCAGCATCGAAGAAGCCAATGACGCCGCAGCAGGCGTCAACTCGGCCCCCAAAGGCAACCTGTCCGTCACCGCCTCGGTCCTGTTCGGGAAGAATTTCGTCACGCCCTGCATCGTCCAGTTCCTGCAGCAGTACCCGGAGGTCGATGTCTCCGCTTACTTCCTTGACCGCGTAGTCAACCTGATTGAAGAAGGCATGGATGTCGCCGTTCGCCTTGGGCCCCTGCCCGACTCCAGCATGAAGGCACTGCGTGTAGGCCAGATGCGACGCGTGCTGTGCGCCTCGCCCGAATACCTGGCCAGGAATGGCGTGCCGCAGCATCCGGAAGAACTGACGCAACACACGATCATCGCTGCCAGTAATATCACCCCACGCGTCGAATGGAAATTCGGCCGCGGAGCGAATGCGCTGACTGTCCGCATGAAGCCGCGCTTCACTGTCACCAGCAACGACGCCGCCATCCGCGCGGCCGTGGACGGCCTGGGCATCTGCCGCCTGCTGTCCTACCAGATGGCTGGCGAACTCGCAGACGGCAGGTTGCAGGTCATCTTGCCGGAATTCGAAGAGGAGCCGTGGCCAGTGCATATCCTGCACCGCGAAAGCAAATACGGCTCCTCCAAGGTACGCAAGTTTATCGACCTGCTGGCGCAGCACCTGCGGACGCACCCGCACCTGAACTGAGCTTGCCGAGGAAGGCGCCGGTAATGGCCGCGACTTCGTCCAGCCGGGTATCCATCACAAAGTGCCCGCCATCGAGAATATGCACTTCCGCCGAGGGGTTGTCGCGCTTGAAGGCCTGCGCGCCCGGCACCGTGAACGCCAGGTCGTGCTTGCCCCACACCACCAGCGTCGGCAACTGGCGCTGTTTCAGCCAGGCCTGCCATTCCGGATAGGCCGCCAGGTTGTGCTGGTAGTCGTAAATCAGCTCGGCCTGGATGCGCGCCTGCCCCGGCCGATTGAGATAGGCATATTCATCCATCCACAGGTCCGGATCGTAAGCTTCCACCGCAGGATCGCTGCCGATATGGCGCGCGCGGGTTGCCGCCACTGACTGATGCACCGCGATGACCTCCTTCTCGTGCGCCGCACGGTCTGCCCAGAACGGTTTGCGCTTGGCCCACATAGCACCCAGCCCGTCTTCATACACATTCCCGTTCTGGAATACCAGCGCCTGCACTGACTGCGGCCGTGCCAGCGCCATGCGCATGCCGACGGGAGCGCCGTAATCCTGCATCAGCAGCACATAGCGCTGTGCGCCAACGGCATCGGTGAACTTGTTCATCACCGCTGCCAGGTTGTCGAAGGTGTAGGCGAACTTGGCCGGGTCCGGCGCGTCGCTGTTGCCGAAGCCGGGATAGTCCGGCGCCACAAGGTGGTAGCGGTCGCCCAGTTTGCGCAGCAGGCCGTCATACATGCGGGAGGAGCTCGGTACGCCATGCAGCAGCAGGACGGTCGGCTTGCTGGCATCGCCGGCTTCGCGATAGGCGATGGAAATGCCGTCCACAGCAACCGTGCGATAGGCGACTGGCGCGGCGTGCGCGGTACTGGCAAGAGCGATGGTGGCGGCGGCTACGAGGGTTTTCATATTGTTCTCCAGTGGTTTGTCGATGGCCCCACTCTAGCGGCGCCCCTGCCCCCGCGGAACGTCGCCCAGCGAAATGGATTGTTTCGCTGCGCGTAGTTCCGGCGCCCGGTGCCGCTTCCTACAATCCATTCCATCCCAACCAATTTTGAAGGAAGCGAACATGAAAACCTCCCGCATCGCCGCATCACTGGCCCTCGCCTTCGCCGCCGCCTCGGCCTCCGCCGCGCCGACGGACGTCAGCTACCGTACCGTCAAGGTGGATGGCGTCAATGTCTTCTACCGCGAAGCCGGACCAAAGGATGCGCCCACCGTGCTCCTGCTACACGGCTTCCCCACCTCGTCCCAGATGTTCCGCAACCTGATCCCGCAGTTGGCGGACCGCTACCACGTCATCGCACCGGATTACCCCGGCTTTGGCCAAAGCGATGCGCCGGCTGTCGACAAATTCGCCTACAGCTTCGACAACCTGGCGAATGTGGTCGACAAGTTCACCACAGCGGTCGGCGCATCGAAATACGCCTTGTACGTGCAGGACTATGGCGCCCCGATCGGTTTCCGCCTCGCCGCCGCGCACCCCGAGCGCGTGTCGGCCATCGTGGTCCAGAACGGCAATGCTTACGTCGAAGGCATCGACAATGACTTCTGGGCGCCGTTCAAGGTCTACTGGGCCGACAAAACGGAGGCGAATGCCGCCAAGCTGAAACCCTTCTTCGAACTCGGCGCGACCAAATGGCAGTACACGCACGGTGCGCGCGACGCCAGCAGGATCAGTCCCGATGCATGGACCGTCGACCAGGCCTACATGGACCGTCCCGGCAACAAGGACATCCAGCTCGAACTGTTCTACAGCTACGGCAGCAATCCGGCCCGCTATCCGGAGTGGCAAGCCTACTTCCGCAAACACCAGCCGCCGATGCTGATCACCTGGGGCAAGAACGACAAGATCTTCCCCGCCGCCGGGGCGACGCCTTACCTGCGCGACCTGCCGAAAGCCGAGTTGCACCTGCTCGACACCGGCCACTTCGCACTCGAAGAAGACGGCGAGCAAATCGGCAAGCTGATGCGCACTTTCCTCGCGCGTAACGTGAAGTAACGCAGCGCAGCGCCCGTTTGATCTCTATCAAACGGGCGCTTGGTGGCGTGGCGAGAATGGTAGGATCACTTGAGGAGCCGCCATGGAAGTCACGCCCCCACCAGAGCTCGCTGACCACGAGGAGCATATAACCAAGCTGGAGAACGCTATGGTCAATCTTTCGTGCGAACTGAAGGCGCTACGCGCGCATATGGATTGCCGGTTCAAAGAAATCGAGACAAAAATCGAGACCGAATCGCGTTCGCTCCGCATTGAGTTGCGAGCCGAATTCGACGCAAAGCTCCATGAAGCCGTGGACAAGATGCATGCCCGAATGGATGCCCACCATCACCTGCAAATCGCACTTCAAGTCGCGATTTTTCTCGCGCTGATTGCGCTTTTCGCTCAGCGCTAAATCGAAAAAACCCTGCCAGTTGACCTCCTCCCCATCCGAAAGGACGAGGATTCCTACGGCGCCACATGATCGCTCATGTGGTAGCTTCGGTGGGTTCCTGCTTCACCGAGCGGCCTTGGTGCGCCGGCTCTCCACAGGCTAACAAGCGGAGCCCCCGCTCTAGAATATTGATTGCGCCAACCACATCGGCATGATTTTCATATGAGCAGTTCAAACATCGAAACACTGCTTGTGTTTGCCGGTTTTCAGGTAAAACAGAGCCGCAGCGAGGACAGGTTTGGCTGGTGTGGTGCGGCGGAACAGGCAGCAAAATGCCCCCACTCCACTTCAGCTTGTATGCCAGCTGCCGCCTGAACTCCCCCCATCCCTGATCGAGAATGCTTCGATTAAGGCCGCTCTTTTGCTTGACCATTTTTCCGGGTTGGGCTTTCGTTCCCCTGGCGGACCTGACCATACTCCTAATCTGCAAATCTTCGATGCACACCATGGCGTGATCCCTGCTAATTTGGTGGGTCGCCTTATGCAGGAAATCTTTGCGCATATTGGCGATGCGAACATGGAGCTTCTGCACACTTGACTTAGTCTTTTGCCAGTTCTTGCTGTATTTCACCTTGCGGCTCATACGCCGCTGATACTTGGCCAGCCGCCGCTGGTGCACTTGGAAGCTGTTCACTGGATCAACGTGACTTCCGTCACTCAGAGTCGCAAAGCGGACAATCCCCACATCGATACCCACCGCCGAAATGGCCCTCGGTATGTAGGGTTCTACTTCGCGGCGCGTCTGGATCGAAACAAACCACTTTTCAGCATCACGAGCCACAGTAACGTTCCGCACATCGCCCTGCACGGTGCGGCTATTCCGGTAGCGCAACCAACCAAGCTTAGGTAGGAAAATGCGGCTGTTTTTCTGGTCGAGCTTGATCTGCTTGGCATCCGGATAGCGGAAGGAGTCATGACAACCTTTGCACTTGAAGCGCGGATACCCCGCCTTCCCGCAAAAGAAGTTCTTGAAAGCCCGATCCAGGTGCTTGAGTGCGTGTTGCAGTGGATGGCATGGCACCTCACGCAGCCAGGGAGTATCGCTGTCATTACGCCATGCTGTCAGCAGTTTTGCCATCGCCACGTAGCCAATGAAGCGTCCGCCACCTGCATGGTTCTCATTGAGCATTGTCAGCGCTTTGTTAAACACATAGCGGCATGCGCCAGCAAAGCAGCGCATCGCGCGTTGCTGCCGGCCATCTGGCATCAGCTCAAAACGGTAAGATTGAAAGCGCTCCATGTCTGCAGTGTAGCTTGGTCTATATCTAGTTCAAGCGAGCTCCTGCACGGCAGGCACCGCATCGCGATGACGTAAGACCATCTGGTCTTCGTCACCGAATTCTCCTGCGGCGTAATGTAATGACCCAGCGGTTCTTGTCCCACTTAGGCCACTAATCTAAATGCGTCAGCGGGTGTTTCCAAGCCCAGCGCCTAGTGCGGGCACTGGGCTTGGAAACTCCCGATCCAATCGCCGATAACCCGGCTGGCTTGCCACAAAATCTCAAGGCGGTGGCGATGCACGCTTTGCTCCTTCAACATCCGAATCTCGTTCCACCATGCCATTCTACTCCAGGCAATACGGCGTGATGAATTCCTTCGGCAGACCGGAACTGCGTACCAAGCATTGGCGACTTGTGAAAATCAAACCGTTATCCGTACAAAGAAGGAACGGCGCGGACACTCGATCCAGCGTGCCATAGCGTTCGATCCAAATCTTTGAACGCTTTTGCATGGACTTCATCCCTCAGGCTTGTACATACGCGCATCGTCAACTGGTATTACTGCTTTAGCAGCTTGCTGGGGCTTGTCAATGCCTCAGGCCGTGGTGCTTCGATCTTCTTAGCGAGCAAGCCCTGCTCCAGTAGAACAGGACTCACATGATCAGTGCGTTTGAACTACGGATGGCTTCAACGAGACGGTCGATTCGCTCACCGAGGTCAAGGACGCCAAAGTCCGGTGTATTGGTGCAGATTTGCTGCGCCATGGCGATCTTGTCAGCCTGCCAGGGCTTCCCGTCTTTGTTTCGTTTGGTTCGGCTATGTGCAAGCATGTCGCCGAACTGTCCCTCTTCAACCATATCCTTAAAGTCGGCAATCCGCTTCGTCATGGCGGACCTCATCGCCTCAGGCCGGATATAATTTTCAATCTCGCGCCCGGCCGTGATCCATGCGAAGTTTCCATCGGTCTCGAACTCCTTCCTTATACGGCGTTTTGTCGCGTTGATTTGCTCTCCAGCCTTGCGCCGATCACTGTCGATCAAAATTGCCATGTGCTGGTTCAATCGCCGCAAATTGATAAACTCCTTCACTATGGCCTCGTCGGCTGACAAATGGCTTAACAGGCGACCACCATAGAACATGATTGAGAAATGAATGCCCTCAACCAGCTCCGGAGCTTTGGAGCGCAACCAGTGCAACAAATAAATACGGTCGGACGGCCCTTCAACCCAGACAATGAAATTGGTTTGTAGCAGGTCAGAGGCCTTATATCCAAGATCCCGGCAAATATTGACGCGGTCTACACTTTTGATCGCCGGGCTAATTTTAGTTTCACCTGCTTGCTGAGTGACATGGAAGATCGTCGCCTCAGGATGGTCAATTATGCTGGCCGAGTGGGTGGCGATGAAGTACTGATTTGTAGTCCGTTTAAGCAGATAATCGATCAGCTTTCGCTGCAGGACTGGGTGCAAATGTATTTCAGGCTCCTCGATGCAAACTATGCGCCTTTCCATAAGCGTACAAAAGCTGGCAATCATCACCATTTCATGGATGCCCGTGCCCAGCGACGATAGCGGCAAGACACGTTCGCCAACATGCACGAGGACCTCGCTGCGATCATGCGGTATTTCGATTCGTGCACGCGGGATTCCACTAACCTCCTCAAGAAATTCATTGATTTGGTTGAACTGCACTCCAAGCTCCCGTTCAGTCGGCTTAGGGTTTTGCAACGTCGCCAGCTTATAGATAAGGCCCTTACCGCTAAAATCATCAAACTGATCGTCCTTCGAGCTGATCTGCCGAATAGCAGGTATCAACGCCGGTCTTCCCATTTGGTTGGAAAATATCTGCTTGGCCCAGCCTGCCACTGGATGCGCGACATTGCCTCCGCCACCGTGGTTAGGGCCCAGAGCGGCGCCAATCAGGATCATTTGATCATTCCCTAATTTCTGCAGCGACCTATAGACAATTTCGGCTTCAAAATTGGTCTTTTCACTAGAGCCATCATTGGTTCGCAGCCATACGAAGCCATCATCAGCAAGACCTTCCGCAAATCGGTTGATTGCAAATTTAATCCGGTCTCCAGGAAGCTGAAATTGTTTGTGTGCATGCTCATTCATTCGAGCGGCCGCGCGATTTTTTGAAATGCCTACAGCGACCGACAGTTGCGCTGCGCTTCTGCCAAGATGGATCTCTAACGGAGCAAGCTCCAGCTTATCCTTGCCCTGATACGGACTCCCCATCCGATTTAGCGCTTCGCCGTGAGCGGATAGAAAATTCAAAACTGTTGATTTTCCGGCGTTATTGGTACCGATGAAGAAATTGCATCGACCAAACGGATAGATTCGTTGTTCTGCTCCGATACCGCGATAGTTTGTAAGGCTTAAGCCTTCCAGAATAATGGTCATGGGTGCGCTAATTGTCGTGTCCAAGCAGGACAATAGCCTGCGGTCAAATGCATTTCAAGTCAATCTCCTTCAGATGACAGAGCGCAATTAAGGGAATAAGTCGCCCCCTCCCCCCGCGACGGCGCTTGAGCATCGCACTCGGCGATGGATGTAAATCACAGCCTAGCCGACTGCTAAGGGAAACACTCGAATGACCGACAACGCAGTGCTTTCATTCGACCGCCCGTCTACTGATCCGGACCGGTACCTTTTTGGTTAGGCTCCGTTCGCAAAAACTTAAGCCCAGTCGATCAGAAACTATCGAAGTAACGACGGGATCGTTATTGCGCTCAGCATGAATCGAGGAATAGCCCTGAAGATTATCTTTAGGTCATCGTGCCGTTTAATCCCTGGTGGTTGTCCGGCAAGAGCACCTAGGAAAAGCATTCTCCGCCAACTATAGACAGTGCTACCGGCCGCGTGATGCGCGAGCGATGATGCCTTTAACATTGGGGATGCCAATCACATCCCCTAGCTCTCAAGATTCCGCACTTTAGGTGTTGGCCAGGCTGTGCGTGCTGAGCGCGCATCTCAAGGGGTCTCCCAAGAGGAGGTGCCCCTCAGTCTGGGATTGATCGGTCGTATCTGGGTGCGATTGAGCAGGGAATGCAAAACCTTGGCTTATTCCATTGGTACGCATTTCTTCAGCGTTCCAAGTGCCGCTTGCCGAGCTGATGTAGCTGGGAAAAGCTATAAAATGCGCTTGTCTTGTTAACAGTCCTGCTCGCAAATCATTCGCGTCACACCCGGTTACCAACCAACCTTGGCAACTCCCTACAGAGATCCAGCAATAAGCTTGCCCTAGCGAATAGCCCAGCCCCAATAACCAGCAGCGTGAGCCAACAAACAGCGGCTAGCAATCGAGAATTTGTGGTCAAATGGCAAAGCACGTTGGTCGATACGGGTTACACCGCGGTTGCATGAAAGTTCAAGACGGCGAAGAAGAAAAAAGGGTTACACGCCGAAGCATGTAACCCTTTGATCCTACTGCTAAATTCTGGTGCCGGAGAAGAGAATCGAACTCCCGACCTTCTCATTACGAATGAGCTGCTCTACCAACTGAGCTACACCGGCAAAGAGCCCGGATTATAACAAACAAACTTGCGGGTTTGCTAGTATCAGGACGCCATTATTGCAAAAATTACACGGCTTCCTGGTGGTAGCTGGTGACCAGGGCCACTTCGTCGCGGGAGCCGAGGAAGACCGGCACGCGCTGGTGCAGTTTCTCAGGCTGGATGTCGAGGATGCGCTTCTTGCCGTCAGTCGCCATGCCACCCGCCTGTTCAACAATGAAGGCCATCGGGTTCGCTTCGTACATCAGGCGCAGGCGGCCTGGCTTGGATGGGTCTTTATTGTCGGCCGGGTACATGAAGATGCCGCCGCGGTTCAGGATACGGTGCACGTCGGCCACCATCGAGGCGATCCAGCGCATATTGAAGTCGGTGCCGCGCGGGCCGGTGGTGCCGGCCAGCAGTTCGCCGATATAGCGCTGCACCGGTGCGTGCCAGTGGCGCATATTGGACGAGTTGATCGCGAATTCCTTGGTCTTGGCAGGAATCTGCATATTGCGCTGGGTCAGTACCCACGAACCCATCTCGCGGTCCAGGGTGAAGCAGTTCACGCCGTTGCCGGTGGTGAGCACCAGCAGGGTTTGCGGGCCGTACAGGGCGTAGCCGGCGGCCACTTGCTTGGCGCCTGGCTGCAGGAAGTCCTTCTCGGTCGGCTCGGTCATGCCTTCCGGTGCTTTCAGCACGGAGAAGATGGTGCCGATCGACACGTTGACGTCGATGTTGGAAGAGCCGTCCAGCGGGTCGAACACCAGCAGGTATTCGCCTTTCGGGTAGCGGTTGGGGATCGGGTGGATGTCTTCCATTTCTTCCGAAGCCATTGCTGCCAGGTGGCCGCCCCACTCGTTCGCTTCCAGCAGGATCTCGTTGGAGATCACGTCCAGCTTCTTCTGGACTTCGCCCTGCACATTTTCCGACTCCAGCGCGCCCAGCACTTCGCCCAGCGCGCCCTTGCCGACGCTATGCGAAATGGTTTTGCAGGCACGGCCTACCACCTCGATCAGGAGGCGCAGTTCGGCTGGAATGGAGTGGTGCTGGCGTTGTTCCTCAACGAGGTATTGGGTCAGGCTGATGCGTTTCATTATTTCCCTAGGTTTGTGCTTAATTAGTTGGCGAGTGCTTTGCTGACCACTTCCATCACGTCATTCGACAATGGGGTGGCGGCGGCGACTTTTTCCAGCGCGTGGCGCATATGGACCTGCAGCGCCGGCGCGTAACGGCGCCAACGGTCCATGCTGCGCGCCAGGCGGGCGGCGACTTGCGGGTTCAGCGCATCGAGCTTGATCACATGCTCGGCCCAGAATTCGTAGGCACTGCCGTCGGCGGCGTGGAATTGCGATGGGTTCTGGTTGCAGAAGCTGAACAGCAGGCTGCGCGCGCGGTTCGGGTTCTTCAGCGTGAAGGCCGGATGCTTCATCAGCTCGCGCACCTTGGCCACATTGGTGTGCGGGGCGGAGCCTTGCATGGCGAACCACTTGTCCACCACCAGCGCTTCGCCTTTGAAGTCCTTGTAGAAGGCATCGAGCTGCTTGCTGGCGTCGGCGCCGCTGTGGATCAGGGCGGACAGCGCGGCGGCGCGGTCGGTCATGTTGGTGGCGGCAGCGAACTGCTCGCTGGCCAGCTTGGCCGCTTCGACGTTCGGCTGCACCAGCAGGTAGGCCAGGGCCACGTTTTTCAGGCCGCGCTTGCCGGCCGAAATGGCGTCCGGGCTGTAGGGGCCCGGCGTGGCGTTGGCGGCGTACACCTGCAGCAGCTCAGCATGCAGCGCGGTGCCGATGGCGTGGCGCATGAACTGGCGCGCGCTATGGATGGCTTGCGGGTGCACCACTTCCATTTGCTCGGCGATGATGGTTTCCGACGGCAGGATCAGGCATTGCTCGCGGAAGGCGGCATCGAGTCCGGTGTCGGTCAGCACGGCACGCAGGGCGCCGATGTAAGTGTCGTCGAGCTTGAGCGGTTTGTCGTCCAGTACCGACTGGGTCAGGGACAGCAGGCGCTCCATGGCCAGGCGCTGGCCAGCTTCCCAACGGTTGACCGGGTCGCTGTCGTAGCGGAACAGGTGCAGCAGTTCTTCGTCACTGTATGGATACTCCAGTACCACGGGGGCGGAGAAGTCGCGCAGGATCGATGGTACCGGCGCTTCGGCAATGCCTTCGAAGCGGAAGGTCTGCTCGGCGGCAGTCAGTTCCAGCACGGTCGTCGTGCCAAGCTGTTTGCCATCAATTGCCAGCGGCAAGTCCTTGCCGTCGCGGCCCAGGAGGCCAACGGCGACAGGAATGTGGAACGGCAGTTTCTTTGCCTGGCCTGGCGTGGCCGGACAGGATTGGCGCAGCGTCAGTTCGTAGACCTGCTTCGCACCATCGTGGTGGCCACTGGCGCTGACCACCGGTGTGCCAGCCTGGCTGTACCAGCGCTCGAATTGGGTCAGGTCGCGCTTGTTGGCGTCGGCCATGGCGGCGCGGAAGTCGTCGCATTGCACGGCCTGGCCGTCATGGCGTTTGAAGTACAGGTCCATGCCCTTGCGGAAGCCTTCGCGGCCCAGCAAGGTCTGGTACATGCGCACCACTTCAGCGCCCTTCTCGTACACGGTCACCGTGTAGAAGTTATTGATCTCGACGAAGGAGTCGGGACGCACCGGGTGCGCCATCGGGCCGGCGTCTTCCGGGAACTGGGCCTGGCGCAGCGTGCGTACCTGGTCGATGCGGGTCACGGCGCGGCCGCTGTCGGTGCCGATCATGTCGGCGCTGAATTCCTGGTCGCGGAACACGGTCAGGCCTTCCTTCAGCGACAGCTGGAACCAGTCGCGGCAGGTCACGCGGTTGCCGGTCCAGTTGTGGAAGTATTCGTGGCCCACCACGGCTTCGATGCCGGAGTAGTCGACGTCGGTCGCGGTGCGCGGGTTGGCCAGCACGAACTTGGTGTTGAAGATGTTCAGGCCCTTGTTTTCCATCGCGCCCATATTGAAGTCGCTCACGGCGACAATCATGAAGCGGTCCAGGTCCAGTTCCAGGCCCCAGCGTTCCTCGTCCCAGCGGATGGAGTTTTTCAGCGACTCCATGGCGTAATCGGTCTTATCGAGGTTGCCCTCTTCCACCCATACCTGCAGCAGCACTTCGCGGCCGGACTTCAGCTTGAACTTCTCTTCCTGGCACACCAGGCGCGCGGCCACCAGCGCAAACAGGTAGGACGGTTTCTTGAACGGGTCTTCCCACTTGGCGTAGTGGCGGCCGTCACCAAGCTCGCCCCCTTCCAGCAGGTTGCCGTTGGAGAGCAGCACCGGGTACTGCTCCTTGTCGGCGCGCAGCATCACGGTGTAGCGGGCCATCACGTCCGGCCGGTCCGGGAAATAGGTAATGCGGCGGAAGCCTTCGGCCTCGCACTGGGTGTAAAAACCGCTGCCCGAGGTGTACAGGCCGGACAACGTGGTGTTTTCGACCGGGGAGCAGGTGGTTTCGATTTCCAGCAAGACGTTGACCGGGGCATTGCGGATGGTCAGGGTATTGTTGCCAATAATATATTGACCGGGATTCAGCACCGCCCCGTTCATGCGCAGGGCGACCAGTTCAATGGCTTCGCCGTGCAGCACCAGGTCGCGGCTCTTGCTGTCCGGGTTGTGGCGCAGTTGCACACGGTTGGCGACGATGGTGCAGGCGGGATCGAGGTCGAAGCCCAGTTCCACGGTCTCCACCAGGTAGCTGGGCGGGGTGTAGTCTTTACGATAAATCGTTTGCGGGCTGTCGGTACGCATGGTATGGGCGAGCGAGGACAAAGAAGGCTATTTTACCAATACCGGGCAGGCGGTACGCCCGATTCTTTTCCCGTATGCCTTCGGGGGTAACATTCTGTAATAATTAGGTGAAACGCATGTTGCCGGATTAAACTGGCTTATGAAGATAAAACTAGGAGTCTCGCCATGAAAGCGCTAGCCATTTTGGTGGCAGCCACCAGTTTGTTGCTGAGCGGCTGTGCCACTACCCTGCGCAGCAACGTTACGGTCTTCCACGAATGGCCGAGCGACTTGCAGGACAAATCGTATACCTTCGAAACACCTTCGCCGGGCGAGGATACGCTCGAATATCGCAGCTACCTGAACCTGGTGAGCGGAGAGCTGGCCAAGCTGGGCTTCACCCAGGCTGCCAGCACCAAAGACGCCAAGCTGCGCGTTGGCATGCAGTTCAGTACCATCGACCGCCCGGTCAAGGTCCTGACCGCAACCGACCCGTGGATGTACGGGCCCGGCCCATGGGGCTACTACCCGCGCTGGGGCTACTACCCTTACCGATATCGCTACTACGGTTTCTACCGCCCATACTACGACCCGGGGATGTGGGGTCCGATGGAATTCCGCGAAACCATCCAGCATAACTACGACCGCAACCTGCGCGTCACCATCAACAATATGCAGGGCAAGAAGCTGTATGACGTGAGCGTGCAGAACACCAGCCGCAAGCAATCGACGCCGCTGGTCATGCCAGCCCTGGTGCAAAGCGCCTTCACCGGCTTCCCGGGTGAAAGCGGAAAGGCCAAACGCGTAGATCTTGAGCTCCAATAACGCCATCAAATCGATCGGGCGGTGGTTGCGCGAAGGCGCTTCCACCGCTTTTTTCCGTTCGCCACGCTGGGAAGGCCTGGCCACCGGACCGGGCGTGGTCGCCATCCTGGTGCTGCTGGTATTGGCACTGTCGATGCTGTTCCAGCGCCTGTATATCCATGGGCCGGCGATCTTCTACTGGAAGGCCATCGCCTATGGCTGGCTGCCTTTCGCCCTGCTGCCCTTCTACGCCTTGCTGGCGCGCGGCACGGGGCCGAGCGGGCGTCCCGGCGCCGCGCCGGACCTTGCGCTGCTGGCGACTTTGCTTCTGGCGCAGACCGTCTGGCTGGAGCTGTTCCTGGACCTGTGCTTCACCGCCATGCTTTACAGCGGTTCCGAAGCCTGGTCGGTGCGCTACCTTGGCACCTGGGGCGCCTGGATTGTCTGGGGGATTCCGGTCACCCTGATGATCCTGTCGCAACTGATACTGCTGGCGCGCGGCGGGCGCGGACGGCGCTGGCCGCTGGCACTTGCCGCAGGCATGATGGCGGGCGTGGTGGCGCTGGGTGTGGCCACGCAGCAGCCGGAATTCTGGTATCCGAAAAAGCAGGAAGCCAACAACGAGGAATCTTCGCGTTACCTGAAGCTGACTGCGGAACTGATGGAATCGCAACCGGTGCTGCTGTCGCGCCAACTGGCGTCGCTGGCGCCACAGCGCCCCGGCAAAGTCGATATGTACGCACTGACCTTCGCGCCTTTTGGCGATGAAGTCTTCCGCCGCGAGAGCCAGATGGTGGCGGACGTGATGTCGCAGCGCTTCGACACTGCCGGCCGCACGCTGCAATTGGTGAACCATTTCCAGACGGCGGAAAAACTGCCTTGGGCCACGACTGTGAACCTGCAGAAGGCAATCCGCAGCATCGCTCGCACCATGGACAAGGACGAAGATGTGCTGTTCATCTACCTGACTTCACACGGCGCACGCGAAGGCCAATTGGCGGCGGACTTCTGGCCCTTCGAGTTGACCGAGCTGACGCCCTCCATGCTGCGCAAATGGCTCGATGAAGCGGGCATCAAGCACCGTGTGATCGCCGTCTCGGCCTGCTTCTCGGGAAGCTGGATCCCTTCGCTGAAAGATGACGCCACCATGGTGCTGACGGCGGCCGATGCCGACCACACTTCCTACGGCTGCGGCTACAAATCGGAGCTGACCTTCTTCGGCCGCGCCATGTTCGACGAACAGTTGCGCAGCCACACGCGCTCCTTCGAACAGGCCCACGCCGCCGCGCGAGAAGTCATCCGCAAGCGCGAAATCGAAGCGGGCAAGGACGACGGCTATTCGAACCCGCAAATCTCGGCCGGCAGCGCCATCCGCGCCAAGCTCGCTACTTTCCGGTAATTTCGCGCAGCGAGATGTCGTTGTGGCCGACGCCCGGCACCAGGTGGAACGTGGCAAGGCCGGGGCGGAAGCTGCGATACAGGGCTTCGCTGCTGGCGCGAGGAATGACTTCGTCGCGTTCCGCAACGAGCACGGTAGTGGGAGCGTTGACTTTGGCGGCATAGCTGGCCGAGTCGTAGCGGTCGCGCAGCAGCAAGCGCACCGGCAGCCAGGGGAAGTGATGCGAGGCCGCGCTGGCCATGCTGTCGTAAGGCGTGACCAGGACCAGGCGGTCGACGGGCTTCACGCTGGCGAGCCTGGTAGCGATGCCGCTGCCAAGGCTGCGCCCGACCAGCGTTACCTGCGGATGCCGGGCACGTACATGCTCGTACAGCGCCAGCGCATCGGAAAACAGGCCGGCTTCCGTCGGCTCGCCAGGCGTGGCGCCGTAACCGCGGTAGTGCATCAAATACAGCGACTGGCCGGGAAAAGCGGCCTGGAGTTCGGGCAGGCTGTAGCCGACTGCTTCGGCATTGCCGCCGAAATAGATCACAGCGGAAGTCCCCGGCTGTTCGTGCAGCGTGACGCCGACGCGGGCGCCGCCGCCCAGCGCCAGCACGGTGCCGCCTTCAAACGACTGGGGAAAGTAAATCATGCTGCGCTGGCGGAAAAACACCAGCGCGCACACGGCGACATAGACCGCCAGCGCTAACAGAAGCAATGGCAGCACGAGGCGCATGATCAGCGGTAGTAAGCTTCGCTGGCGAAGGTAATCAGGCCGATCAGGGCCACGGCACTTAGCAGGACGATCAACAAGCGTCCAAATTTCGGGTTGCCGTCATCGTCGTCGGTTGGGCGGTTCTGGTCGGTCATAGTCAATCAAGGCAGGAGAATGGTGGAGCCCGTGGTGCGGCGCGCTTCCAGGTCGCGATGCGCTTGCGCCACATCCGCCAGATTATACCGCTGCTTGATTTCGATCTTCACGTCGCCGCGCGCCACTACGTCGAACAGTGACTGTGCACAAGCCTCGAGCTCTTCACGCGTGGACGTGAAATTACCCAACGCAGGACGGGTCAGGGACAGCGAGCCGCGCGAAGCCAGTTCGCTCAACGAGAAATTGGCTACCGGCCCGGACGCGTTGCCGAAGCTGACCATCATGCCGCGCGGGCGCAGGCAATCGAGCGAACCGATAAAAGTGTCCTTGCCGATCGAGTCGAACACGGTCGACACGCCCTTGCCACCTGTGATTTCGCGTACCCGCTCGGTGAAGTTTTCCTTGTTGTAGTTGATGGCATGGGTCGCGCCATGCTGCAGGGCCAGCGCCACCTTTTCGTCCGAACCCGCGGTGCCGATCAGGTTCACGCCCAAGGCACGCGCCCACTGGCAAGCAATCAGCCCCACGCCGCCGGCCGCCGCATGGAACAGGATGGTGTCGCCCGCCTTGACCGGCGCCGCGCTGTGGAACAGGTACTGCACCGTCATCCCTTGCAGCATCATGGCTGCCGCAGTGTCGCTGCCGATCGCATCCGGCAGCTTGACCAGCAAGCTGGCAGGCATATTGCGCGCCTGCGAGTAGGCGCCGTTCGGACGCCCGGCATAGGCCACGCGGTCGCCGACGCGAACATGGTTTACGCCCTCCCCCACCGCTTCCACCACGCCTGCGCCTTCCTGTCCCAGGCCGCCAGGCAGCGGCTGCGGATACAGGCCGGTGCGGAAGTACACATCGATAAAGTTAAGGCCGATCGCCTCGTGCCGCACCGTCGCCTCGCCTGGGCCGGGCGCCCCGACTTCGACATCGACATATTCCATCACTTCCGGCCCGCCAGTGCGGGACATGCGTATCGCCTTGACCATTACTTGCTCCTCCAGTGTGTGATAAACCCGCGTTCGCGCAGCCATTGTGTCATGCGCGGATAATGTTCGCGCGCCCAGTGCGTGGAATTGATATAGGCGCTGCCGCCATCGACATCGGTCTCCCACAGGCCGTGCGCAGCGCGCGGCAGCATCCATACCTGGTGATCCTTGTGGCCGCTCGCATCCAGCGTTTGCTGGAACAGCTTGGCGCTTTTATGCACCGGCACGAAGGCATCTTTCTCGCCGAGGATATAGACCACTGGGGCGTTCAGCTTCTTCAGGTCCGGCAACGGGTCGTAACTGTAGAAAGCCGTGCTGGTTTCGCTCGGCTTCTCCTTCAGCGTATCCGGCACGATTTCGACCTGGCTGGCCCAGCGCGCATTCTCGCCAGCGCGTGCAGCGGCCAGCAATTCTGCACGATTGGCGCCGCGGGTGGTCACCCAGCGCATCAGCTTTTCCTGGTAGGCAGCGCCGGCCTTCACCTCTTCCTCACTGAGGCCTTGCGCACGCAACGCATGCTCGATGCGGTACACCTCCTGCTCAGCCGGCGGTACCGCCGATGCGGCTTGCGCGATCACGAAGGCAATTTTCTGCGAACGGATCGCCGCCAGCGGTGCCAGCCAGCCGCCCTGGCTATGGCCCCAGGTGCCGATGGCATCCGCCTTGATGTCGCTGCGCCTGCCGAGCAGTTCGATACCGGCGATCGCGTCGTCAGCCAGCTGCTCCATGGTGGCTTTGTTGAATTCACCGGTGGACTTGCCGACGCCGCGCTTGTCGTACATAAGCGCAGCCATGCCATGGGCGGCGAAGTAGTAAGCCTGCAGCGCATAGGCGCCGCGCGGTGCGGGGCTGGACATCTGGGTCAGGACGATGGCAGGGAATGGCCCCTTCCCTTCCGGCAGGACCAGGGTGCCGGACAGGGTCACGTCGCCATTGCGGAACGTGACTTCTTCGGAGCGGAACTGCAGGCGGCGGCCGGTTTCCTTCTTGCCAGCCTGCTGCCACACCATCTTGCTGCCTTCAAAGCGCATTGTGGTCTCGCGCAAGGCGGGGTTCAGGTTGCCGGCGCCAGCGTAATACACGTTCTCGCTTTCGGCGAACATCGATGCATAGCGCCCGGTGCTCATATCGCTGTAGAACATCTGCGGGAAGTCGCCCCATTCCGACAGCACGACCACGCGCTTGCCCGGGAATTCGTAAGCGCCCAGGAGAGGCTGGTGGCGCGCGGGATCATCGGCCAGGGTACGGCGGAAGGCGAACTTGCCGTCCTTGCCATTCAGGCTTACTTTGCCGGCCAGCAGGTCGCCTTGCAGTTTGCCGTCGAACTGCAGTACACCGTCCGGGCCAGGCAGGGCGAAACGCACATTGGCGCCCTGCTGCGCGACCGCGTCAAGCGGGAGGCCTTTCTTATCAAAGGCAGGCAGGTCGACCGTGGCTTTGCCGTCGGCGCCAAAATGCGGCCGCAGGAAGTTGAAGTCGTTGCCAACGCCATAAGTGCCGACCCAATGGCCAGCCAGCGCCGGCGCGGCTGGTGCTGCGGCATGCGCAACAAGTGTGGCCGAAGCGGCAGCGATGGCGACCGCGCCCAGGATGGTTTTCATGCAGGCTCTCCCCGATATTGTAATGAGGGCGCTACATTGCCAGCGCGCGCGGCGCCGGCCAAGATTCATGCGACAGGCTGCGATTTCGCGGCATCAGCCTGCAATTGGGACAGCACCAGGTGGGCAGTCGCCAGGTTGGTAGCGCAAGCAACGTTGTGCACGTCGCAGGCGCGCACCAGTGCGTTGATATCCGGCTCGTGCGGCTGCGGCGTCATCGGGTCGCGCAGGAAGATGATGGCATCGATATGCCCGTCCACCAGCAAGGCGCCAATCTGCAGGTCGCCGCCCAGCGGGCCGGAATGCTTGCGATCCACGGTCAGGCCCACTTCCGCAATCAGGCGGCCGCCCGTGGTGCCGGTCGCGCACAGTTTGCAGGTACGCAGGAAGCCTGCGTACTCACGGGCCAGCGCGATCATGTCGTCTTTTTTCTTGTCGTGGGCAATCAGGGCAATGCGGGGCGTCATTTCTCTTTACCTTTCACATTCGACAGCAGGTAGATACCGGCCAGCACCAGGGCCGTTCCCGCCAGCTGCCAGCTGGTGACGGGTTCGGACAGGATGACGGCGCCAAAGAACAGCGTGGAAACAGGACCGATCATACCCGCCAGCGAAGCAGGACCGGCGCCAATCCGCTGTACGGCGATCATGGTCATAAAGACGGGCATCACCGTGCACAGGATGCCGTTCACCAACGACAGGCCATACACCTCCATTGGCTGTACCAGCAGCGCAGCAGGCCGCAGGATGAAGAACTGGCCGATGCAGGCCGCGCTCGACACGCACATGGCATACGACACCAGGCGCAGCGAGCCAAGGCGCTTGACCATTTCGCCGGAACCTAGCAAGTACAAGGCGTATGCCAGGGCGGAGCCCAGCACCAGCAGCGAGCCGAGGGCGACGTTGCTGCCGCCGTCGCGCAGGTCGTGGAAGAACACCAGCACGATGCCGGCATAGGCGGTGAGCAGGGAAAGCCATTGCCCACGGCCGATATGCTTCTTCAGCCATAACGCAGAGCCCAGCAGCACAAAGGTCGGCGTCAGGAACAGGATCAGGCGCTCCAGGCCGACGGTGATGAATTGCAGCCCGAGGAAATCAAGATAGGAAGACAGGTAGTAGCCAACCAGCCCCAATCCAATCAGGCGCCAGGCGTCGGCGCGGCTCAACGGCGCTTCGGTGCGCATCTTCCACAGTGCGATCGCGGCGAAGACGGGCAGCGAAAACAGCATGCGGAAGGCGATCACCGTAACGGCGTCGAGGTGGTAGCGGTACAGCAGCTTGGCCACGATGGCCTTGGTGGAGAATAGAACGGCACCGCCGATGGCGATTGCCAATCCGCCCAGGTAGGCGGCACGTTTTCCCTGCGGTTCCGGTGTAACTGTCTCCATGCCACCATTGTAGCGGCAAGCCGCCAGGCTTGCTGGCGGCGGCTGAAAAGGCGGGCCGGAGCCCGCCCCTTTCTGCTTACGAGATGACGACCGATGCCTGGCCTGCAGTCACCGTGGCGGTCGTGACCTTGGCGATCACGGTCGCCGGCGCATTGCCGCCCACCAGCTTGTTCACCTGCTTGAACTGGGCAACCAGGGAACCTGGCGTCAGCGTTACCACCGTGAAGCCCTGCGCATCGGTATTCACGTGGCGCAGCCATGGATTGCTGTTCAGGCTGGACAGTTGCTGCGCCAGGCCGACCAGGGTAGCGAAGTTCGCATCGGCCTTGACGGCCGACAGCACCGCATCCATGGTGGCGTCCAGGACAGCTTCCGGCACGCCTTTCGCGCCCAGGGCCCCGCGCAGCTGGATCATCAGCGAGGTCGCCAGCGAATCGGCAGTCGGCGACACCTTGCCCATGGTGTAGTCCAGCAGGTTGACGTTCAGCGCGATCGTGCCCACGTTCGGCACCGGCACCGACAGCGGCAGGGACACCAGCGTGCCAAGGCTGCCCAGGCTGGCCGATGCTTCGCGCAGGTAGGTGAAGAAGGAATCGGAGCTCACGCCGGCAGACACCAGGTCCACCATCACCGGCGTGCCGCCGCCCGCCGCGTCGTAATCGTCGTTGACCGTGCCGGCGAAGAAAGAGTGGATGTCGCCGGTCAGCGCCACCACATTGCCGATGCCGTTGGTCTTGAGGTGGGACATCAGGTGCTTGCGCTCGGCGTTATAGCCGTCCCACTGGTCGCAATTGATCAGGAACTTGCGGAAGTACGGTGCCAGCGCGGTGGCCTGGCCCGAAGCAATCACGAACGCCGATGCCGCCTTGTTGGCCTGCACGTCCGGTTTGATATAGCCGATGGCGATGCCTTGTGCGGCAGCGGTAGCCTGCGCAACAGCGCCGCCACCCGACTTGACCACGTTTTCGGCCTGGCCGAATGCCAGCACGGCCACGCTGGCCTGGGTCGAGTTCAGGCCTGCGCCGACGGCAGCCATCAGGCGCGCACTGGTATCGCCGCCCCCGGCCGCGGAAGTGGCGATCGCGGTACCGGCGGCCGCCGCCACGGAAACCGAGGCCCCGGCCGCCATGGCGCCGACAATTGCGCCGGCAACCGGTACATTGCCGCCGGTCGAAGTGGCGGCCGTGGTGCCGATATCGGTGGCCAGCTTGGCCACCGACTGCAATGCCACCAGGGTGGCAATGGCGTCGGTGCCGCTCAGGCCCATGCGCAGCAGCGATACCTCATTGCCCCACAGCTTCCAGGTCGAGGTGGAAGCCTTCATGGTGGACTTCCACCAGTCGCGCTGGGTCGCGCCCAGCATGGAGATGGCGGCCAGCGGATCGGCGCCGCCAACAGCAGCCACCTTCTGCGCCTCGGCCGCGCTGTACAGGTCCTGCGCCACCAGGTAGCGCGCACCGATGCTGCCCAGCGGCTGGCCGGTGGCCGGATTGGCCATCTGCTCCGGCACCACGTGGTCGGCGCGGTACAGGCGCTCGTCGGTCATCACCAGTTGCATCAATTTGCCGAACTTGAAATCGCGGTAGATCTTGATGTTCTGGAAGCCGCTGGCCGCGCTGTCGAGGGTGACATCGGCTGGCATGAACTCGAACCAGGCCTGGTTGGCGCTGCGGCGGCGGTTGGTGTCGTGCTTCTCGCCTTCGGCATAAGTCTGGGTATCGCCCCAGGAGTCGTCGCTGAATTCGTGGTCGTCCCAGATCGCGATGAAGGCGAAGCGCTCGTGCACCGCCTGCAGGCGGGTGTCGGTGCGGTATTTCTTGTACAGGTAGCGGTAGTCGGCCAGGGTGGTCGCGTATTTCGCGCCCGAGCTGCCATTCTTGAAGGTGCCGTCCGGCAGGGTCAGCGCACCGTGGCGGGTTTCGACCGAGCCGACCTGGAAGGATTCGCCCACGGTCTCGTAAATATAGTCGCCAAGGTGGACGATGAAGTCCAGTTTTTCATTTTTGGCAATATGATCCAGCGCGCCCCAGTGGTTGATGCTCCAGTCCTGGCAGGTCAGGTAGGCGAACTGCAGTTGCGACACGCTGGCGTCGGCCGCCGGCGCGGTCTTGAAGCGGGCCACATTGGAGCGCACGTCGCCGGCGCTGAACTGATAGAAATAGACGGTGTTCGGCTGCAGGCCGGTGACCTTGTGGCGGATCGTGTTATCGAAATCGGCATTCAGCTCGATCTGCGCGTCGACCACCGCGGCGCCATCGAGCGCCTTGTTGCTGCCCAGGGAAGCCGTATTGTCGGCCGCCGTGACCTGCACGCGCACCGATACGCCGCTCTTGGCGGTGACGGTCGCCACGTCGTCCAGGGAAGCCGGCACCACGCGGGTCCACAGCATGATGCTGTCGGCGCGGGGATCGCCGGAGGCTACGCTTTGCGGGAACTTCCAGTTGGCGCCGGTCGCGGGCGGCACGCCAGTTGCCGGCGGGGTCGAATCGCTGCCGCCGCAGCCTGCCAGGCCGCTGGTCGCAGCCGATACAGTGATAAAACCGCCCAATTTGATAAATTGCCGACGATCCATAGGTCTCCTTCATGTTAAAAGTTATAGTTTTACGATGGTAACTTTACAAGCCGATGAATTAACCCCGAGGAAAGCTACTAAACAGGTGTGCAGGGGTTGCGGAAGGCCATTTGGTCGCGCCGGCGCGACAATTTCAGAGAGATACCGGTATGCTAGAATGTCGCCCTCGATTGCATACCGTCTAAGGAAGATTGAACATGGCTGGACACAGCAAATGGGCCAATATTAAGCATAAAAAGGCTGCAACGGACGCGAAACGCGGCAAAATC
>Ga0209130_1000552_pt1 | contig 37318 bp, 26 predicted proteins | sample AraplaMF_Cvi_mLB_FD_184264 | JGI IMG/M metagenome (GOLD analysis project Ga0209130, IMG submission 184264) | Arabidopsis root microbial communities from the University of North Carolina, USA - plate scrape MF_Cvi_mLB (SPAdes) (version 2) | ecosystem: Host-associated > Plants > Roots > Endosphere...
ACGAAAGCTGACTATGCAATTCTCTGAAAACTGGCTGCGCACGATGGTCGATCCGAAGATGACTTCGGATGAACTGGCACACATGCTGACCATGTCCGGCCTCGAAGTGGAAGACATCGATCCTGTTGCGCCGCCGTTCACCAATGTGGTGGTAGGCCATGTGCGCGAGACCGCCAAGCACCCCAACGCCGACCGCCTGAACGTCTGCCAGGTCGACGTCGGCACCGGCACCTTGCTGAACATCGTCTGCGGCGCGCCGAACGTGCGCCCGGGCCTGAAAGTGGCATGCGCCATGGCCGGCGCCGTGCTGCCGCCAGGCGCCGATGGCAAGCCATTCGAAATCAAAGTTGGCCAGCTGCGCGGCGTCGAGTCGCAAGGCATGCTGTGCTCCGCAAAAGAGCTGAAGCTGTCGGAAGAGGGCTCCGGCCTGATCGAGCTGCCGGACGACGCGCCGATCGGCCAGAACATCCGCGACTACTTCGCGCTGAACGACCTGAAATTCACCATCAAGCTGACCCCGAACAAGGCTGACTGCCTGTCGGTGCTGGGCGTGGCGCGCGAAGTCGCAGCGCTGACCGGTTCGCAACTGAACCTGCCGCAGAACCGTATCGTTCCTGTCACGCTGGACGAAAAGCTGGCGGTGAAAGTGTCGGCGCCGGACCTGTGCGGCCGTTTCGCCGGCCGTGTGATCCGCGGGCTGAACGCGAAAGCCGAAACCCCGGCCTGGATGAAGCAGCGTCTGGAGCGCAGCGGCCAGCGTCCGGTGTCGGCGCTGGTGGACATTTCCAACTACGTGATGCTGGAAATGGGCCGTCCTTCGCACGTATTCGACCTGGACAAGATTCATGGTTCGCTGGACGTCCGTTGGGGCAAGAAGGGCGAACGGATCAAGCTCCTGAACGGCAACACCATCGAAGTCGATGAATGGGTTGGCGTGATCGCCGACGACAAGGAACTGGAATCGTTGGCCGGCATCATGGGGGGCGACGCCACTGCCGTGTCGGACGACACCAGCAACATTTATCTCGAGGCCGCATTCTGGTGGCCGAACGCCATCCAGGGCCGCGCCCGCAAGTACAACTTCTCGACCGACGCAGCGCATCGCTTCGAGCGCGGCGTGGACTTCGCCTCGATTCCTGAACACCTGGAGCGCATCACCGCGCTGCTGGTGGAAATCTGCGGCACGCCGGACACCAAGGTTGGGGCGATTGACGACCAGATCGTCAACATCCCGCAGCGCGCGCCGGTGCAGATGCGCACCGCCCGCGCCGCGAAGGTGATCGGCGTTGCGCTGAACGACGAGATGGTGGCAGACATCTTCAAGCGCCTGGGCCTCGAGTTCACGCTGGCCGATGGCGTGTTCTCCGTGACCGCGCCGTCCTTCCGCTTCGACATCGAAATCGAAGAAGACCTGATCGAAGAAGTGGCCCGCGTGTACGGTTTCGAAAACATCCCGACCCTGCCGCCAGTGGCTGCAGCCGAGATGCTGATCGCGCCGGAAAACACCCGTTCGATCTTCGCCGTGCGCCACCAGCTGGCTGACCTGGACTACCAGGAAGTGGTCAACATGAGCTTTGTCGAAGCACAGTGGGAGCTGGACTTCAACGGCAACGACAGCCCGATCAAGCTGCAGAACCCGATCGCCTCCCAGATGTCGGTGATGCGCTCGTCGCTGATCGGCAGCCTGGTGGCCAATGTGCGCTACAACGTCAACCGCAAGCAGCCGCGCGTGCGCCTGTTTGAAGTCGGCGCCATCTTCAAGCGCGACGCCTCGGTGCAGGATGGCCCGCTGACCGTGGCCGGCTACGACCAGCCGCAGCGCGTGGCAGCCATGGCTTACGGCCCGCTGGTCGAGGAGCAATGGGGCCAGAAGACCGGCGACGTCGACTTCTTCGACGTCAAGGCCGACCTGGAAGCCTTGTTTGCGCCACGCCAACTGCGCTTCGCCAAGCTGGCCCACCCGGCCCTGCACCCGGGCCGCGCCGCTTCGGTGGAACTGGACGGCAAGGTGATTGGTTTCATTGGCGAACTGCATCCGCGCTGGCTGCAGAAGTACGACTTGCCGAAGGCCCCGGTGCTGTTCGAGGTGGATGCCGTTGCGCTACAGCAACGCGACGTACCAGAATATGAAGAGATTTCCAAGTTCCCGGGCGCCACGCGCGACGTCGCTTTTGTCCTCAAGCAGTCCGTGCCTGCACAGGAAGTACTCGATGCCCTGAACGGCATAGTGCGTGCCCATGCCCAAGGACGTATTGTGCAAGCCATTGTTTTGTTTGATGAATATCGCGGCGAGCGAGTTGAAAGCGACGAAAAATCGCTTGCTTTCCGCTTTAGCTTGCAAGATACTCAAAACACCCTGCAGGACGATGTTGTCGAGGAATTGATCAACACGTGCAAGGCTCATGTCGTTCTGGCGCTGGGTGCGAAACTGCGGGCTTGATTTTACATTTCAGTAATCCCAGCGAGTCCGGCAATGCCGGACTCATGTACTTTTAAAGGCAGGGAAGCAAAATTAACAACAACGACGTCGATTCCGCCGTACTTGAATCCGCATTGGACGCCGAGCTGCACAGCGCCATGCAGAACGCCAAGGTACGCCAGGAAGCTGAAAAAGATTTGCCTACGCTGACCAAGGCAGAACTGGCCGAACTTTTGTTCGAACAGGTGGGCCTGAACAAGCGTGAGGCCAAGGACATGGTCGAAACCTTCTTTGACGAGATTCGCAACGCGCTCGAGCGCGGCGAGGCGGTCAAGCTTTCCGGTTTCGGCAACTTCCAGCTGCGCGACAAGCCGCAGCGCCCGGGCCGCAATCCGAAAACCGGCGAAGAAATCCCGATCACGGCACGCCGTGTGGTGACTTTCCACGCCAGCCAGAAGCTGAAAGGCATGGTCGAAGACAGCGCCGGCACGGCGCGCGCATCCTGAGCTGCACGGGTGCGTGAATGAACGACCGTCCTGGCAAGGCAGACCTGGTAGTGTTGCCGCCGATTCCGGCGAAGCGCTATTTCACCATTGGCGAGGTCAGTGAACTGTGTGGCGTCAAGCCGCATGTGCTGCGCTATTGGGAACAGGAATTCACCCAGCTGAAACCGGTCAAACGGCGCGGCAACCGCCGCTATTACCAGCATCATGAAGTGCTGCTGATCCGCCGCATCCGCGAATTGCTGTACGAGCAGGGCTTCACCATCAGCGGCGCACGCAATAAGCTTGATAGCCGCGCAGCCGAATCGGCGCAAGGCGAGTATGATGAAGCTTCTGGCATGGGCCATGAGGCGCCGCCGCTGGACCGTGAGATGCTGCGCAGCGAGCTGCAGGGCATCCTCGAGCTACTAAAGTTGTAAGAAGCTGTAGCAAGGGCGCTTAGGCGTCCTTTTTTTCGGTTAGACTCGGCTAAACTGTTAAACCATTGGTGCTACAATATTAACGTTATGATTTTGCTAGTGATATTGCAGACGCTGGCTCCGTTCCCAAGCTAGGAATTCAAGAGGGAAGACAATGATTCGCGTAGCCATCTGTGACGACCACCAGATTGTACGGGCGGGATTCAAGCAAATCTTTTCGTCGTCGGACGAATTCAGCGTAGTGGCTGAAGGCAGTACCGGGCGCGAGGCGCTCGACATCGCACGCAAGGAAGTGTGCGACGTGCTGTTGCTTGACATCGCCATGCCGGACCAGAGCGGTATCGATACTCTGCGTACCATCCGCCAGGGCCAGCCGGACTTGCCGGTGTTGATCCTGTCCGGCTATCCAGCCCAGCAATATGCGCTCAACCTGTTCAAAATGGGCGCCAACGGGTACCTGAACAAGGAATGCGAGGCGGAAGAGCTGATCAACGCCGTGCGTACCGTGCACCAGGGCCGCCGCTATGTCAGCTCGCAAGTGGGCGAACTGCTGGCGCAAAGCTTCGACCGCGACCCGAACACGGCGCTGCATACGGAGCTGTCGGACCGCGAGTTCCAGGTGTTCCTGCGCCTGGCGCGCGGTGCTACCGTGTCCGATATCGGCACGGCGCTGTCGCTGAGCATCAAGACCGTTAGTACGTATCGCACGCGCATTATGGAGAAGATGGGCTTGCAGTCGAATAGTGACCTGACGTACTACGCCATGAAGAATAATTTGCTGGACTGATACGTCTGGTTACATTTGCGGTGCTGCACAATTTGCTTTCCGTGCGGCAGCAACTTGCTGCGGGTCTATAATGGGGAAAATGTACTTCACCATCGAACCAGCGCCCCGGCACCGGCTGCCGCTTTATAAAACGCTCCTGTGCGTCACCTGCGCGCTGATCCTGATCGTCAACGGATTCAGCCTGTTTCACAACCTGCAATCGCTGAAAGGCGCCAATGAACAGTTGGCCCTCAGCTCGCGCGTCGCCGAACGCCTGCAATACCTGAACGTGCTGGTGCTCGATGCCGACAGCAGCGCGCGCGGTTACTTCATTTCGGGCAAAGAGACTTACCTGGGCCCGACGCGCTCGGTGGTGACCGAATCCGAACACCAGTTCCGCGAGCTGGAAAAGCTGCTTGCCAATAATCCGATCCAGTTGAAAAACCTGCAGCAATTGCAGGTGCTGGTGCGCAAGCGCATTGCCATCCTGACGCAGGCCATTGAAGTGTACAAACATGGTGGGCTGGACGATATCGTCAATATCGCCAAGGTCAGCGACGAGCGCAGCGGCATGGATGAAATCCGCCTGCAGGTGGTGATCATGGTGCGCGAACAGGGCGAAGCCATGTCGGCGCGCGCGGCCAGCTTCTACCAGGAATACCAGAAGGCCGTCGTGATGGGTGCCGGCATCAATGCCATTGCCATTGTGGTGCTGGTGATGTTCTACCAGCTGGTGCGGCGCAGTTTCGTGCACCGGGCGGCGGTGGAGCATGCGCTGCAGCTCTCGAACGAAAGCCTGGAGTCGATGGTGCAGCAGCGTACCGAGCAGCTGTCCGTGCTGTCGCGCCACCTGATTTCGATCAGTGAAGAAGAGAAGATGCGGCTGTCGCGCGAACTGCATGACGAAATGGGCGCCAACCTGACGTCGATCAGCATGGATATTGCGGCCGTTGCGCACCAGCTGCAGAAGACCAACCCGGAACTGGCGGCCCAGCTGCGCCGCGCGCGCGGCACGCTGGTGGATACGGTCGAACTGAAGCGCCGCATCATTGAAGACCTGCGCCCAAGCCTGCTGGATAACCTCGGCCTGTGCGCGGCGATCGACAGTTATTGCGAAGACTTCACGCGCATGACCAATATCCCATGCGAGACCGAAATTGGCACGGATATCGACGCAGTGGCGAAGGCTGGCGACAGCAGCCTGTCGATTGCCTTGTTCCGCATCGTGCAGGAATCGCTGACCAATATCCGCAAGTACGCCAAGGCCGGCCATGTCAGCGTTTCGCTCAAGCTGCAGCGCGACGACATGCTGGTGCTGCGCATTATCGATGACGGTATCGGGATTGCCGCTCCGACGCTGGCCAAGCCGATGTCGCATGGCTTGCTGGGGATGCGGGAGCGGGCTTTGTTGCTGGGTGGGGTGTTGAATATCCGCCGCGGGCGGGGAGATCGGGGAACCTGTATCGAGGTTTATATTCCCCTCAAGGGCCGGGGCAAGCGCCCTGCAGGCGGCGTGCCCCCGGCAATGCTGCAACCTAGCAGCACGCTACATCAGCGAGCAGGCGATCGTACTCAATCTTCGCCACCTTATAGCACTCGCCCGCATAACGTTCCAGACCTTCACGATCAATAACGGTGATGTTGCCGCGGCGGTAGGTAATCATGCCGTCTTCCTGCAGCTTGCCGGCTGCGGCGGTGATCGATTCGCGGCGCACGCCCAGCATGATCGAGATCATTTCCTGGGTCACCTTCAGTTCATTGCTTGGGGAGCGGTCCAGGCGGTCCAGCAGCCAGCGGCACAGTTTCTGCTCGATCGAGCTATGGCGGCCGCCAACGGCGTTCTGCGCCATCTGGGCAAACAGTGCAGCGTTATAGCGCATCAGCAGCTGGGGCAGGGCGCCGCCCTGGTTGAAGGCGTCGCGCAGCGCTTGTGCCTTCAGGCGGTAGCCGTAGCCGGCGCTTTGCACCACGGCAGTACTCATGGCGCGCTCACCGGCAAACATCGACACGCCCACCACGCCTTCGTGGCCGACCACGGCGATCTCGGTGGTCGCGCCGTCTTCCATCACGTACAGCAGGGACAGGATGGCGGTGGTCGGGAAGTAGACGTATTCCAGCTTGCTGCCGAATTCAAACAATTCCTTGCCGAAGGGCAGTTGCACCAGCTCCAGGTGCTCAAACAGGGACTCCAGTGCTTCACGAGGGAGGGCTGCCAGCAATTCATTTTGCTGGGCGCCGCTGTAGCTGACAACCGGCCGGGACGCAACTTTGAACTCTGTTGAACCAATCGGCATTGCATTGGACAGCGAGTTCTTGGCAGAGACGCTAAGTTGAGTGTTGTTCATTTTATCCTCACAGAACTAAAGTACACGGTATTGCAGTCGGCATTCTTGGAGTGCTGCTTGCCGATCGCGTTGGTAATACTTTAATTTTCTATGTGAGCGATGAACATAAGACCTGTGTCCTCCGTCATGTAGGCTGGCAACATGGCAGTTTGTCAGGCTAGTCCTACAACATTGTAATTTTAGCTGGCGCACTGTTGAAAATGCGGCTTGCGGCGCCGAGGCGGAACTGCCCGAGGGCCGCATTCAGCATGGCAGTTTCCGTATGGACACGGCTGGCGCTCTCCGATGCCTGCACCACCAGGGCCGCGTTTTGCCGGGTCATATCGTCGATGCGGTGCAGGGCGCCATTGATGCGGGCAATCTCGCTGCGCTGGCCGGCTTCGGCGGAGGTAATCCGGGCGATCACGTCTTCCATGCTGCGTACCGAGGCCACCACCTGCTGCATGGTGGTGCCGGCGGCATCGGCCTGGGCGTTGCCGCTTTCCACCTTGCTGACCGAGTCGCCGATCAGGTGCTTGATTTCCAGCGCTGCTGCGGCTGAGCGCTGGGCCAGGCTGCGCACTTCGCTGGCCACCACCGCGAAACCGCGGCCATGGCTGCCGGCGCGTGCCGCTTCCACGGCCGCATTCAAGGCCAGGATATTGGTCTGGAAGGCGATGCCGTCAATCACGCCGATAATGTCGGCAATCCGCTCCGAACTGCTGCGAATGGCAGCCATTGTGCCGACAACGGCCTCGACGCTGGCGCCGCCGCGCTGGGCGACGCCGGCGGCCTGTCGCACCAGTTGCCGGCCATCGTCGGCGTGGGCGCTATTGCGGCGCACTGCCGAATCGAGCTCTTCCATTGCGGCGACGGTCACGTGCAGCGCTTCCGCCTGGCTGCTGGTGGAGCCGCTCAGCGCCGTGCTGCCGCTGGCCAGTTCATCGGCTGCGCTGGCAATGCGCGCTGCGCCGCTGCGGATTTCGCCTACCAGGATTTCCAGTGCCGCGGTCATGCCGCTGAACGCATTGGCCAGGCCGCCGATTTCGTCTTGTGCCGGCGAGGCGAGGCGGACACTGAGGTCGCCCGCCGCCGCAGCGCGAACGGCGCGGTTCAACTGGCGGATGTCGCGGGTGAATGAGGCGTAGAAACCGGCGCCCAGCCAGGCGGCCAGCACGATGGCAAGCAGCACCACGGCGGCCACGCCGTTGCGGCGCAGCGTGTCTTGCGCCGCACGCTCGGCCAGAAGCCGTTCGAGTGCCTCGGCGCTGCTGGCGGACAGGGCGTGCAGGGCCGCTGCCGTTTGCAGGCCGGCGGCTTTGAATTCCTTGCCGCTGGTCTGGTTGTAGGAGTTCAGCACCTCGTTGCGGGCGCGTTCCAGGAAGGCGAGGGCGGCCGGCACGGCAGCAAGGCGCGGCTCCAGCCCCGGCGCCAGGGTGGGGTTGTCGGCCAGGATGCCATGGTACTGGCCTGGCAGGCGCTCAAGCTCATGGCGCGCCAGCATGGCGGTGGCGTTCAGCATCTGGTCTTCATTGGCCTCGAACAGGCCGCTGTCGATATAGGCGGCGCCACGGCCGGCGATCACGGACAGGTTTTCCGCCAGGTCAGGCAGGGCCTTGAGGAAGGAGGCGATCAGGTAGGCGCTGCGTACCTCGGGGTCGAGCGACAGGCGCGAGCGGTCGGCGGCCTGCGCGGCCAGGGTATCTGCCTGCGCAATCAGCTTGCTGTGGGCGGCAAAGCTGGCGCGCGCGTCGAGGCCGGCCTGGCGCTGCTGCAGCTGCTGCCAGCCCTGTTCAAGTTCTGCCTGTGCCGGCAGGCTCGCCAGGGGGCCGGCCGCGAGCTGGCGCAGGCTGTCCAGGGCGCCCGAGACGCGCTGGACGGCGGTGGCGATGTCGCTGGCGCCGCCCTGTTGGTTGGCGGCCAGGCGCAGGTGCTCGAGGCTGCGTTTTTCCTGCAGGTGGCGGCGCATTTCGTGTAATTTGCTTACATAGGCCAGTCCCTGGCGCTCCTGGACCGTGAAGGAGACCGATTTATGCAGCTCTGCCACCAGCAAGCCCGAAGCCAGCAGCAGCGGCAGCAGGAAGACCAGGGAGACGAGGGCGAATTTGTGCAGCAGTCGCAGCCTCTGCATGAGGGCGATGGCGGGCTGGAGGAGGATCATGGTGGGGCGTCGCGCGAGAGTTTTTCGAAGCGCAATAATGATGCGAGGCAATTGTTACCTCGTGATGAATCGGGGCATAATGCGCCGTAATTAACTTATTCCCATCCCCATGCATGTAATCCTGGTAGAAGACGACGCAGTATTGGCCGATGGCGTGGTGCGGGTGCTGTCCGGCCATGGCATGAAAGTGGAGCTGCTGCAAAACGGCAGCGAAGCCGACGCCATGCTGCAGCGCCCCGGCCCGGCCGATGTGCTGGTGCTCGATATCGGCTTGCCGGGCCTGGACGGCTTTGAAGTGGTGCGCCGCCTGCGCGCGCGCGGCAGCCAGCTCCCGGTGCTGTTGCTGACGGCGCGCGATGCGGTGGAAGACCGCGTGCGGGGCCTGGAACTGGGGGCCGACGATTACCTGGTCAAGCCCTTTGCAACGCCGGAGCTGGTGGCGCGCCTGCGTGCCCTGGCGCGGCGCCATGCACCGAAGCCGAGGCTGCTGCAAATGGGATCGCTCGTGCTGGACCTGGGCGCCAAGCGCGCCCGCGTGCGCGATACGGTGATCGACCTCTCGGTGCGCGAATGGGCCGTGCTGGAATACCTGCTGCAGCATAGTGCGCGCGTGGTCAGCAAGCAGCAGATCATCGATGCCATCCTGCCATGGGGCGAAGACGTGACGCCGAATGCGGTCGAAGTGTATATCTCGCGCATTCGCCAGAAAACCGCCGATGCCGGCATCAGCATCCGTACCATCCGCGGCTTTGGCTATATGCTGGAGGCGGCCAATGGGTGAAATTCTTGGATAGCATCCGCCTGCGCCTGCTCAAGTGGCTGATCGGCCCGGTTCTCCTGCTGAACCTGGCCGGCGTGGCGCTGAGTTATGCGCTGGCCTGGATCCCGGCCCAGATTGCCTTTGACCAGTCGCTGGGCGACGCGGCCGCCATGCTGGCTGCGCGCGTGAGCGAACGCGAAGGCCGGCTGGTGCTCGATTTGCCGCCGGCCGCCGAGCAGGCCCTGCGCGAAGACGAACTCGATAACGTTTATTTTGCCGTGCGCGACAGCCAGGGCCGCCTGGTGGCGGGCGACGCCGTGCTGCCGGTGTTGCCGGCGCGGGCCGGCGCGCCTGCGGTCGACGGCATGGTGGAAAAGAATGCGGTGCGCCTGGTGGCCTTGCCGGTGCTGACCGGGCAGCAGCAAGGCATCGTGGTGGTCGCGAAGACCTTGCGCAAGCGTGGCCAGGCCCGCACGGCCATTGTGCGGGCCATGCTGCCGCTGGCGGCAGTGTTCACCCTGGCTTCGATCGGGCTGGTGTGGTTTTCAGTGACCAATGGCCTGTCGCCCCTGCACCGGGTGCGTGCCGGCATCCAGGCGCGCGGCGCAGAGGACGTGTCGCCCATTTCCGCGACCGACGTGCCGCGGGAAGTGATGCCGATGGTGCATTCCTTTAATGGCTTGCTGGAACGCGTGCGCGAAGGCGCCCAGGCGCAGCAGGACTTCCTGGCCAATGTGGCGCACCAGCTGCGCACCCCGCTGGCCGGCATGCGTACCCAGATCGAGCTGCTGGCGGCGCAGGAGCGTACGCCGGCCGCCGCGGCTTCGCTGGCGATGATGCAGTCCTCGACCGAACGCATGATCCGCCAGGTCAACCAGCTGCTGGCGCTGGCGCGCGCCGAGCCGGGCCCGCTGCGCAAGACGCGCATGGAGCGCCTGGCGCTCGACCAGCTGCTGGAAGAATCGATCCAGCATTTCGTCGAGCAGGCGCTGCGCAAGGATATTGACCTTGGCTTCGATTTGCAGCCGACCAAGGTGACCGGCGACCGCTTCCTGTTGCGTGACCTGGTCGACAACCTGGTCGATAATGCCATCCGCTACACCCCGCCCAAAGGCACGGTGACCGTGAGCTGTTTCCCGCACCTGGGCGGCGGCATGCTGACGGTGGAAGATTCCGGCCCCGGCATTCCCCCGGCCAAGCGCTCCGCCGTGTTCCAGCGCTTCCAGCGGCTGGACCAAAAGACCAACGGCAGCGGCATCGGCTTGGCGATCGTGCGCGATATTGCCACCGCCCACGGCGCCAGCGTGGCCATCGACACCCCTCCCAGCGGGCAGGGTGCGCTGTTTTCCGTGTATTTCCCCTCCTAAAACTGCTGCTGTCAGGATTTTGTCAGGTTTTCCTCAGGGTAATGCAAGCTTGCTTGTCTAGACTTGCAATATCAAATACCCGCTATGGAGAAAATACATGGAACAGCGACAGGCCAGCCCGACCCGCCAAGCGGGCTTCACGCTGATTGAAGTCATGATTACGGTGGCAATCGTCGCCATCCTTGCCGCAGTGGCGATGCCAGCCTACTCGGATTACATCAAGACCGGGCGGCTGCCGCAAGCCACCAACAACCTGTCCAGCATGCGCGCCAAGCTGGAACAGTATTTCCAGGACAACCGGACCTATGTCGGCGCCTGCGCCGCCGGCACCATCGCGGCCTTGCCACCTGCGGATGACTTTACCTATACCTGCCCGACGCTGACGGCGACGACCTATGTCGTCAAGGCGCAAGGCCAGGGCGCAGTGGCCGGCTTCTCGTTCACCATCGACGAATCGAACAACAAGAAGACTGTTGCGGTGCCAAGCGGCTGGGGCACCGCGTCGGATTCGGCGCCGATTACCTGCTGGGTACGCAAAAAGGGTGGCGCATGCTAACCCGCCGCCAACAGGGCGTGACCCTGATCGAGCTGATGGTCGGGATTTCCATCCTGGCCGGTCTGCTTGCGATGGGCGTGCCCGCTTTCAGCGCCTGGGTCCAGGACACCCAGGTCCGCACGGCAGCCGAGTCGATCCTGAATGGCCTGCAGACGGCGCGTGCCGAAGCGGTGCGGCGCAACACGGTGGTGCGCTTCGTGTTGACCGATAGTGGCGGGCAAGTCAGCTGGCAGGTCGGTTGCGCCACCGCGACCACCGATTGCCCGGCGAAAATCCAGGAGCGCCAAGCGGCGGAATCGGGCTCGCTGGCGAAAGTCACGGTCAGTGACGCGCAGCTTCCGGTGCCTGCACCTGCCGGGTATTTCACGGCGGCGATCAGCGACGCCGGCGAATTGCCGGCCGAGGTCAACTTCGATGCGCTGGGCCGCGTGTTTACGCCGCCAGCCGGCGCAGTGTTCACGCGCGCCGACGTCACCAGTACCGCCAGCAGCACTGCACGCCGCTATGTCGTCGTCGTGGGGACCGGCGGCCAGATCCGCATGTGCGATCCGAAGATGCCGTACAGCAGCGACCCGCGCGGCTGCAGTTAAGGAGAAGCAGATGAAATCCCAACGTACATTGCGCCAGCAGGGCGGCATCGCGCTGGTCGAAGCCCTGGTGGCGATCGTGATCTTTGCTTTCGGCGTGCTGGCCATCGTCGGCCTGCAGTCAGCTTCGGTGCGCCAGGTGAGCGATGCCAAGTACCGCATCGACGCAGCCAATGTGGTCAGCCAGTCGCTCGGTGCGATGTGGGCGGACCGCTCCAATATCCAGGCCCATGCGGTCAGGGACCAGGCCGTCAGCTCTTTGCCGAACGGGAAGCTGACGATCCTGGTGCCTGGCCCATGGACCCCGGCTGCCGGTGTCACGGTCACGGTGACCGTGACCTGGCAAGTGCCGGGCGAAAGCAGGGTTCATACACAGACCAGCGTGCAGTTCATCGCCGGCTAGAAAAAAGGAATACTCCAATGCGCGATAAGCAAAACGGTTTCGGCCTGGTCGAGATCATGGTAGGCCTGGGCGTCGGCATGCTGGCCATGGTGGTGGTGATGCAGGTCTTCAGCCAGGCCGAAGCCCAGAAGCGAACCTCGACCGGCGGCGCCGACGCCCAGAGCACGGGTGCGATTGCCTTGTCCATGATCGAACGCGATACCAAGATGGCGGGCTGGGGCATGGCGAACTCGATGTTCTCCACCTGCAATACGACCTATTCCTATTGCGATGGCGACTTGAGCTGCGGCGGCACGGAAGGCGCGATCAATGGCTTTTCCCTGGCGTCGGCCATCATCACCGATGGCGGCAATAATCCCGACAGCATCCTGGTGCAGTACTTTGCCAATCCGACCGAGGGCTCCTTCCGCTATCCGTCCAACACTGAGCTGCGCAGCAATATGCCGCAGCCATCGTCCGAGCTGAATGTCGGCAATACGGCCGGATGCCGCGAGGGCGACCTGGTGCTGGTGCAGCAAGCCGGCCGATGCACGCTGATGCAGGCCACGCAGATCCAGGACCAGGCCTTGAAGATCCAGCACAACCCTGGCGCCAGCGGCCATTACAACCCGCCTGCCAACTACCAGAACGCCAACAACTGGCCTGCCTATACCAAGCCGGCGCAATTGTCCTGCTTCTCGGCACCGCCGGCCGGGGCACTGTTCCAGCGCGGCTACAGCGTGAACAACCTGCACCAGCTGCTGCGTTCGGATAATTCGGCCAACCCCGCTATCGTGAATGAAGTGGTGGCGCCGGAAATCTTCGACATGCAGCTGGAATACGGTGTGTCGCTTGCCGGCCAGCCATCGGTCAGCTCCTGGCAGCCGGCAACCGGCAGCTGGGCCCATCCTTCGGCGGCGGATTTCCAGCGCGTCAAGGCGGTGCGCGTGGCCCTGGTGGCGCGCAGCGTGCAATACGAAAAGCCGGCGCCGAACCAGCAATGTTCGACCACGACGCCTGCCATGGTCAGCAGTTGGTCGACCTGGGCGACGTTCAACACCGCCAACTATCCGTCCGACTGGAAGTGCTACCGCTACAAAGTGTTCGAGACGATTGTGCCATTGCGCAATGTCATTTGGGGATAAGACCATGAATCACAGCAAACAAGCCGGCGCAGTCCGGCAAGCATGGGAGCAGGGCGTGATCCTGCCCGTCACCCTGATTGTACTGGTGGCGATGACGCTGGCGGCGATTGCGCTGCTGCGTTCGGTCGACACCTCGGCCGTCATTGCGGGCAACCTGGCCTTCAAGCAAAGCGCCACCGCCAGCGGCGACGCCGGCGTGGAGGCGGCGATCGCCTGGCTGATCCAGACTGCGCCAAGCGGCTCGCTTGACCAGGACATGCCAGGAAGTGGCTACTATGCCACGCGCCAGGACGCGCTCGACCTGACCGGCAACAAGCGGGTACCGGAGGCGACGCCGGATGACGACCTGAATTGGAGCGATGGCGGGGCGGTGACCAAGTTGGGAACCGACGCGGCCGGCAACCAGGTGAGTTACGTCATCCACCGCATGTGCGATGGCCCGGGACCGCTGGATTCCCGGACCTGCTCGACGCAGCAGGTTTTCAAGAAAGGCCAGGACGAAGGTGCGCAGGGAGCGATGGAAGGCTACCGGCCACCGAGCTTCGACAGCTCCGCAACGCGCGCTTTCTATCGTATTACGGCACGGGTGTCCGGGCCGAGGAACACCACCAGCTACGTTCAGGCTGTGGTCTCAATCTAACGCAGGAGAATTCAGATGGACTGGACCAATGTCCCACAGCCGGGCCTGCGTGCCTTGCTCGCATCGCTCGGCTTGAGCCTGGCGGTGGCCGTGCACATGGCGGCTGCCGCCCCGACCGAACTGGCCGATATCCCGCTGGCCAACGCGTCGACCGCTCCGATTTTGCCCAACATTATGTTGGACCTCGATAATTCCGGCTCCATGGCCTGGAGTTATATGCCCGACTACGTGCGCTACACCTCGCTCGGCAACTTCGGCACCATGTGCCGTGGGCCGAACAGCAATAATGACCTGGTGGTGTGCGAACCTGGCGACCCGCCGTTCTTCGCCAGTGCTTTCAACGGCTTGTACTACAACCCGGCGATCCGCTACACCTGGCCGACCAAGGCCGACGGGACACGCCTGCCGGACCACAAGGGCAATACCTCGTACGGGGCGCCATGGAGTGCCGTGCCCAGCGATGGCTATGGCGTCCAGCTGATCGACGACACCAGCGCCGAACAGCCCAGCGCCACGCCATGTAAAGGCGTGGTCTCGGGCGGCAACTGCCCGCGCATGTCGAAAACAGCCGTCGTCAACCTGGTGACTGCCTATCCTGAGCGCATGTGGTGCAAGAGCTCTTCCGATGTGCCGCCAAGCAGCAATTGCAAGCCTGCTGTCGAGAACGGCAGTTACTCGTATCCGAACGGCACCTACAAGGTCCTGTATTCGAAGGATGGCGCGCCGTTCTATTACAACGTGAGCGTCGAATGGTGCAAGACCGCTGATAATTCGCCAAACCAGAACTTCGGCAAGGCCGGTACCTGCCAGGCCAAGAAGACCAGCACCTACAAATACGTGCGCTACTACAACTGGTCGCGCGTGGACATTACCCCGACGACGACATTCCCGGCCAAGGCGGCCGCCCGCACAGATTGCGCCGGCGCCACCTGCACCTATCAGGAGGAGATGTCGAATTTCGCGAACTGGTACGCCTGGTACCGCACACGTACCCAGATGACCAAGAGCTCGATCGGCCAGGCCTTCAAGGACGTGCGCGGCACCCCGGTGAGCACCGATCCGGATGATTCGGCCTTCCTGCACGCGCGCGTTGGCCTGACCACGATTAACAACCCGATCGCGCTGAATATCGATAACTTCGACACCGCCCAGAAGGCGTCGTTCTATACCGACTTGTACAGCTTCGATCCGCTCGGCGGCACCCCGCTGCGCAACTCGCTCGATTCGCTGGGCAAGATGTATATGGGTACCAGCACGACGTACCGCGACCCGGTGCAGTATTCCTGCCAGAAGAACTTCACCATCCTGGCAACGGACGGCTACTGGAACGACGGCTATGCTGGCGTGGGTGACGTCGACGGCGCCGCCAGTGCGACCTTGCCATCGCGTGACGCCCTGAAAACGCCGAACACGCTGGCGGACGTGGCGTACTACTACTACAACACCGACCTGCGTACTTCGTGCTCGACGAAGGACGTGTGTACCGACAACGTTGCACCGTCGGGCGCGAATGCCGACGTGGACGACGTGGCGCAGCACCAGCACATGACCACCTTCACCATCGGCCTCGGGGTGGATGGCACGCTGACTTACGATCCGAACTACAAGACCAGCACCTCGGGCGACTACTTCAACATCAAGCAGGGCGTGACCAAATGGCCGGCGCCAAGCGGCAACGCACCGGAGACCATTGACGACCTGTGGCACGCAGCCGTCAACGGCCGTGGCACTTACTTCAGCACCAAGGATCCAGCGGCGCTGGAGGGCGGCTTGCGCCGCGCACTGCGCAGCATCGACAGCGTGACCGGCAACGGCGCGGCGGCGGCAACCAGCGCCCTGCAGCCAACCGCGGGCGACAACTTCATTTACGTGGCAACCTACCGCACCGTGAAGTGGGATGGCGATGTCAGCGGCTATTCCATCAACCTGTCGAACGGCGACGTGTCGAAGACGCCGTTCTGGCAGGCCGAACCACTGCTGCGCAACAAGATCGCCGCGAGCGGCGACAGCGATACGCGTGTGATCTACACCGCCAACGGCACCACCCGCACCCTGTTCTCCAGCGGCCGCGGCGGCTTGACGACCGCCCAGCTCGCGCTGTTTGACACCAGCAGGCTGAGCCAGGCCAGCGGATGGTCCACCAGCCAGAAGACCGCTGCCACCCCGGCCTCGCTGGTGAACTACCTGCGCGGACAAGACCGTTACGAAGACCAGGACCGCACTGTGGCATACGGCAGCTATGAGCGCCTGTACCGCGACCGTGAGAAAGCGTTGGGCGACATCGTCCACGCCCAGCCGATTTACGTGAAGGCGCCGCCGTTCAACTTCGACGACGACGGCTACCTCGATTTCAAGACTGCCAATGCGGATCGCGAGCCAACCCTGTACACCTCGTCCAACGATGGCATGCTGCACGCCTTCGACGGCGCGACCGGCGAGGAGCGCTGGGCCTATGTGCCGCCAATGGTGCTGCCGAATATGTGGCGCCTGGCCGATGCCAATTACGGCAGCCAGCACCGTTACTACCTCGACGGCCCGCTGGCCATGAGCGATGCGAAGCTTAATGGCACCTGGAAGACCGTGCTGATCGGCGCCATGGGCAAGGGGGGCCGCGGCTACTTTGCGCTGGACGTGACCGACCCGGACGATCCGCGCCCGCTGTGGAACTACACGGCAGACGACAATCCGAAAATGGGTTACAGCTTTGGCACGGCCTACATCACCAAGATGGCGGATGGCCGCTGGGTGGCGGTGCTGCCGTCCGGCTATAACAACGTGCCGGAAGGTACGAAGTATGCCGGCGCCGATGGCGGTGGCTACATCTTCATCCTCGACCTGGCCAGCGGTTCGCTGCTGAAAACCATTTCGACCGGCGTTGGCAGCAGCACCAACCCGAGCGGCCTGGGCCGCATCAACGTGCGTTCGCCCGACTTCACGACCAATAACACGGCTGTCGGCGCTTATGGCGGCGACCTGACTGGCGTCATGTGGCGCTTTGACCTGGAGCGTGGCACGGCCAGCAAGCTGGCGAACTTCCCGGGCAAGCCGATCATGGTGGCGCCGGCCATCGGCCAGATCCAGGACAAGCTGGCGATCTTCTATGGTACCGGCCGCTACCTGGGCCAGGGCGACCTGGACGACGTTGATACCCAGACCATCTACGGCATCAAGGACGATGGCAGCACCACCGTGACCAGCAACAGCCAGCTGGTACGGCAAACGGTGACCACGACCGGCACCTCGCGCAGCATCAGCAGCACCGCGGTCGATTGGTCCAGCAAGTCCGGCTGGTATGTGGACCTGCCGGATTCCGGCGAGCGGATCACGCTCTCGCCGCAACTGTTCCTGGGCACGCTGATTTATGCGTCGACCGTGCCATCGGTGTCCGCCTGCCAGCCTGGCGGCTACAGCTGGCTGTACCAGCTCGACTACAAGACCGGCGGCAATGTCCAGGTCAATGTGGCAGGGGGCTTGAAGTACGCTTCGCCAATCGTCGGTAACAGCGTGGTCAAGCTGCCGAACGGTACGCCGATGATCTATCCGGTGGGTGCCTCGAATGGCATGGGCATCCCGCAGGTATTGCGTGTTGGCCCGGATGATCCCAATTCGGCCAAGATCCGCGTCCTGTGGCGCGAAATCTCGGACTGATGGAATGGTGATGGGGAGCCGTCTTCGGCCCTGGCTGGCGCTGCTGGTCTCTGCCCTGGTGCACGTGGGGCTGGCCATGGTCCTGCTGGGCCAGGCCAGCCGCGTGGCCAGCGAGGGCGGCAGCGCGCTGCGGCCCGGGCCGGTCCTGACGGTCCGGCTGCTGGGCGCCGCGCGCCCGGCAGCGGCGCCCAGCAGCGTGCCGCTGGCCTCTGCCGAGCGGCAGGCGGCAGCTGCGCCGCCGCGCCCAATGCCCCCGGCGGCGCAGCCAGAGCCCGAACGGCACTATTTCGGCGCCGACGCCATGACCCAGCAGCCGGAAGTGGCCGAGGGACTGGTGGCTGGCAAGCTGCTGGTGGTGCCAGGCATTACACCGCAAACGGTGGCGCTGCAAGTCTGGATCAGCGATGAAGGCGCCGTGGAGCGCGTGGCCCTCGATTCGCCGATGTCCGAAAAAGAGGAGCAATTGCTGCTGGCCGCTTTTGCCAGCGTCAGGTTCCAGCCCGGCCGGATCGGCCGCATTGCCGTGCGCGGCCACTTGGCAATGGAAGTCATGCTGGATGATGCCCTCCGTCTGTGAGGGGAGTGATGGTAAAATAGCGGGTTTTCCGTCTGCACCAACCGCTGGCTGCCATCATGTCTGACGATATCCAAATTCAAACTTCGAGCAAGACTCCTGCGCTGATCGCACGCGAGGTCGCTCGCCGCCGTACTTTCGGCATCATTTCCCACCCCGATGCGGGTAAAACCACGCTGACCGAGAAGCTGCTGCTGTTCTCGGGCGCGATCCAGATGGCCGGTACCGTCAAGGCCCGCAAGAGCGGCCGCCACGCCACTTCCGACTGGATGGAGATCGAGAAGCAGCGCGGCATTTCCGTGGCCTCCTCGGTGATGCAGTTCGAATTCCGCGACCACACCATCAACCTGCTGGACACCCCGGGCCACCAAGACTTCTCGGAAGACACCTATCGCGTGCTGACCGCGGTCGACTCCGGCCTGATGGTGATCGACGCGGCAAAGGGCGTGGAAGCGCAGACCATCAAGCTGCTCGACGTCTGCCGCATGCGCAATACGCCGATCGTGACCTTCATGAACAAGCTGGACCGCGAATGCCGCGATCCGCTGGAGCTGCTCGATGAAGTGGAGTCGGTGCTGAAGATCCAGTGCGCGCCGGTGACCTGGCCGATCGGCATGGGCAAGAATTTCCGCGGCGTGTACCACCTGATCAACGACGAGATCCTGCTGTTCCGCGCCGGCGAAGAGAACGCCGACCAGACCTTCGAGGTGGTGAAGGGCATCGACAATCCGCGCCTGCAGGAGATGTTCCCGCTCGAGATGGACCAGCTGCGCATGGAAGTGGAGCTGGTGCACGGTGCTTCGCATCCGTTCAACCTGGAAGACTTCCTGGCCGGTAAGCAGACCCCGGTGTTCTTCGGTTCCGCGATCAACAACTTTGGCGTGCGCGAGATCCTGTCGGCGCTGGTGGACTGGGCGCCTGCACCGGGTTCGCGCGATGCGTCGGTACGCGTGGTGCAGCCGACCGAAGAGAAGTTCTCCGGCTTCGTGTTCAAGATCCAGGCCAATATGGACCCCGCGCACCGCGACCGCATCGCGTTCCTGCGCGTGTGTTCCGGCCGTTTTGAGCGCGGCATGAAGGTCAAGCACCTGCGCCTGAACCGCGAGGTGAAGGTGTCCTCGGTGGTGACGTTCATGGCGTCCTCCCGCGAGCAGGTGGAAGAGGCATATGCCGGCGACATCATCGGCCTGCCGAACCACGGCAATATGCAGATCGGCGATTCGTTCTCGGAAGGCGAGATGCTGCAGTTCACCGGCATTCCTTACTTTGCGCCGGACTTCTTCCGCCAGGTGCGCATCCGCAACCCGCTGAAGATCAAGCAGCTGCAGAAGGGCTTGCAGCAGCTGGGCGAAGAGGGCGCTGTGCAGGTGTTCAAGCCGGTGCAGGGCGGTGAAGTCGTGCTGGGTGCGGTGGGCGTGCTGCAGTTCGAGGTCGTGGCTTCGCGCCTGATGAATGAGTATGGCGTGGATGCGGTGTTTGAGAGCACTTCGATTTCTACCGCGCGCTGGGTGTCTTGCGACGACAAGAAGATGCTGGCCGATTTCGAGGCGGCCCTGGGCCATAATGTGGCCTACGATGCGGCGGGCAATATGGCTTACCTGGCAACGTCCGGCGTCAACCTGCGCCTGACCCAGGAGCGTTGGCCGAAGCTGACCTTCCACGCGACGCGCGAGCACGCGACCAAGCTGGACTAAAACCGCTGGATCCGGGTCAGGCCTTTTGGCCTGATCCTGGTACAGCGACTTTCTAGGCCGCCCACAACCGCCCCTCCCGCAGCAAGGCCTCCAGCTGCTCCGCCGGCATCGGCCGCGCAAAGTAATACCCCTGCATCACGTCGCACCCCGCATCCGACAGGAAGGCCACCTGTTCCTCCGTCTCCACGCCTTCCGCCACCACGGTCATATTGAGCGAATGCGCCATCGCAATAATCGCCTTCGCAATCGCGGCACCATCTCCAGGCACCGCGTTCACAAAACTGCGGTCAATCTTGAGCTGGTCGATCGGGAAGCGCTTCAGGTAAGCCATTGACGAATAACCGGTTCCGAAATCATCGATCGAGAGGTGAATGCCCGCCGCCTGTATCTTGTGCAGCAAGGCGATATTGGCATTCACATTCTCCATCAGCACACCTTCGGTAATCTCCAGCTCCAGCAGGCGAGGCGGCAAGCCCGTCTCCATCAGCAAAGCCTGCACCTCGTACATCAGCTGCACATCCTTGGTCTGGCATGCGGACAGGTTGACGGCCACGTGCTCGATATGTTCCATGAGCCCCGCCTTGCGCCATGCGGCAGCCTGCCTGATCGCCATTTGCAGCACCCAGCGGCCCAGGGGCACGATCACGCCGCTTTCCTCCGCCACCGGGATGAACTCCGCCGGGCTTACCATGCCGCCCAACGCTTCGCAATGCCAGCGCACCAGCACTTCCATGCCGCACATGCGCCCGGTGCGCACATCGATCTGCGGCTGGTAATGCAAGGACAGCTCGTTATTCTGCAAGGCCTTGCGCAAGTTTGCTTCCAGGGCCAGGCGCTTGCTGGCCCGATGCGCCATCTCCTCATGGAAGACTTCATAGGCATTCTTGCCCTTGTTCTTGGCGTGATACATCGCGATATCGGCGCAGCGCACCACTGCTGCTGCATCGGGGGCGTCTTTTGGATACACGCTGACACCGATGCTGGCACTGACAAACAGCTGGTGGGTCTCGACCATGAAAGGATCAGCCAAGGCGCGCAGGATCTTGCGCGCCACCTGGTCCGGCTCCAGTTCGTCGTCGGCCGGTTCTACGATGACGACGAATTCGTCGCCGCCGATGCGACAGATGACGTCAGTGCTGCGCAGCGTTTGCCGAAGTCGCTCGGCAACCTGGCGCAACAGCATGTCGCCGATATCGTGGCCCAGCGTGTCGTTGACGACCTTGAAGTTATCCAGGTCCAGCAATAGCAGGCTGACGCTGGTTTCCTGGCGGTCCGCGCGCTTCAGGGCATGGGCCAGCCTGTCGTTGAAGGCATTGCGGTTGGGGAGGCAGGTGACGGGGTCGATATGCGCCAGCACATGCAGGTTGTGTTCCGCCTGCGCCACCGCGGCTCGCATGCGACGCACCAGCAGCCAGGCCAGTGCAAAGGAGCCGAGGGTCGCGAACCCGGTGAAGGTGGCAAAGGCCAGCGAACGGCGGTATAAGGGCACCAGGGTAGCGCGGATGGAGACGCAGCCGATCAGCTTGTGGTCGACCCTGATCGGCTCCTGCACCTCGATGTAATCCATGCCGTATTCGTGCAGGGACTCGCCGGTTTCGCTGACGGGCAGCTCCGGCACCGGCGCACCGTTGCGGCGAAACTGCGCCAGCGGCGTGCTGCCGACAATGATGTTTGCGCTTTGTACGCTGGGCGACGCCGACAGGCCGCTGAGGATTTCTTCGGCGGCACGTGCATCGGTGAAGAGGAGGGCGGCTGTACTGTTGTTGCCGACGATGCGGGCCTGCACCTGCAGGTCGCGCAACAAGGTGCTGCGCAAGGCCATGAATTGGAAGACGACCATCAGCATGCCGGCCAGGCACAAGGCGGCGCCGGCCGCAAGCATGGTGGAACGCACTACTTTGCTGCCGATCGGCAGCAGCGCGATGTTGGCGCGCGACTTCATTGAACACTCCTTGCCAGCCGCAGTAGCTTGGAACTGAGGACGAGACGTGCCTGGCGTACGGGCACCAGGTCCACGTCGAATCCCACGCGGCGATTATCAATACCAAAAGAAATCATGGCGCCGTTGGCGCCAATGATCCTGTCATCTGCGACTGTCAGCACGCTGCTTGTCGCCAGGTCATGCTTGAGCAGGGCCCAGCGCTCGCGGTCCTGCGCGTCAAGCACCAGCAGGTGACAGGCCGCCAATTGCGCTCCACCCGGCGTGGCCGGCAGCGTGCGCACGGAGACACGATGGCCATTGACCTGCTTCTCCTGCAGCCCTGTCAGCGCCGTCAGCAGGCCGTTGCCCTGGAAAACGCACAGGCGCAGTGGTGCGCTGGCTGGCAGGGTGTCCGCCGGCCATTCGGTGAAGAGGGCAAAATTGAAGAGGATTGCAGCCTTTATTTCCGCCTCGTCCGCCCCCGCAGGAAGTTGGGCGCGCGCCTGCTGGCCTGCTATGAGCAGCAGGAGCAGGAGGGCGAAAAGATGGCGCAACATCAGTAGGCCGCCTTCAAGCGGAAGTACAAGCGCCTGCCATCCTGTTCGATCGAGCGTTGCCGGTACCCCAGCGACACCGGGTCGGCGTAGTGGCGGTCGAACAGGTTTTGCACGCCAAGCGAGGCGTCGAGGTGGCGGGTCAGGCCGACGGAGAAGAAGTTCACGTTGGCGAGCACGAAGCCGCCGGCTTCGCCGCCGCCCAGCAGGTTGCGGGCGCTGACGTATTGTCCTTCGACGCCCGCATGCCAAACGCCGGACAGGCGCCCAGTGGCGTTCAGCTTGGCCAGCCAGCGTGGCGAGTTGACTTCGCCGGCCGCCTTGCTTACGTGTTGCCGCGCCAGGCTCGCGCGCAGCTTGCCGCCATTGGCCCAGGACCGTTCATATTCCATCTCCACGCCGCGCGCCCTGTTGTGGCCGACATTACGGAAGATCGGCAGTCCCAGTTCTTCATCGTCGACTTCCGTGATCAGGCCGGACGCTTCATTTGCGTAACCGGTCAGCGTGAAGCGCGCGTTGGCTCCAAGCTGGCGCACCAGCGACAGTTCATGGCTGCGGATTTTCTCGCGGCCGAGGTTCGGGTTGGACAGTTGGCCACCTTGTCCATCGATGCCGTAGAACAGTTCATAGCTGTTCGGGGCGCGGAAGGCGCTACCGTAGATGGCTTTGAGTGTGGTCTCGCGCGCTACTTCGGCAATCAGCGCAAGGCGTGGATTGAATACGCCGCCGGTGCTGGACTCCCTGTCATAACGCAGGCCGGCGTTAAGCAGCAGGCCTTCAGCCAAAGTAATTTCGTCTTGCGCGTACACCCCAAGGCGCTTGCCATACGCCACATCGTCGAGGTAGACGACGTGCGGGTCGACATCATAGTTCTGCAGCGTCAGTTTGCTGTTGTACTGATACTCGGCGCCGACCACCAGCTTGTGGGCCGCTGCTATTTGCAGGAACAGGCTGGCCTCCGCTCCCCACCAGCGGGCGCGAGTCTGGTCCAGGTTGATGGACCCGAATGGTTCCTGGTTCACGAAGTGGCCTTCGTAATGGTAATCGCCGTGGTACAGGCGGCCGGTCAGTTCCCCATGCATGGGCAAGACCTGGCTGCGGTAGCCGATTTCCGCCAGTCGCAGTTGATCCAGCGTCTGGCCGCCTGGGACGTTGAACGGCTGGCCATATGATGCGGTCGGCATGCCTTTGGTGCGGGCGCCGTCGAGCAAGGTCATCGACCATGCGCCGAGCTGGGCGCGTCCATACAGGCGGGTAATGCGTTCCCAATCCAGGCCTTGCGCAGTGTCCTGGAATTCAGGGAAGTACAAGTCGCGGCCATCGCTCAAGCCACGGCTGGCCGACAGCAGCAATTCGGCATCGCCATCGCGCCAACCGTAGGTAGCGCTGCCGCCGCGCGTGCCGGCCTGGCCGGCTTCCAGTGTGCCGCGCGCTCCTTCAAGGTCCGAGGCTCGGCGTGTGATCACGTTGATCACGCCAAAGAACGCGTTGGCGCCGTAAATCGACGATCCAGGACCCGGCACGAATTCGATGCGGTCCACCAGGTCGAGGTCGAGCGGGAACTCGCCGCCAAGTTGCGCCTGGTCGAACACCGGGTCGTTTATGCGCGTGCCGTCGATCTGCAGCAGGAACCGTGTATTCAGGTCGCCGGAACGCAGGAAGCCGCGCGCGCCAAGGTAGCTGTAGCTCCGGTCGTTGCTGGTGTACAGCCCGCGGATGCTGCGCAAAGCATCGGCCAGCGTGCGCCATCCGTAAGCGTGGATATCGGCCGACGTAAGAACGGTTACATTCGAAGGGGCTTGTATCGCCTTTTGGTTAAAACGGGAGGCGCTATACACCTCCATCGACATCAATTGCTCAAGCGGCAAAGTGGTCAAGTCGGCATCTTGCGCGCACGCGTTCGTCGCCGCGAGCAGCAAGACTGCCAGCGGCCTGTAGCGGAGGCCTCGCAGTGCTGTGGTTCTCATCCCGATGGTTTGTTTTTATGGTGTGGTTCACATGGTGGCATTGCCCTGCGGGAATGTACAGCCCAGCAGCCGCGGCCAGCACTTTTAAACAACAACCATTAGCGGTCGAGCAATGCCCGCCAGGCACTGGGCGCCTGGCCAGCCACCTGCTTGAATGCGCGCCGGAAAACCGCCTCATCGCTGAAACCGGTTTCAATCGCAACGCGCCGCAAACTCACGTTCGGTTTTGTCAACATCCGCTTGGCCTGCTCGATGCGGCATTGCAGGATGTACTGCACCGGCGTGACCCCAAGCGCCGCGCTGAAGCGCCTTGCGAGATTGCGCTGGCTCATGGCGATGTGGCGCGCAACGTCGTCGGGCGTGATGCCTGCACAGCTATGCAGTTCGATGTAGCGCTGCGCAAGCTGCACGCGTGCATCGCCGTGCTCGTGATGGCCGCTGACGCTGCCGACCTCTGCCAGCTGGCGTGCCGAATTTGCATAGCGTGCAAATTTGAGGGCTGCCTTCTCGCCATGAAAGCGCTTGACGAGATGGGCACACGCGTCAATGGTTGGTGTGATGCTGGCCGCGGTAATCAGCCTGCCATCAACGACCAGTTGCGACTGCGGCGAAAGGCGGACGGCCGGCCGCGTGGCCGCAATCGCGCGCCGGTCAGCCAAGTTGCACGTCGCGTCGCGTCCGTCCAGCAAGCCGGTGGCCGCCAATATCCGCACGCCGCTCGCCGACGCCAGAATCGATCCACCGGCCTCGTAATGCCGGACGATCCAGCGCAACAGGGCAGGGCTGGCCGGCACATCGCCATAGAACGACGGCAGCACCAGCAGCGCTGCCGCGCGTACGTTACGCAAGCTGCGCTCGGGCTGCAGGGCCGGCCCGGTGAACGAGCGGACCGGCTGCATGGTCGGTCCCACCAGCGCGACCTCGAACATTTCCGCCGCTTGCAAATCAGGCTCGCGAGCATTCAATGTGCCGGCAACAGCCAGTAATTCACGGATCAGCATGACGCCGCCCGCCCAACAATTCCGGTCGATGTAGATGCTGGTCTGGGTGGCGGAAAAAGTACGCTGCATGGCGAATAATGTACCACGGCGCGCCGCTTGCGGCACTAGGATGGCCGCATGAACATCCTTTCGTACATCGACAAACAAGAGCTCCGCTCGTTCACTACGGCAGATAATTGGCGCGCCACCGGCGTTGTGATGGCCAACGTCCTGCTAGTGGCAGCTGGATTTGCGCTGCCTGCGCTATGGCACTCCCCAGTCGCCTGGATACTTGCCAGCGTATTGCTTGCAGGCCGCGCGCTCGGCTTCGCGATCCTTACACACGATGCCGCGCACCAGAATTTCTTCACCTCGCGCCGCGTGAACCAGTGGATGGGGAAGTGGGTATTCGGCGCCTTGCCGAATGTGCCGTATGCAGCCTATCGGCGCGGCCACCTTGAACACCATCGCACCGCCGGCACCGGTGCCGACCCGGACCTGGCCTTCGTCACAGGCTACCCCGCGACACGTGCCAGCCTTTTGCGCAAGCTGCTGCGCGACATCTCTGGGGTGAATGGCGTGAAAGGGATCCTTTACCAATTCCGGCCGACCGACCGCGGCGCCTTGTACCCGGTGTTCGTGATGCACGGCCTGATCTTCGCCGTGCTGTGCGCGCTAAGCGTGCCTCAGGTTTATGCCTGCTGGTGGCTGGGGCAGCTGTTCGTATTCCCACTGCTGGTGCGCCTGCGTGTGATGGGGGAGCATGGCGGGGTTGCCGACCATATGGACCGAGACTCGCGCCGCAACACTGCCACGACCTTGGCAGGCCCGCTCGCCCGCCTGCTGGTGGCGCCCAACTTTGTCAACTACCACGTCGAGCATCATATGGCCGCGACGGTTCCAGGCTACAAACTGCCCGCGCTGCATAAGCTGTTGCGTGAGCGCGGCTACTTCGATGGCGCCGATTGCCTCGCCACATCCTATTGGGCCGTGATTCGCCGTTGTACCGCCACAAATGGAAACGCCGCGGTACGCCGCACTAGCGGCGCCCGCGGCGCTTTGGACAACATGCGTTGAGATTAGCCTGGTGGATTATTTACAGGATCACTGTCGATTGCCATTGCTAACATCGGCTCGAATCCAGGTGGATTATTTACAACTTGTGGATAGTCGACGGCCTCATCACCAGGTGAGGTAACTTTCAGCGACTCGCCATGCTTGTCTCGATAAGCGAAAGTCAAAGTGAAAGTTTCGCTCGCTGTATTCAGGTCGCTGAGAGTTACCGCTTTACCGTTCTTACTGATTGACGGAGAGCTCAGTTGATCTTGAGCTTCTGGCGAGATGGAAACTGAACGGATGACGATGTCATCTGGCGTAGGCGTAACCAGCTTGAAATGAAGGATCGTATCTGGAGCGCTAACCTCAATGACTTTTGGATCATATTCTGCCAGATAGGAAGCACCAGCTTTTTGCACTGTGACTTTGATGTGGATGGTAGGAGAATCGCTCTGAGCTAATTCTTTCATAACTTACCTTTCATTAATGGGTGAGTGGAAATGTAGTGAGTGAAGCGAGCTTCTCGGAAGCCCATGGCGCGAAGTCGCGCAAGCTTCGGATTGATGGCTGCAGTTCTCCCTTGGCAGAGTTCAGCGCGCACTTGAAAGGACAGGAAGGCAAAGTTGTTTTCTGCGTTCGGCGTATCAGCAAGAAGATCTGTGACCTTCTTACATAAAGGAAGCGCAACGGAGTTATCGCCGATTTGCCTGGCAAGATCAGCGTGGGCGAGCATACTCTCAGATAGGAAAGCCAGCAAAATACTGTCCCGTTGAGCCTGACTGTGCAACGTTTCTAGTTTCGACTGTACGGCTTCCACGTTCTGCAGAGCGTCCTTCTCGCGTCCCATCATTTGCAATATGTAAGTGCGGCCCAGTTCGAATTTGACCGTCTGGTACGCGAGGAAAGTATTCTTCGGTTCTTTTGCTGAAAGCTCTTTAAATTTATCGAGAATCGACAGCAGTCGTTGGTGCATGACGGAAGCATTGTCCTCATTTAGCTGGGCCTCCACCAAGCGCCCTTGTGCCTGAAGTAACCATGACCGCCAGAGAGCATTGGTCGGATCTTTTTGGACAAGAGCCTGAAGGATCTGTTCAGCATCCAACAGCGCACGCGCCGCCGCTGGACGGTTCCCGAATGCCGTGTGCAACAATGCTTGCCGCATCAGAGAAACCGAAAGCAAACTAGCCCACGTGGCGTTCTCCGTATATACAGAGCGAAGCAATGCTTCTTCCTGACGGTAGAGCTCCATTGCAGCAGTTGGATTCCCGAGCTTTAGTAGGCTTTCGGCGCGCCATGAAACTGAGCCGGCGAGCTCTGCGATGATGACTTTGTCTTCAGGTTTCTTCTCAAGCGCTCGCTTCTTAAGTTCCAATGATTTATTGAACTCGTCTGCAGCTTGTCCAAAATCTGAGCGCGACATCGCGAGGGAGCCTAACGCTGCGTGGGCATACGATAACTCAAGCCACCCCTCGATCGGATCGGAGGAAACTGTCGTTAAGAGCTGCCCGAACTTGAGGTATTCATTGAAGTATCGGGCTGCCTTATCGAGTTCGTTATTCTTTGAATGTACTTGTCCTATAGCTGACAAAATCTTTGCTGCCTCGCGGAGGAAATCGGGGCTATTTCGATAGGACGGGGGCGCGTTAAAGACTATCTCTGCACCTGTGGTAAGGGCTTTGGATGCGTCACCAGAACGACCGCGTTTGGAATATACCTCCCCGATAATGCGCAGAGCTTTAATCCGATTCACAAGTGAGGGTAAGTTGCCATCCGATGACTCAGCACGCTCAAGGTAACCGAGCGCTTTGGTACCAACGTCGTCGAGCAGGTCAAGGCGCCCAATTGGGCGCAGCTTCTCGACGAAGTCACCGAGCATGAAAGTCATCAGTCCCTCTGCCTCACTGCGGCTTCGTTCTGACTCTTGACGGGCGGACTGTGCCCTGAACGCAAGGATGGCTGTGAGCAGCGCTAAGAGCGCGATCAAGGCAGTTATCCCGAATTTAATGCGATCAAAAAGGCGTGCCCGGTGTATGGAGGTTCCGACGAACTCTTTCTCAAGCGGGGCAAGTGCAAAATCCTGTAGTGTCAGCAAATCGGCGGCTTGACTGACTTGGGTGCCATGTGGAAGCAGTAAGTCCTTTTTACGGCCGGCCTCCAGCCAACGCGAGGCCTGCGCGCCAATTCGTGTGCGTAATTGAAGAGCATTGCGATGCCGCTCAATCCACTCGACCACCCGTGGCCATTGTCGCAGCAAAGCCTCGTGAGCTACGCCAAAGCTGGGAACGTCCCCTGCCAGCTCGCTGACAAACAAGCGCGCTTCGACCATCACCCTTACGAGTTGCCGCTCATAGTCGTTTCGGAGCATGCTTAACGGACTTCGGCGAGAGGTTACCGCACCTTGATCTTCGCCGATATTTACAATTAACGACAGCACGTGCGGCAAAGCCTCAATCTCTGGCTGGCTGAGCGCCGACACGACTTGCTCGGCGCGTACGCCAACAGCGCCCTCGATGCCCCCAAGCTGGCGGTAGACTGCAAATTTGAGGGCCCCATCCACTTCCCGCTGTCGATATAGTTCGTTTAGCGTGTACTGAAGGAGGGGCAGCATGTCAGGATTGCCGCGCGCGGAGTCGCAGAGTACGTCATCGAGGCTTGCTCCTGTCGACGCGTCCTTCTCAAATGTCAGACCTGCAGCCAAAGCTGGCTGGCGGACAATTTGGGCGATCTCGGCGCCGTCTGGCGGTAGCACGTCGAAGTGCCCGCCGCGCGACTTTAGCTCTAGCAATACCAGCTGTGCCATCACTTCCGGATAGAAGTCATTGCGGCATGCCATCAGTACGAGCAGGCAATTCGACTTGGCGAGGACTTCGAGTACTTGCATGAAGCGGCTGGCTTCGTCCGACTGGGCGCGGAATACCGCCTCAAGACGGTCGACAAACACCCCAACCGAAGCGCGCGAGCAGGCGCGCGAACGCAGTTCGGCAGCGACGGCATCCGGATTGGATGCCAAACGCTGCCCGAGGCTGTCGGCGCTGGCGCCGGGGAAAAGCGGCTCGCCGTTGATGTCGGCGTCTATCAAAGCGCCGGCCAAAGCCTGGAACAGGGTGCCGCTGCCAAGGTCGGCGCAATCAAGATAGACCGTGCTGGACAGGCCGATCGGTTCGTCCGAGCGGGTGGCGCCTGCCATTAATTGTGGCAGCAGGCCGGCGCGGACCAGGGAGGTCTTCCCTGAGCCGGAAGGTCCGAGCACCAGCGCCATTGGACAACCATGGGCGGCCTGGGTCATGACCAGCTCACGCAACTGGGCGGTCGCCTGTACGCGGCCGAAGAAGATCGCCGCGTGGTTTTCCTGGAAAGCCTCCAGGCCGCGGAACGGGGAGCCGCCTTCCCAAGTGGTCGCGGGTGGCGCGGCCAGGGTTACCACCGGGGCGATTGCGCGGTAGCCGCGCTTGCGTATCGTCTCGATATATCGGGGCTCGGTACTGGAATCGCCGAACGCGCGACGCAGTTGGGTGATTGCCTTGTGGACCGGGTTATCGCCCAGTTCGTTACTTCCCCAGCAAGCCTGCAGGATCTCTTCCGCCGGAATTACCGCGCCTGGATGTCGGCAAAGATAGCGCAGAACCGCCATCACGCGTGGTTCGAGCTGCGTCCTCGCCTCCCCATTGCTGACGAAATTGGCTTCTGGACTGACTAACCAGTCGCCGAATTGGAACTCCATGGCCTGTGCAACCTTCTTTTTATAGGTCTCTTATAAATCAATGACTTAGAAACCTTCCGGAGCATTTCTTCCGGTCCGGAAGGTTTGCTTTCGGCCTCCGGAAGATTGCCGGAAGGCGGGGGAAGGTTTTTTTTCTTACAGTGCAGTCATTGCCAAACGGCTAAATCTTAACATTCTTAAAAGCAAAAATGGTCACAACTAAAGCGGTATTTTTTGAAATCGGCCCAGACACTACAACTTCGGTGCAGCAGCTCTCAGCCAGCTGGTTTACCTCCGGAAAGTTGCTGGAGAGCACGATTGACGCGATGCGGGCCGCCGGAGAGTTTCCTAACGACATACGTTACGGGAGCATGGAAGTGGGCAGCCTGGCCCTCGGCGGTGACGGCGATGATCGCGCTGAGCTGCGTCCGGTTGAGATCCGCTATGACTCCGCGGCACCGAGTACCGCCCATCTGACACTGACCCTTGCATCTGGGAATTTGCGGTTTTACAACGGATACGGCCGACGCGACATCCTGCGGCAAGCGGTTGCCGGTTGGCGCCTGGAGTTCACCGCTGCGGTCAACGATTACGGTGGCCTTGTCCTGCAGGCCGCGTTGTGTGATGTAGATAAATCCCATTTGCCATGTGACAACGGTCCGCTGAAAGAGTTCTTTATCACGGCGGTTGGCAACTGGCTGCGCGGCCTGGCGCCGGCTGTGCTCAAAAAAACGGCAATGCAGCGTGCTGTGATCGGCCGTGAAAGTTTCCTGCGCCAGTACATCTACCCGATGGTGGTGGAGAAGCTGCAGCGCCGCCTGGATTCTCTGCCTGACTACGTTACCTCGCGCGATGGTGTTGCGCAAGTCGACCCACAGGCATGCCAGAACGAGAAGTCCGGCGTCGAGGCGACTCTGAACAATGGCGAACGCGCGCGCTTCCTGCGCAACAGCAATGGCTGGACCTATCGCGACCATGTACTGCTGAGCTGGCAGGAAGCTAACCGTACCTTGCATGACCGGGAGTCGGAGCAGGACCTGCAATGCATGGTGACCATGGGCCGCCAGGCCGGCCCGGACGGCGTCGTCCGCCCGACCCTGGACATCAGCAGTGTGCTGGGCCGCTATGAATGGGACAGCGTGAAGCAGGAATTGCCGCTGTCGCGCCAGCGCAGCTATATGGGCAAGGCTTGGGCGCGCGCCACGCTGCAATGGTCGTTGCGCCTGCAATGGCAGGTCGAGAACGGCCGCGTGGGCGTGGCCGCGCTGGCGCGCAAGGGCGTGCCGGCCACCGATGCCGGAACCACGGGCATCTACGTGGTGTCCGACCCGCTGCCGCATTTGCTGAACGTGCAGCGCATCAACCTGTGGTGGGAGGGCAATGCTGCCAGCCTGGCCTCGGTTCAACAGGATATTGCCGGTTTCCTGGCAACGGCCACGGGTGACATGTTCGCCGCCGTTGCCGAGGGACTGGCCCCAGGGCGCAAGCTGGGGTGCCGCGACTTGCGCATCAACGAGTCTGGTGACATAGAAATTGAATTGGGGGAGTAAAGCATGTCTGTGCTGATGACATCTGTGCCGGTGGTGGCGCAGGTCCGGAAATGGGGCGGCGCCAGTGCGTCGGGCGCCTTGAGTTATGCGGCGGCGCGCGTGGCGCGCATTGTGCTGCAACGTGAACCGATGGCCAGCGAAGCGTTGTCGTGGACTACGCTGTATAGCTGCCAGGGCGAGGCAGTGCGCGGCCGCGCCGAGCTCGCTTTGCATTTGCTGGCGAGGCCTGAACTGGCGGAGCTGGATGTGAAAGAACGCCTGCTGCGTGCCTACAACGCCGTGTTCGACCGTTATGATGGTTCGCAGCCGGCCGACATGGCGTATTGGCGCAGCCAGGTGACAGCCGGCCGTGAGTTGCCGGCGCTGGTGCGGCAGGAACTGGTGCCGCTGTACGAGTCGGGCTACCGTTCCAGCCCTTGCGCGGCTCCTGCCACGGCGCGCTCACCGCTGTTCGTCGTGCGCGATAGTTCCGGCCTGCCGCTGGTATTTACGGTGGGCGCCAACCGTTCGCTCTATATGTTCCGCCGCACGCCGTTCGGGCGCTGGTCGCAGACCGATTTGAGCGGCATGCTCCCCTTGAGCCAGCCGGGCAAGGTTCAGGCAGTCGACGTTCAGCAAGCCCCAGATGGAACGATTGCGCTGGCACTGGCTGTCGTGCCGTGGGGCAGCGGCGGCGGCCCGACTTTGCATGTGGCGGTCGGAATTCCCAATCACCTTGACGAAGCGGGGTGGGTGGAGATGATGCGCGGCCTGGAGCCGCGCCACGTGCCGGAAGTGCAGGACGATGTCACGCGCATCGCGTTTGGACTGCTGCAGTCAGGTGCCGTGCCGATGGTGCTGGTGACGGCGGCAAATACCTGGTATTTCAATGCGGCGGTGGAAGGTTCCATGACCGCTTGGGAAGAGCAGGACGGTGACGGTTCGGTGGCAACGGCAATTGGCAGCTACCGTGTTCCGGGCGCATGGCGCCTCAGTGATACGCCTTGCGGCCGGACGCTGCGTTTCAACAGTTTTGCCCGCGCCGCAGCCTGGGGAATTGCGATCGACTACCAGTGTTTGCCGCGCCGTGCGAGCAGCCTGCACCTGGCGCCATCCAATGTGCCGAACGTGCCGGACGTATTCGTGGCAGGCGAGAGCATCGTGGTCTATCGTGGCGGGCAGTCGGTGCCGCAGCCGGTGGCCAATATCGGCGGCGCGTGCGTGGTGTGGAGCGAGAACACCGCCTCCGGCGAATACCTGGCCTATGGCGACGGCGCGGGTGGCCTTTGGCTGGTGTGCCGGAAGCAGGGCGGCCACTGGAGCATGCCGGTGCCGATTGCAACCACGCTGGTGATGGCAGCGCTGATGTCGGCGCCGAACCACGGTGGGGTGCATGCGATCGGCGTGACGCCTGGTGGTGCGCTGGCCTGGCTACGCTTCAATTCCGACGGCGCCCAGGTCGGGGCGGAGGAGATTACGCAGTCGGCGGTCTGGGATGACGAAGCCCAGGATGTGCAGCGGGCGGCGCGGATGGTCCGCAGTGTTGCTTAAGGCTTGTCGCGGGTAAGCAGGGCGTCAACGACGCTGGCGATCCAGCATGCAAGCAGGATCCAGCCTGCAGTGGAGGCGCCTGGCACGATGCTGGCTTTGGTCAGGCGTTGCGTAATGAGGATCGGGTCCGGCGGCAGGGCGCCGCTCAAGGCTTCCTCCATCAGTACTGCGGTTGCTTTCCATAAGCCGTACATCAGCCAGCTGAAGGCGGCCAGCGCCGGCAACATAAAGACCAGGGCGCGCGAGGTGCGCTTCAGTACGAGCATCTGGCCAAGACCGGGGAAACCGAGGCCGGAAAAAAGGGCTGCTTTTTGAGATTGCTTCATTCAGGTTCCATAAAAAAACGCCAGCACCTCACGGTACCGGCGTTTTGCGTTTCAGGCAAGCGTCTACTGTCAGGCGTAGCTCACGTTGTCGAAGGTCGAGGTGTTCAGCGCCGGATTGTCATGGGACAGGACGGCCAGCCCGCTGAACACCGTGGCCGGCATGGGGACGCTGATGCTGCCCACCAGCGTCCAGCTCGCCCCGTCCGGCGAGATGTAGCCGGTGAAGGTGTTGCCTGCCCGCGTCAGCCGCACCCAGCAGGGCGCCTTGATTCCCGCCACAATCCTGACATTGCTGGAGCTGGCGCCGGCGGCGCCACGGTACATCATCTGCACGCCGTTGCCGGGAGAGAGAGCCACCAGCACATGCTGCGCGGCGCTGTCCCTCGAGGCGCGCATCATCACGCCGGCCTTGGCCCAGCTATTGGTGTTGGTCATGCTAGTCACGCGGGCCGTGATGCTGCCATCGCCGCTGGCGTTGGCGCAGGCGAATTGGAAGGCGTCGGCTGTGGCCCAGATATCCGCGCCGCTGCCCGCCACCGTGTACACGCCGTTGGCAAGGCTGGCGCTGCCTCTCAGCGCCACCGCGCCGATGTCGATGCCGAACATTGGCGATGGCAGCGGCGCGGCGCTCAGCGCCTGGATGTCTGCCGCGCTGGCGGCGCCGTTATAAATGCGGAAGTCGTCGACCATGCCGTTGAAGGTCGGATCGCCGGCGAATTGCGAGCGGCCGATATAGTTTAGCGTGGTGTGCCCAAGTTGGAATGGCGGCAAGCGGAAGTTGGCGGCAGTCGCGACGGATTGTCCGTTCAGGTAGAGCGTGAGGTCGGTGCCTGACAGCGTGAGCGCGACGTGTACCCACTGCATGGCCGGCAGCGCGGTGGGCGCGTCGAGGCGCCATTCGCCTTCCCCGCCGTTGAGTGTGGCCGCGAATCCCATCGTGCCACGACCGGTTTGCGGCGACAGGAACATGTAATGCACGGTGTTGCTGCCGAAATCGAATATCCGGCTCCAGGACTGGCCGCCTTTCCAGTAGACCCAGGCCGCGATCGTAAAGTCGCCTACTGTGTCGACGATATTGGCGGGCAGGGTGGCATATGCGCCGTTGCCGTTCAGCGCAAGTGCCGTGCCTTGACCCGACACGCCTTGCGCCCATGCAGCGCCGCCGGCCAGGTTGGCGCCGCGACCATTGCCGCTGCTGTCGGTGGCGATGGTGCCTGCGCCTTCGTCGAACGCCAGGCGGGCGTGCAGCCAGGCGCCCCTGATGCCGCGCACCTCGTTCGACATGGCCGTCTCGCCGGTCGGCGTGCTGGCTGTGACGACGTAGTAGTACGTGCCGTACGTCGGGGGCGTGTCCGTGAAGGTGAGCAGGTCGGTGATGCCGCTGGCGATCACCGCATATGGACCGCCGGCATTGGCTGAACGCTTGACGGTGTAGCTGGTCGCGTACGCGCTGCCCCACCATGACAGTACCACCTGGCCGGCCGTGGTCACGGCGGTCAGGCCGCTGGGCGGTGCTCCGGCGGCGATCGGGTCGCGCGTGAACAGCAGGGTGCCGTAGCCCAGCTGGTCCCACGTGCCGCCGCCTTCCGGATAGTGGCCACCGGTTTCCGGCGCCACCTTTTGCGCGAAGCGCTGGGTATAGGGCGCCGCCAGCCCCTTGCGGTTGACGTAGTGGTTGTAGATCTGCGCCCACGCCGGCCGGGCGATACCTTGTGCGCCGGTGGCGAAGGTGGTCGCCAGGAAGCCCTGCAGCGCGTAGTTGGTGAACGGGACGGAATAATAGGTGGTCCCTGACTGGATCAGGTTGCCCTTGGCGGTATATTCGCAGGCGGCCAGTACGCGGTTGTTGTCGTAGCCATACAGGTCGACGCCCTGGTTCCAGGCCATTTCGCAGAGGGTGGTCACCAGCGCGATGCTCAGTGAATTGTGTCCCTGGTCGCGGCCGGCCTCCTGGGTCTGTCCTAGATAGCCGGGGTGGATATAGTAGACCATCTGCGCGATAGCGCCATTGCCCAGGCCCTCTTTGAAATAGGTCACCGCCTTGTCGAACTTGGCGCGGTCGTCGCACAGCACCCCGATTGCCATGGCGGCGGCCAGCGCGCACAGGCCCCAGCTGGAAAATATTCCCAGGTTGTCATTGAGGTTTTCGACCATGGGGTAAAACGCGGTCAGCATCATCTGCTGGAACTTGGCGATGTCGGCCGCCGCCCAGCCGGAATAGCCCCGCATGATCTCGGCGACGTTGGCGAACTGGTAGCCCTGCAAGCCGGCGGCCAGGAAGCCGTCATAGTGGCCGTCGGTGTAGTTGATGGCGGTGAGCGTGGAGCCCCAGGCGTTCAGTATCTTGACGGCGGTGTTGGCGGCGCTGGTATTGCCGGTGATTTTCCATTGCAGCGCATTCAGGTAGGCCGCCATGATGTCCCATTGCAGCGCCTGTACGTTGTCGCCGTGAACCCCGTCATTGCGGTAGATCACAGGCCGTGGATCCGGTTGCCAGGTGTTGCTGGCCAGATTGTTCTGCAGCATCAGGTTCCAGTCGTCGATCCATGGTGACGCCCGCGCGCCGACCTTCTGGCTCATGCGGTTGAAGTCCGCCTGGGTGTGCAGCAGGCCTGGATGGACGAAAGCGGTGCCAGTGGCAACGCCGGCCAAGCGCTGGGGAGCGCGCGCTGCGGTGTCAGCGGCATCGTCGCCGCCACCGCAGCCGGCCAGGCTCAGCGGGCCAAGCGCGACGAAGCCGAGCGTACTGGCGCAAAAGGTACGGCGTTTGGGGCAGAAACGGCGGCTGGGGTTTGACATGGGCTATCCGGAGTGAGTGGCAGACCGGACAATTATGTCGACGATATTTATTGGTGGAAACAGTGCGCGCGTCGTTGCGAAAATTCATTACCGGCTTCGGTAAAAATAATAAACACGGTGAGGCTGCGAAAAAAACGCAGGCCAAGCCGTGTGGGCTTGCCTGCGTTTTGGGATGGCGGCACGCGCGGGCGAGGCCGCGCGGTTCCATTTACGCGTAATCGCTCACTGGAATGCAAGCGCAGAACAGGTTGCGGTCGCCGTACACGTTGTCGGCGCGGCCGACTGGCGGCCAGTACTTCTGCTTGCGCAGGGATGGCACTGGATAGGCGGCGACTTCGCGGCTGTACTTGCGGTCCCACTTATCGGCCAGCAGCACTTCAGCAGTGTGCGGGGCGAACTTCAGCGGGTTGTCCAGCTTGTCGAATTCGCCCGATTCCACTTTGGCGATTTCGGCGCGGATGGCGATCATGGCGTCGATGAAGCGATCCAGTTCAACCTTGGATTCGGATTCGGTCGGCTCGATCATCAGGGTGCCCGGGACAGGGAAGCTCATGGTCGGTGCGTGGAAGCCGAAGTCCATCAGGCGCTTGGCCACGTCTTCGTTGCTGATGCCGGTGGCGTCGGTCAGTGGACGCAGGTCCAGGATGCACTCGTGTGCCACCAGGCCGTCGTGGCCCGAGTACAGCACAGGGAAGTGCGGCGCCAGGCGGCGTGCTACGTAGTTGGCGTTCAGGATCGCGGTTTCGGTGGCGGCGGTCAGGCCTTCGCCGCCCATCATGGCGATGTACATCCAGGAGATCGGCAGGATCGATGCGGAGCCGAACGGTGCGGCCGAAATCGAGCCGATGCCGTCTTCGCTGCGTACGTAGCCGTTGGAGCGCTGGTTCGGCAGGAACTTGGCCAGGTGTGCGCCAACGCCGATCGGGCCGACGCCTGGGCCGCCACCGCCGTGCGGGATGCAGAAGGTCTTGTGCAGGTTCAGGTGCGATA
>Ga0209130_1000553_pt1 | contig 37292 bp, 35 predicted proteins | sample AraplaMF_Cvi_mLB_FD_184264 | JGI IMG/M metagenome (GOLD analysis project Ga0209130, IMG submission 184264) | Arabidopsis root microbial communities from the University of North Carolina, USA - plate scrape MF_Cvi_mLB (SPAdes) (version 2) | ecosystem: Host-associated > Plants > Roots > Endosphere...
CCGTGCGCGACCTCGTCATCGGTGCAAACCTCTCATTTGATCCGCGCGGGCAGCTCGACCTGCCCGGGATCCCCGGCCCATGGCCGTACTTTTCCGTTAGACCGATTTCCTAGATCCATGAATTCAGGATATTTCCTCCCGTCCTCCCTGAAGGCGCGGGGACAATCCCTCGGGAGTTGGCTGGTATCCAAGCCGGTCAGTTCCCGCCAAGCGTGTTCGAACTTCGAGGTGGCAGACTGCCAGGGGGGCATGGCCTTCGTCGCAGTTACGCTCGCCAAAACCGGGCCACCTGCCCTTTCGACTGTTACGATTACGCTCCGGTGCCTGTCGGTTTCTGCGATCCCGTCCGCAACCGATCTCCCGCGCGCCACCGCCTGGCTGTCGCTAGCATGAAACGCTCCGGTGTGGTCGCGATTGACTGTCCCAAGAAGATGAATGTGAAAGAGATATCGGCGCATCTTCGTACTCGAACACCGGCATGGCTTTCTACTTCTTAGCAGTTTCTAAAATGCTTTGCGCGTGACAGTTGCGTGACGCGCCCATCGCCGCCCGGTTGCTTTGTCGGGGCGACCATTCTTTCATCTGTCGCGTTGAATAACGGCCGCTCGTGCCGTCTGATGCGGCGCCCTCAGGGGGTGACAGTCAGAGTCGATCGAGGAACGTGTCGCCCACACCATGTACGTCCCCCGAAATCCGTTCTTTGGCGTCCACGGGGAAGTCAACCCACCTGTGACAGAGAACGAAGGACACAATGGAACGGTCAACTCCACCAGTTTCCAAAGCACCAAGTCGCGGAGCCCCGGAACACTCGTCCGACATCCCGACAACGATGTCGTTCCCATTGATACAGAACACGAACAATCTCGGTGTGCACGGGGTTCGTGAAGAACCAAGCTTTTTCAAGTGCTGCAGCGACCTTTGCGCGTCTGATAAGACTCAACCGCTTATGACGGCGCGAATATTCTCGAAGCTGGCTCGTGCCAATTCATGGCGCGGAACGATCAGCGTCAGGTGTTTGCCCCAGCGCCAGCCGAAGATTGCATCTGGGAATAACTGCAGGAGAACGGCGTTATCCCTGTCAAAGGGTGGATCTGCGATATATTCGGCCGCCATCAAGGCGTTTTCCTTGAGAAATCGCTTCCGCTCGCGGGCGTCGTAATACATTGGCGCATTGAAGTATTTCAGGGAAACCCATTCCCATCGGGGCACCCCTCCCATACCGTCATGACAATCGAGGGCTGCCGACGACCATATAGGTTCAAAATGGGTCCGAACCGGCTCCGGAAGGTTGAGCGGATCGGCGCAATAAAGAAACCGGGCATGGAATTTCCGATAGATTTCCAGGTCCGTCGACCAATCGAAGCTGCCTGCCGTGTCGATCAGGCTCCGCATTCGGACCTCGTAGTCCAGCTTTGCCGGCATTCCCTTGGATATTACAATCACCTCGAAATCCATGACGACGATGCCTGCGACAAGCGCGCGCGCCTCATTGACGGACGATTCCAGGGAGGTGTTCGGTTTGCTCAATCGCACTACCAGTTCATGCAGCTCTTTATGTGCGCTCTTTGCGGCTGCAGCGTAGCGCTGTGCCTGATCAAGTGTCTTTTCGGCGTACTCCAGACACGCACTTTGAAATGCGAGTGCTTGTGGCGTCATGTTGCTGCGGCTGTTCAGCAGGTGAACACGGTTAGAGGCCGCAACGTCCAGCTTCTTGGAAATGCGCAGAATCTTGTGTCCGATGGCGAGAACATTCCGGCGTAGGTCCTCAAGATTCGTAGGCCGCTCCAGCTCGAAGCGTTGCTCGCTGTAGGATTCACCGAGCACCTTCCAAGCGGCGTAGGCGACATAACGGTCTTCGACATCGATGAATTCGATGGCAGCCAGTTCGTCCGACAAGCCCTGCCAATCAGCCGGGGAGAGAAGTTCTGGATGGCGTTCGGCCGGATGGGCAGCAATGACTGCTTCGAGCCGCGTCCGCGCAGCGCTGTTCAGCGCACGCGTTGCGGCGACTTCGTCAAGGCGGCACTTGGCCACGGTATATTCGAATTCGAGTTGATCGGCATCGCTTATGTCCGTCGTGGTGCCGGCTTGATAGGCCTCGAATGCGGCGATCTGCTTGTGAAATCTCTCCAGAAGGTCATCATTGCGCTGCTCGACTTTATCGAGCCGATTACGCAAGGCCTCGAAGAGTTTTGCCACCCCGTCCCACGCCAGCGGGTTTCCCGCCGCACCGCCCGGCCAGCGAGATAGAGAAGGTGCCGGACGGCCTTGATCGTCCCAACCTCCCGTGCCGACGAACGGTTTGTAGCGTTCTTCCGCTCCCGTTTCGTTCTCGTAGATAGTGATCGGCCATCGTGGCAGCATGACGGGGGCATTGCCCGAGCAGTTCTGAGCGTAAGTAGCGAGCCATTCGACCGTCCCGATGAAGCCCTGTGGCCGTTCGAGGTCGAGTTCCATTGTATGGAGCACCCGGACCGGGAAAGATTGCCCGGAATCGGTCTCGATCAACGTGTGCCCGATGAAGAACAGCAGCCATCCCTCCCGCGGGCCTACACTGCCCCATAACTTCGCGGGCAAGGCACGGCAGTCGAGTTGCGCCAGGAAAATCAGTGGCTCACCGTCTGGTCCGACCGGCCACGAGAAATAGGAGGGCATCCGCGGCTCTCCCCCATACCAACCATGTTCTGCTTCTCCCCGGACCACGGGAACCTGCTTGACGATACGCGCCCCAGTACGGAACTGGACGAGCTTGAAAAAATCCTCATCGCCAAAGGCGAGTGTGCCGGGAGTGAAAGAGGGGGGCTGTCGGCGAAATGGATTTCTCATGGCAGCTTTTGATACAAATGCAATTCTTCATGCATGGCGCTGTCGTGCTGCGCATGTCCAGCGATAACAACCGATCCTTGCACACCTACCGTCACCGATATCACAGGAGTCTCGTTCGGATTAGATATTATCCCGAGAGCGCCATATATCCCTGCAATCTTCCCGTAGATACCGTCCTCAATGCCAGCCATAGAATAAATCCTTCTATATTAAGGATTAGATCAGATCGAAATAAAATCTATACTTTCGTCATATTGACGGCGTCGAAGTCCGCAAGGCGTGAGACAATGGCCTGCCTCCGTCCCATCCGAGATAGCTTCCTAAACTAAACTCCCCATAGACAGTTCGACTGCGCGCGCCCGACGCACACCTTAACGTACGTCGTAAACAAAAAACACGGCAGGGCTGTTAGAGCAAGCAAGCGAATTTGAGTGCATGTCCAGCGGCAATGAAGCAGATCGGGCCGGCGCTATAGTGCTGCGTTCAATTTATGATCCGAGCTTGGTTTCCAACGAGTTCGGCTCGCTTGGCAAGGGCTTAGCATCCCTCATCATATCAATCCTCAAATCTTCAACGAAGTTCACTAGGGTATTTTTAAGGAGAGCCAGGTTGTGGCTAAACGTCACCCGCGTGCCAGACTTCTCGCCACGGATTAGGCCGGCATGACGAAGAACTCCGAAATGCGATGTCATCGTTGGCTTGGAAAGCTTGAAGTGCCGGGCTATTTCCCCAGCCGTCATGTCGCGCTCGCGCAGTAATAGAAGGATTTCACGACGCGTGGGGTCGGAAATTGCCTTGAAGACTCCGTCCATGATTTCAACTCACAACCTCGAAACCAATTGCCGCGAAAAAAACACTGCTCCGCTCTGCCCCGACCTTCTTAGAATCCCACAGTAGACTGCCAGTTCGAGACTATCGCTGGTCCCCGGTTGGTTCGGGCTTCCCGTCCAAGGATTGTCGGGCTGTATTCCCGACGACGTCGCACGCGTCGCAGGTTGAAACGAAGACATCTCAAGCTCAAATTAAAACTAGAAATAGCACAACCTGCTAAATTAGCGCAAGAGAAATATGCAACCTGCCGGCCGAGGCTGACCCAGACCGTGTAGTTTTAATCACGATCATCCAGAAAGCGGAGAGAGCAAGTACCGGATCGCTCGGCGGTTTCGGTTTCAACGCGGCTATTTAGCAAACCACCGAACACGCCGCGTCTGGCAAGCAATTGCTCCCGATATGTCCGACACCATGCCATGGGAACGACCGAGACCATGAGGAGCCTGACGCTCAGGTATCGACCTCTGATTGTGAGCGCCCTCGCCACGAGCGACTCATCCGGTACAAGTCTAGGCTTAACTCCACCTCCGCACCGTGGTTCCCGATCCTGAGATCGGGAGCCATCGACAATGCGGTTGTTGCAACGGTTTAAGATCCCAGCTCTGACAGGCCCGCTTTCGCACGAAAGCGGCCGCCGTACACACGGACAACTTTCCGACCTCCGCGTTTGCGTTCCGGACGACACATTATGCGATCCGAAAGGCACATAACAAGAACATCGGATCTGTTTGCAGAGCACAGCGCGGAATGCGACAAGCTACTTGAAAGGCTTCTAACCCTCCGTCAACTTATTGCAGAAACCTCGCGCAGCCACTCAATGAACAGCCGCCCACTTTCCTTTTTTGGCTTCCTCGCCGGCACTACAACAAAATAGGCCGCCCTGGTGCGGATGGACGCTTCGGTAAGGCGGACCAAGCGGGTTTGCTGGATAAGGTCGGCGACCAGACGCTTCCAACCGAGCGCAATGCCTTGCCCGTTCATTGCGGCATAAATGGCCTCCGTGTAGAAGCTGCATCGTAGGCCGCGGGCCTTTTTCGGCGCTTTCACGGAAAAGGCCGCAAGCCATTCGTCCCAACCTGTCCAGGTCGGGTCGTCAATATCGCTCGTAATTAGTGGATGACCGACAAGATCTTGCGGTGTGCGGATCGGGTCGACCGTGAGTAGATAATCTGCGCTGCAAATCGGGAATACCTCGTCCTCGAACAACAGCTCCGCCCGACCGTCCGACCAAGTGCCGGTCCCATAGCGGATCGCCAGGTCCACATCGCTTGCCTCGATACTTGTTCGGGCATCCTGCGTGATGATGCGAAGTTTGATTTCGGGGTGGGCGCGAGAAAACGCGGCGATCCTTGGCAGAAGCCAGAAGTGCGAGAAGGAGATGGTCGCCGAGATGGCCAACTCGTCATCCGGGCCGTCCGACCGGAGATCGGCGACGGTGTCGGCAATAAGGTTGAATGCGTCGCCAGCCGCTGCTGACAGCAGCTTGCCCTTCTCTGTCAATTCGATCTTGCGGTGGAGCCGCCGAAACAAGGGAAAACCAAAATCTTCTTCCAGCAAATGTATTTGCCGGCTTACGGCAGCCTGGGTCACGCCGAGCTCCGTCGCCGCGCGCGTGAAGCTGGACAAACGAGCCGCCGCTTCAAATGCCGTCAAGGCGGTGAGCGGCGGTAGTTTCTTCCTCAGGTTCGCCATCTTGGTTCCATTACATTTGGTAATGTCATTCGCGTATATTTATGCCGTTGAGTGGCTAGAATAGCTGAGCGATCCTGCCTTTCAGCCCATCGGCCTTCGATTGGAACATAAGGTGGAATTATGCTGCAAACATTTGCTTCTCCCATATCGGCCCTCCTGGATGCAAGAGCCGAAGGACATTCACTTCCGGCTGGCCTTTACACACGCGAGGACGTGTTCGAGGCAGATCTCGAGGTGTTCTTCCGCCGCCACTGGATCTGCATCGGCCTGGAATGCGATGTGCCGGAACCGGGCGATGCAACGGTCGTCGATATCGGCAAGACCAGCCTCATCCTCTTGCGCGACGACGATGGCGAGATTCGCGTCATGCACAATGTCTGCCGCCACCGCGGCGCACGCCTGCTCGATGCCGGAAAGACGATCGTTTCGAAGCTCGTCTGTCCCTATCACACCTGGACTTATGAACTGACGGGCGAGCTGAGCTATGCCCCCCATATGGGCAAGGGCTTCGACAAGGAATGTCGCAGCCTCAAACCGGTGACTTTCAAATCGGTCGGCGGCCTGATCTATGCCTGCCTGTCAGACAATCCGCCCGAAGACATCGATCGCCTCGTTGAAATCATGGCCGAACGCCTTTCACCCTACGACATTAGAAACGCCAAGGTCGCGTACGAATCCGATGTGATCGAGCAGGGCAATTGGAAGCTCACGATCGAGAACAATCGTGAGTGCTACCACTGCTCCGCCAACCATCCCGAACTCTGTGTCTCCTTCGTCGACCTTGATTTCGGCTTCGACCCGGAGACATTGAGTCCGGAAGATCGAGCCCAGGCCGAAGAGCATTTCTCGCTCTATGAGGAACGCACCAGACTATGGGAGGCCGACGGCTATCCGTCTGCGGCCGTCGAGCAACTGGTGGACTGCACTACAAATTTTCGCACACAGCGATTGATCATTTCCGGTGCCGGCGAATCCCAGACTCCCGATGCAACGGCCGCTTCGGCAAAGCTGCTTGGAACAATGTCGCGCAAGGATCTCGGTGACATGCATCTCTGGGGTCACAACAGCTGGAACCACTTCATGGGCGATCACGCGGTTGTTGCGATCGTCATACCGGTCTCCGCAGACAAGACGCTCGTGCGCACTAAGTGGCTCGTGCACAAGGATGCCGTCGAGGGCGTCGACTACGACCTCGAAAAACTGACCAACGTCTGGATCGCAACGACCGACCAGGACGCCGAACTCGTCGCCCGCTCACATGCCGGCGTCGAGGATCCGGCCTATGTACCAGGCCCCTACTCGCCCTTCTCCGAAACCAACCTCGACAAGTTCGCGTCGTGGTACATCGACCGGATGCGCGCCCATGGATACTAAGAGCACCTTTTCTCAGGCTGAGCGTCTTGAGCCTAACGGTTTGTGGAACCGCAACAGCGATGAAGATCTGGTCTGCGTCGATATCCACGAAGAAACGCACGACGTAAGGACATTCACCTTCGCGTCCCCCGAGGGCAAGTGCTTTGCCTTTGAAGCCGGTCAATACTTCCTGTTCGATCTCGATATCGACGGCGAACCGGAAAGCCGTTGCTACAGCATCTCGTCGTCGCCGAGGCGTAGTAATGCGTTTTCGGTCACGGTCAAACGCGTCGCCGGCGGCAAGATATCGAACTGGCTTCACGACAACCTGGCCGTCAATGCCAGAGTCAAGGCGAACGGTCCCCTCGGTCATTTCACGCGCCCGAACGCGAGGAAGTATCTGTTTCTGTCAGGAGGTTCAGGGATTACGCCGGTCATGGCGATGGTTCGCGAGCTCGCCGACACCTGCGAGCCTGTCGACGTCGTCTTCATGCATGCGGCACGCACCCCGAAGGACCTGGTCTTTCGCGAAGAACTCGCCAATCTTGCAAATCGGATCAAAGGTCTCCGCCTGCAATTTTTACCGGAAGTCATTTCCGGTGAAGCGAACTGGCCCGGCCTGACAGGGCGGATTTCGCCCGCATATATGAAGCTAGCGGTTCCAGATCTGGCCGAGCGCGTCGTCCTGTGTTGCGGCCCGGCGCCGTTTATGGCGGCTGCACGCGCGATCTGCGCCGAACTGGGCGTTCCGCCATCCAACTATATCGAGGAGAGCTTCGACGCGGCCGTGGTCGACGACGTGGATGTTCCCGTCATCGAAGAACCGGCCACCCGAACCTTCCAGGTCGAATTTTCCAAACAGGCTCGCAAGATCGAGGTTGCAGAAGAACAGACCGTGCTCTCCTGCGCGAAGAAGGCAGGGGTGAAGCTTCCCTCATCCTGCTCGAACGGCGTCTGTGGCACTTGCAAGTCGAAGCTCGTATCCGGCTCGGTCGAGATGAACCACAATGGCGGCATCCGGCAGCGAGAAATCGACGCCGGGCTCTTCCTGCCCTGTTGTTCGAAGCCGCTGAGCGACCTCGTCATCGATCGCTAGGCTACAGAGGAAATGATCCGGCCCAGCCACTAGCTGGGCCGGGAAATCTCATGCTTTGAGCGCACCGCTCTTCTTCGCGGTCCACGTGGCGATAACATCCATCAGTACGGGATTGAGGCAGTCATAGGGCTCAATGCCCAGTTCGCGTAACCGGGCGCGCATGCCATCCATTCCGGCAGGATCATAGCCACTCTCGATGATCGAGGAAACGAAGGCGGCAAAGCGGGGCTTTGCCCAGCCCGTTTCCTGGAAACGTTCAGGATGCACAAAAGACAGGCCCTTGAAGGCATGATCGCGTTCGACGGGACCGTACATGTGCACGCCGCAATCCTTGCAGGCATGCCGTTGAATGAGTGCCGCCGGGTCTATGACCGAGAGCTTGTCGCCGTTTTCGAGCACCTCAACGTTGTCCGTCGGCGCCACGGCAACGACCGAGAAGACAGCGCCGTTGGGCTTCCAGCATTTGGTGCAGCCGCAGGCATGGTTGTGGGCGATGTCGCCCTTGATGCGGACCTTCACCGGATTGCTGGTGCAGTTGCAGACAAGCGTGCCGCCGGAAAAGGCCGCATCTGTCGCCTTGAACCCACTGTCGAGGGACGGATGTATGGCAATGCTTGGCATGGGCTTCTCCTCCTTGTGGCCGGCGCACAATGCCCGGCTGCTCACTGGCACCACCGGCTGGTCGGACGGCGGTGCGATCAATGCATTGCCGTCTGAAAGCGGTATTGAACTCGCGCTCAGTATACCACCACGCTGCGGATGCTTTCGCCGGAATGCATCAGCTCGAAGCCCTTGTTGATGTCTTCGAGGGCCAAGGTGTGGGTGATCATCGGATCGATCTCGATCTTGCCCTCCATGTACCAGTCGACAATCTTCGGCACGTCGGTGCGGCCGCGCGCGCCGCCGAAGGCGGTGCCCATCCAGCTGCGGCCGGTGACGAGCTGGAACGGCCGGGTGGAGATCTCCTGGCCGGCGCCGGCGACGCCGATGACGACGGACTTGCCCCAGCCGCGATGCGAGGCTTCGAGCGCCTGGCGCATCACCTTGGTGTTGCCGGTGCAGTCGAAGGTGTAGTCGGCGCCGCCGATCTGGTCGGCCCCACGCTTGGTCATGTTGACCAGATAGGGCACGATGTCGTCGCCGACCTCCTTCGGGTTGACGAAGTGGGTCATGCCGAAGCGTTCGCCCCAGGCCTTCTTGTCGTTGTTGAGGTCGACGCCGATGATCATGTCGGCGCCGGCAAGACGCAGGCCCTGGATGACGTTGAGGCCGATACCGCCGAGACCGAAGACGATCGCGGTCGCGCCCATCTCCACCTTGGCCGTGTTGATGACCGCACCGATGCCGGTGGTGACGCCGCAGCCGATGTAGCAGATCTTGTCGAAGGGCGCGTCCGGGTTGACCTTGGCAACCGCGATCTCCGGCAGCACCGTGTAGTTGGCGAAGGTCGAGCAGCCCATGTAGTGGTGGATCTTGTCCTTGCCGATCGAGAAGCGCGAGGTGCCGTCCGGCATCAGGCCCTGGCCCTGGGTCGAGCGGATCGCGGTGCACAGATTGGTCTTGCGCGACAGGCACGACGGGCAGGAGCGGCACTCGGGCGTATAAAGCGGAATGACGTGATCGCCCTTCTTCACCGAGGTGACGCCCGGGCCGACGTCGACGACGATGCCGGCACCCTCATGGCCGAGGATGGCCGGGAACAGGCCTTCCGGATCGGCGCCGGACAGCGTGAAGTCGTCCGTGTGGCAGATGCCGGTGGCCTTGACCTCGATCAGCACTTCGCCGGCCTTTGGGCCTTCGAGTTGAACCGTCATGACCTCAAGCGGCTTGCCTGCCTGAACGGCAACGGCGGCGCGTACATCCATCGTGGGATCCTCTTGTTATTCGCTGAATTGCAGGCTGAGCCGGGCGCGTAGCAGCCGGGCCCCCATGGTGATGTTGTTCGGCTCAGGACGCGCTAGAGCGCCTTTCCGACTTCCGGCAGCGTTTCGAACAGATCGGCAACCAGGCCGTAGTCGGCGACCTGGAAAATCGGTGCCTCTTCGTCCTTGTTGATCGCGACGATGACCTTCGAATCCTTCATGCCGGCGAGATGCTGGATCGCCCCGGAGATGCCGCAGGCGATATAGAGATCAGGTGCGACCACCTTGCCGGTCTGACCGACCTGCCAGTCGTTCGGCGCGTAGCCGGCATCGACGGCAGCGCGCGAGGCGCCGACGGCAGCACCGAGCTTGTCGGCAACCGGCAGGATCACTTGCCTGAACTTTTCCGAGGAACCGAGCGCGCGACCACCGGAGATGATGATCTTGGCCGAGGTCAGTTCCGGGCGGTCGGACGACGACAGCGCGTCGGCGACGAAGGAGGAAACACCCGGGTTGGCGGCAGCCGCGACACTTTCGATCGCAGCCGAACCGCCTTCAGCGGCAGAGGCGAAGGAGGCGGTGCGCACGGTGATGACGCGCTTGGCTTCCGTCGTCTGCACCGTCTGGATGGCGTTGCCGGCATAGATCGGGCGTTTGAAGGTATCGGCAGAGACCACCTCGATGATTTCCGAGACCTGGGCGACGTCGAGCAGCGCTGCGACGCGCGGCATGACGTTCTTGCCGACCGAGGTCGCGGCCGCAACGATGGTGTCGTAGTTGCCGGCAAGCGAGACGATGAGGGCTGCTAAGGGCTCTGCGAGGTTGTTGGCAAGCGAGGCGTCGTCGGCGACGAGCACCTTGGCAACGCCCGAAAGCTTGGCAGCCTGTTCGGCCGCCTGATTGGCGCCGCTACCGGCGACCAGCACATGCACATCGGCTCCAGTCCCACTGACGATCTTGGAGGCTGCGGTCAGCGCCTTGGCGGTCTGGTCGGAAAGGTGGTTGCTGTCGTGGTCAGCCAGAAGAAGAATGGCCATGATGATATCTCCCTTCCTTAAATCAGAGCACGCCGGCTTCGACTTTAAGCTTTTCGACGAGCTCGGCGACCGACTTGACCTTGATGCCGGCCTTGCGGCCCGACGGCTCCTCGGTCTTCAGCACCTTGAGGCGGGCAGCGGTGTCGACGCCGAAGTCCGCAGGGGTGTGTCTGTCGAGCGGCTTCTTCTTCGCCTTCATGATGTTCGGCAGCGAGGCGTAACGCGGTTCGTTGAGGCGCAGGTCGGTGGTGACAACGGCCGGCAGCTTGATGTCGATGGTCTGCAGGCCGCCGTCGACTTCGCGGGTCACCCTTGCTGTGCCCTCTGGTGCCTTGCCATCGCCGATCTCGACCTTGGAGACAAAGGTGCCCTGGGCCCAGCCAAGCAGAGCCGACAGCATCTGGCCGGTCTGGTTCGAATCGTCGTCGATCGCCTGCTTGCCGACGATGATCAGGCCCGGCTGTTCGGCTTCGGCAACGCCCTTGACGATCTTGGCCACAGTGAGCGGCTCGACCTGGTCTTCGGTCTCAACCAGGATGGCGCGATCGGCACCCATGGCAAGGGCGGTGCGCAGCGTCTCTTCGGCCTTGGCCGGACCAACGGAAACGACGACGACTTCCTCCGCCTTGCCGGCTTCCTTCAGCCGCAGCGCTTCTTCGACCGAGATTTCGTCGAAGGGGTTCATCGACATCTTCACGTTCGCGAGCTCGACGCCCGAACCGTCTGCCTTCACGCGGATCTTGACGTTGTAGTCAACCACCCGCTTCACCGTCACAAGTATTTTCATGGCAACCTTCCTCCTGTGATCAGTTGTAGCCGAACGCTTTCACTTCAGTGTCTCGGTCGATCAGGCAACAAAGCCCAGAAGGCGAACAGCGGTGTTTCGCCCGAACGCATGGCGTGCCGGACGCCTGGCGGATTGTAGAACGAACCTCCCATCCCGGGTGAGAACCATTCGGAGGTGCCGTGCTGAAACTCCCCCTCCGACAGAACCAGGTAGGTTTCTTCGGGGGCATGATCGTGATCGGGATAACGCACATTCGGCGCCAACAGTGTCGCACCAAGCCACAGGTCCTGTCGGTCCTCCAGACCGCCCGGCCCGACGATCATCGTATTGGCGTGGCTCATCAGGAAATTCTCGCTTGCCGTGTGGTCATAGACCGAACGCCACTTCCATTCGAGCATCGGCTCAATGCCCGCGAAGCGCTCAAGCAGTGCGTCCAGGGACGGTCGCCCGGTTTTCGTTGCCAGAACGCTCTCGATATGTCTGTTGCAGACCGGAAGGCGCTTTCCGATGTTCAAGCGCTGGGGTTGCGGCACTTCGAGTTGGGCAAATATCTCCATGACGGACCGACGCGCCCTGATATCCTGCGCGAACTGGTCGAACGCGACGAAAGCCGCGTCCAGAAAAGCCTGTAGAGCGTCGACCCGCGCCATCGTCAGAGATCCTTGGCAAGACGCAGCGCGTCGTAGATGGCCGCATGCGTGTTGCGCGCCGCGACCGCGTCGCCGATCCGGAAGAGCTGGTAGGCCCCTTCCGGGTTGCGTTCAACCGACTGCGGCGCGCCGGATATGAGCTCGTCGTAGCAGACTTCGCCGAGGTTCCTCGAACCAGGTTTCAGTTCGAAATAGAGGTCATCGAGCGGAATGGTGCCGTGATTGACGACGATCTGATCGAAGGTTTGCTGCTTGGCCACGCCGCCATAGTCGCTGCCGACATGCGCGATGATCTGATTGCCGCTCTTCTCTGCCGACTCCAGCCTGTACGTGACGGTGAAGGTGACATCGAGTTTCTGCAGCGAGCGCATGTAGGGAACGAGGTTCATCGCCATGACTTCCGGCGCGAAGGAACGGTCCGGCGTCATGATCTCGACCTTGGCGCCTGCCTTGGCGAGGAACTCCGCGGCCTGGAGACCAGCATGGTCGCCGGCGTCGTCGAAGATGAGCACGTTGGTTCCAGGCTTCACATCACCCGAGATGATGTCCCAGGAGGAAACAACGAGCTCGTTGCCCTTCGAAAGAACCTCTGTGTGCGGCAGTCCGCCCGTGGCGATGATGACCACGTCGGGCGTTTCGGCGAGCACCGTGTCAGCCTCGGCCCAACTGTTGAACCGGAAGCTGACGCCGAGCTTTTCGCACTGGCTCATGCGCCAGTCGATGATGCTGATCATTTCCCGCCGGCGCTCGCTCTGAGCCGTAAGCCGGATCTGTCCGCCCGGATTGTTCGCCGCCTCGAAAACGACGACCTCATGACCTCGCTCCGCGGAGACCCGAGCGGCTTCAAGGCCAGCAGGGCCTGCCCCCACGATTACGACCTTCTTGCGGACCGCGGCCTTCGGGATCCGATGCGGCATCGTTTCTTCGCGGCCGGTCGCAGCGTTATGGATGCAGAAGGCCATACCACCTTGATAGATGCGATCAAGACAGTAGTTGGCGCCGACACAGGGGCGGATATCATCCTCGCGCTTTTCCATGATCTTTCGCACGATATGCGGGTCGGTCATGTGGGCACGAGTCATGCCGACCATGTCGACTTTGCCTGAAGCGATTGCGTGGCGCGCAGTTGCAACGTCTGGAATCTTGGCCGCATGGAACGTCGGAAAGTTGGTCGCGGCGCGGATCTCGCCCGCAAAATCGAGGTGCGGCGAGTTCGCCATTCCCTGGATCGGGATGACGTCGGTCAGACCCGCGTCCGTATCGATATGACCGCGGATGACATTCAGGTAATCGATGAGACCGCTTTCCTTGAGACGACGGGAGATCTCCAGGCCTTCAGCCTTTCCGGTCCCTCCGGGAAGACACTCGTCCGCCGTGTAGCGAACGCCGAGGATAAAGTCGTTGCCGACCCTTTCGCGCATCGCCTTGAAGACGTCGAGACAGAAGCGCAAACGGTTATCGAGCGAACCACCATAGGGACCGTCGAGTTCGTTGGTGAGCGGCGAGGTGAACTGGTCGATGAGATGCCCGTAGGCTTCCAGCTCGACACCATCCATGCCGCCCGCCTTCATGCGTTCGGCGGCGTCCGCAAAATCCTTGATGATGCGCTCGATGTCCCAGTCTTCGATCTTCTTCGGAAAGGCGCGGTGTGACGCTTCGCGATGGTGAGAGGGTGCAACGACCGGGAGCCAGTCGCCTTTGTCCCAACGAGTGCGGCGGCCTAGGTGCGTGAGCTGGATCATGATCGCAGCGCCCTCCTCATGCACGGCGTCGGTCATCTGCCTGATCCACGGCACGATCTCGTCCTTGTAGGCGAGCAGGTTATTGAAGACCGGGGGGCTGTCCTTCGACACTGCCGCAGACCCGGCGGTCATCGTCAGCGCCACACCGCCCTTGGCCCGCTCAACCGTATAGGCGCGGTAGCGGCCCTTCGGCATACCGTCTTCCGGATAGGCAGGCTCGTGAGACGTGACGATGATGCGGTTGCGCAGGGTCAAATGCTTCAACTGAAATGGCTGAAGCAGGGGATCGTTCGACATGCGACGGGCTCCGGTTTATGGGACTTTAATTGCAACGGTAAGCGGGAATGTACACATGTGTCAATATCGACGAACATAATAGTTTGGTTATTCGACACACATGTACATTTTGCTTGATGCGGCCCTTTTGATTTGTTAGGAGGCAATCATGGAACAGTCGATGAGTGACACTGGCTGGCGCGGTTCTCAGGAGGGGTGGCTCGAAGCCGCCTACGATTCCCTGCTCGAGTCGGGCGTGGACTCGGTGAAGATCCTGCCGTTGGCCAAACGGCTCAATCTTTCCCGGACCAGCTTCTATTGGTTCTTCAAGGACCGGGAGGAACTGTTGAACGCTCTCATCGCGCGCTGGAGGGAGAAGAATACGGGTAACCTCGTCAAGCAGTCCGAAGCCTATGCGGAGTCCCTCGCCGAGGCGATGCTGAACGTTTTCGACTGCTGGGTGAACAAGGATCTATTCGACTCCCAGTTCGAATTCGCCGTTCGCAGCTGGGCGCTGCAATCGCCCGAGATACAGGCCGAAGTACATGAGGCCGATCAGGCGAGAATGGAGGCGCTGGGCCGCATGTTCATGCGTTTCGGCTACGAGGCAGGACCGGCGGACGTTCGCGCGCGAACGACCTACCTGGTGCAGATTGGGTATATCTCGATGCAGTCCAAGGAAGACCTCGCGCTGCGCATGAAGCGCATCCCGGAATACATCGCGATCTACACCGGACAAACGCCGCAGCAGAGGGAGCTCGATCGCTTCTTCGCCCGGCATGGCTATAAACCAGAATGAGAGAAGAATGGAAACGGGCGGACCTTTGAGGGTTGGCGTAATTGGTGGTGCCGGATGGCTGGGCGGAGCAATCGCCGCAGCCATTCTCGATGCCGGCATCGTCGAGCCTCAAGACCTGTCGCTCTCTTTTCGAAGCGAGCGCCCCGACCGTTTCAACGGCTCCTTCTGGACATCAGACAACCAGGCACTTGCCGACCGTTCGGACGTTATCGTTCTCTCCGTCCGCCCGGCCGACTGGCCCAGCCTGACCGCCGAAGCCGAAGGCAAGCTACTGATCTCCGTCATGGCGGGCATTCGCCTCAGCGCTCTGAGTGCGCACCACCGGACGAACCGCGTGGTCCGTACCCTGCCAAATGCGGCGACCGAAGTTCGCAAGTCCTATACGCCGTGGATCGCCGCCGCCGGGCTGCAGGACGACGATAGGAAGATCATAAGGGCGATCTTCGATGCCTGCGGTTCTCAGGATGAAGTGCGTTCAGAAGCGGAAATCGACTATCTGACCGGCCTCACCGGATCGGGACCTGCCTTTCCGGCGCTGCTCGCCGAAGCAATGATGGCAGACGCCGTCTCGCATGGACTGGCACCCGAGATCGCCACGCGTGCCGTCAACACCCTTATCGTGGGTGCCGGCCGGCTGCTTGAGCAGCGTGACGACTGTCCGACCGACATTGTCCAGACCTTCCTCGATTATCGCGGCACCACAGCGGCCGCGATCGAGGAGATGCGCGCGGCCGGCTTTGATACCGCCGTTTCACGCGGGTTGACGGCTGCGTTCAGGAAATCAGTTCGCATGGGAGAAGCCTCCTAGCGTCGTTGGGACGGGGTCCGCGGCGCCCCGTTCCAAAGAAAAAGCCGCCAAAAGAGGGAACGATAATGAAAAGATTGCTTGCATCGACATGCCTGTTCCTTGGAACCGTCGCCGGTTCGTCGCTCGCCAACGCGGCGGACTGCGGCAGCGTCACAATCGCCAGCATGAACTGGCAAAGTGCCGAGGTAATTTCCAACCTCGACAAGATCATTCTCAATGAAGGTTACGGCTGCAGCGCCGAAATCACCATCGGCGACACCGTGCCGACCATCACGTAGGCCGCACCGATCATGCCGACATAACAACAAGAACGCATCGGCTCTTTCGAGAAGGGGAACCGAATGGACTGGTTTTATCAATTTCCGCACATGGACGACAATGCGCTTCGAGACCTGAAGAAGGTCATCGACGAGACTTTTCGCGGCTTTACGCGCAATTACGGCGAACTGATCGAGGGATTTTTCACGCCGCTGCAGCATTTTCTGATCACCGCCGAACGCTTCATGACCAAGACGCCCTGGCCAATCATCACGCTCCTGATCCTCGCCATTGCCTGGGCAGCCACGAGGAACCTGCGGATCGTTGTCGGCTGTCTCGTGACACTGTTGTTGATCGGCTACTTTGACATGTGGGACGACACGATGCGGACGATCTCGATGATCTTCGTCTGCACTGTGCTGTCGATCGCGATCGGACTGCCGATCGGTATTCTGATGTCGCGCTCCGACAGGGTCCAGCGGGTCGTCAATCCCGTGCTCGACGTCATGCAGACCATGCCGAGCTTCGTCTACCTTATCCCCGTCGTCATGCTGCTCGGCATCGGCAAGGTTCCCGGACTGATCGCCGTCGTCATCTACGCCATCCCGCCGATGATCCGGCTCACCAACCTCGGCATTCGCCTGGTCGACAAGGACGTTCTGGAAGCCGCCGATGCCTTCGGCGCCGACAACAGGCAGAAGCTCTTCAAGGTGCAGCTGCCGCTGGCGCTCCCGACCATCATGGCCGGCATAAACCAAACCATCATGATGGCGCTTGCCATGGTCGTCATCGCCTCGATGATTGGCGTTCAGGGTCTTGGCCAGCCGGTGCTGAAGGCGATTGCCAACCAGTATTTCACGCTCGGCATTTTCAACGGGCTCGCCATCGTCGGCATCGCCATCATGTTCGACCGTGTCAGCCAGGCCTACGGCGAACGGCTGCAGAAGCACCGGGAGGTCGTCCATGGCTGATCATGGCTTCGGCGGCATCCAGATCCGCCATCTCTATAAGATCTTCGGGCCGAATGCGCAGTCCCATGTCGAGGCAGTCAAGAACGGCCTGACCAAGACAGAACTCAACGAACGCTACGGGCATGTGCTCGGCCTTCGCGACATCAACATCGAGATGCCTTCGGGCTCGATCCAGGTGATCATGGGGCTTTCCGGCTCGGGCAAATCAACACTCATCCGCCATATCAACCGGCTTATCGATCCGACGGCGGGCGAATTGCTCGTTGATGGCGTCGACGTGGTGAAGATGCCGGAAACGGAGCTGCGCGAATTCCGCCGTCACCAGACGGCCATGGTGTTCCAGAAGTTCGCGCTGCTTCCGCATCGAAGCGTCCTCGACAACACGATCTTCGGTCTCGAAATCCAGGGCGTGTCGCGCGCGCAAAGCATCGACACCGCCATGCGCTGGCTGGAACGGGTCGGTCTCAAAGGCTTCGAGCAGAAGTATCCCAATCAGCTCTCCGGCGGAATGCAGCAGCGCGTCGGCCTTGCCCGCGCGCTTGCCAATGACGCACCGGTGCTCCTGATGGACGAGGCCTATTCTGCGCTCGATCCTCTGATCCGCACGGACATGCAGACGGTGCTTCTGGACCTGCAGAAGGAGATCAAGAAGACGATCGTCTTCATCACCCATGATCTTGACGAGGCACTTCGGCTCGGTGACCAGATCGCCATCCTTCGCGACGGCGAGGTCATCCAGCAGGGGTCAAGTCAGGACATCGTGCTCAGACCGGCCGACGACTATGTCGCGAACTTCGTGAAGGAGGTGAACCGGGGCCGCGTCGTGAACGTCGAAGCCGTCATGACACCGCTCGGCGCTGCAGTTGTCGATAGCGGGCAACGGATTGCCGCCGACCTCACGATCGAAGAGGCGGTTCGTATGCTCGCCTCCGCGCCCGAGGGCGACATCACCGTCGTCGATCCGTCCGGAAAACCGCTCGGCACCGTCACATTCCGCCAGCTGGCGGGCGCGATGGTCAATGCGCACGAGACGAACGATCGCGCTATGACGATTGCAGCCACTGCCGCGTGAAGCACCGGCTCGACCGTCCAATTGCTTTGTCCTCCGGGCGGTGTGTTCGCCGCCCGGAAGGGCCGACGACGCTGTTCGCCTTCTAAACCTGATCCTCTCCCCGCCCCGAGTTGCGCCATGTCCAAGAAGTTTCCCCGGTTATTCTCCCCTCTAAAACTGCGGTCGCACACGCTGAAGAACCGGATCGTGTTCGGCGCCCACACGGCAAACATGGCGGTCGAGGGCCTGCCGACCGAACGCCATGCCGCCTACTACCGGGAGCGCGCGATCGGCGGGGCCGCAATGATTGTCGCCGAACCCATGCCCGTACATGCCGCAGCCGTTCTCACCCGCGGCAACTTCCGGCATTCGGACGATCGCGTCATCCCCCACTTCAAGAAGGTGGTTGAGGCAATCAAGGAGCACGGAGCCGTCGCAATCCAGCAACTCTATCATGTCGGGGCGCATGGGGATTCCGACAACTCCTTTCATCCGCACTGGTCGCCTTCGGGCGGGCCTAGCTATCACGACAGCGACGGCTCGCATCCGATGACCGAGGACGAAATCCTTGAGACGATCGACGGTTTCGTCGAGGCGGCACGGCGATGTCGGGACGCCGGCTTCGACGGCGTCGAAGTGTGGGCGGCCTATCTTGGCATGGTGGATCAATTCTGGACCCCCTGGTGCAATCGACGAGACGACCAGTGGGGCGGTTCGCTTGAAAATCGCACGCGGATGTCGCGCGAAATCCTGACACGGATCAGGGAGGTCTGCGGCCCCGACTTCATCGTTGGCCTTGCCGTCAGCGACGAACCGGATGTGAAGGTTGCGCTTCAACGCGACGAGCTTGCCGAGATCATCCGCCTGCACGACGAACTGTGCCTCATCGACTATGTCACATGCGGCTCGGGAGGCTACCTCGATTTCTACAAGCTGATGCCGACATTCCTCTATCCCGAGAAACTTGGAGCCGACCTCGCATCGGTCCTGAAAGGCGTCGTCAAAAACGCCCTGGTGATCGCTGAAAGCCACATCCGCACCCCGGAAAACGCAGAAACGGTGCTCGGCGAAGGAGCTGCCGATCTCGTATCGATCGTGCGCGGTCAAATCGCTGATCCGCATCTGGCAACCAAGGCAGGCGAGGATCGCCCGGAGGATATCCGCGGCTGCATCTCATGCAACCAGATGTGCTGGGGACGCCGATCGCGCGACTACTGGATCAGCTGTCTGATCAACCCATCCGTCGGCCGTGAGGCCGAATGGAACGGCGACCGTTTTCTAAGGACCAGTGATCCCCAGCGCGTACTGGTCATCGGCGGTGGCCCTGCCGGACTGGAGGCCGCCCGGGTGGCCGCCGAGCGAGGACACAAGGTCGTGCTCACAGAAGCGTCGAACCGACTCGGCGGTACTTTCCTGCTGGCGGGCATGCAGCCAAGAAGAGCCCAGATCCTCGATCTCATCGCTTGGTATGAGCGCCAGCTTGAGAAACTCGGTGTAGAAGTTCGCCTCAACTCGTATATCGAGGTCGAGGACATCGACCCTTCCGAGTTCGAGCGCGTCATCGTCGCCACCGGCTCCTATTCACCGGAGACGGGGTTCCAGAAAGCGCTGCCGACGGTCGAGACGATGCCTGGTCTGGAAAAGGGTAACGTCTTCACGGTCGAAGCGGTCATGGCGCGCCAGGCAAGGCTGGGCGAACGTGTGCTGCTCTTGGACGAAGGCGGCGGATGGCGCGGCTGCGGCACCGCCTGGAAGCTCGCCGAGGACGGCCACCAAGTGGCGATCCTGACGCCCGACCCCTTCGTCGGCAAGGAGTTGCAGAGAACCGCAGCCGACGTCCCGATGCGGCAGGCGCTCAGGAAACTCGGCGTGACATGGATCGTCGAAGCCAGCATCACCGAATGGCATGGCAACGGCGCGACGATCATCGACCACACCACGGGAGAGTGTCGCTTCATCGACGCGGATGCGTTGGTCACGGCCACCACGAATGCCCCGGCCGACTGGCTGATGCCGGGCCTCGAAGAACGCGGTATCGCTACGCGCCAGATCGGCGACTGCGCGGCCCCGCGGCAAGCGCCCTATGCGTTTTATGAGGGTCGGAAAGCGGGATTGGAGATCTGACATGGCGGATGACGTGGAACTCGGCGCAGCGGAAGCGGAGGATCTGGCGCTGAGAGCTTGCCTTGGTGCCGGCGCCAATCCGGCGAGCGCCCGCTCGCTCGTGGACGCGACAGTGTCGGCCGCCCGCTTCGGCTCCGCCGCTGTCGGGTTTCCGCACCTGGTCGATTACCTGAACAGTTTTCGCGAGGGACGTATCAACTGCGATCCCGCACCAGTCGTTTCCCGCACGTTTCCCGCCTATCTGTCATCCGATGCCGACCGTGGCATCGCGCAACTCGGCTTCGATCTTGCCTTCCAAGACTTCGTTGCCGCCGCCCGCACCTTCGGGATCGCGCTGTTCACCCAGAAGAACAGCTATACGACGGGTGAGCTCGGCTATTACGTGCGCCGGCTTGCGTTGGAAGGCTTGAGCGGCCTTGCGGCAACCAATGCGAATGCCATGGTCGTTGCAACGGCGGGAGGACCAGCCGTTTACAGCACGAACCCGATCGCCTTCGGCTTTCCGCTCGGCGATGGCACCCCGCCGCTGATCATCGATCAATCTTCCAGCGCCACTGCCTATGTCAACATCGTCGCCGCTGCCGCCGAGGGAAGATCTATTCCCAAAGGTTGGGCGGTCGACAAAGAAGGCGCCGATACCCAGGACGCCGAAAAGGCGCTTTTAGGCGCGCTGCTACCCTTCGGCGGTCGCAAGGGTGCGAATGTCGCGCTCCTCGTTGAAATGCTGTCGGCCGGCATTTCGGGCGGATCCTGGTCGCTGGACACGCCAAGCTTCAGAACAGGCGATGCATCTCCCGCTGTCGGGTTGACGGTGATTGCAATGATGCCAGGTTCGGAAGGGAGCGACCACATCGCCCGTGCCCACGACCAGATCCGGCGGCTGGAGGAACTCGGCGTTCACGTCCCGGGCGTCAGCGGCAGGCCGCTTCGCTCGACGGAGCAACCGTTGCGGATGCCCCGCGCTGTCTTCGATGACATCAGTCGTTTTGCGTCCGATTGGTCTGGTGGAATAGCGTAACCCACCGACAAAGATCCCGTCAAACACCGAGAGAAATCGCCATTCCCTCCGGGGCGGCATACATCGCCATGTTCTTGCGCGATAAATCGAGGTGTGCACGAACCAACGCCTCCGCTCGATCAGGGTCGTGGTTCGCTATTGCATCGATCATTTCGTCGTGTTGGCGCGACGCCTCGTGCAACTCCTCCAACATGCGCGCGTTGCTCGGTCTGTAAAAAATCTTGCCGATACGCGCATGATCAATCAAAAGCCGGCGAAGGCTTGGAAGAATGAAGGCATTGTTCGCAATCTCGCCGACCCGAAGGTGAAATTTGTCATTGTAGAAGACGCGGGCGTCGACGTCGTTGCTGTGGACCGCGTCTCGAAAGCTGTCCTGTATCTCGCGCAGGCCCGCGATGTCGGCCTTCGACGCGTGTTCGGCGGCCAGCCGCGTGGCCGCAACATAGATCATCGGCGCGATCAAAAAGAAATCGCGAAGGGATTGGTAGCTCATTGAGGTCACGCGGGCCGGCCGGTTCGCTTCAAGTTCAATGAACCCTTCCCCAGCAAGCTGTCGCATCGCTTCGCGCACTGGGGGGCGGGACAATCCAAATTCCTCGCTCAACGCTACTTCGTCCAGAACCGATCCCGGCGCTATCTGCATCGTGAGGATACGGTGGCGCAAGGTGTTATTCAGGGCAGCCTTTCGATCCGGGCCGACGCCTGGTTCAGGTGAGCTTTGATTGTTCGCCATGGCAAACTCCTTTTGAGCCCATACTGTCTACAAAAGATAGACTGGTCAACGCATTTCGATTTCCGTCGACGATCTTTCGGCCACGCGACTCTTTTGCCCGCTCCGCGGTGGATGCGCAAGGCCCAGCGGGCGACCTTCCAGGAACAAGTATCTGTCGGAGGTTCTGGTCCTCATTCCTCGCGCCGGAAGACGAGCCGCAGCCCTGTCTCACCATCACATTTCGTGTGTCTATTGACAGTAGACTAAATGTCTATCTATTGTATTATTACAAAACGACGGTGGCGATAGCCAGAGCGTTGATCCAACGCCGAGCGTTGCCGATGGCTTCCGGATTGATGGAGAAGACAAATGACGGAACTTCTGACGAGGGCGCAGTACGAGCAAATCGCGTCGAGACTATCGCTCCCTTCAAAGGCCATCATCGACGGTCGTTCTGTCGACGCGGGATCGGGACGCACGTTCGCAACCACTAATCCGGCGACAGGAAAGAAGCTGGCGGACTTGCCTGCTTGCGGCCCCGAGGACGTCGATGCGGCGGTCGCGAGTGCGCGGCAGTCATTTGCCGACGGGCGCTGGTCGAAGCAGCATCCGGCCGCCCGCAAGCAGGCTCTTCTTCGTCTGGCGCAACTCATTGAGAACAACCTAGTCGACCTTTCGGTGATGGAGAGCCTCGACAGCGGCAAGACGATCCTCGATTGCCAGACGGTTGACGTGCCTGAGACGATCAACTGCCTGCGCTGGCATGCCGAAGCGATCGACAAGATCTACGATCAGGTCTCTCCCGCCTCGAACGACCACATCGCGCTCGTCGTTCGCGAACCCGTGGGTGTTGTCGGGCTGGTCCTGCCTTGGAACTTCCCGCTCCTGATGCTTGCATGGAAGATCGGTCCGGCGCTTGCCGCGGGCTGCAGCCTGGTCGTCAAGCCGGCGGCGGAAACCTCACTGACGGCACTTCGGGTCGCCGAATTGGCACTGGAGGCCGGCATCCCGGCCGGCGTCTTCAACGTGGTAACGGGCTCGGGTTCACAGGTCGGCGAACCGATCGGCCGGCACATGGATGTCGACGCCGTGTCCTTCACAGGTTCGACGGAGACCGGTCGACGCTTCCTCAAGTATTCGTCCGAGTCCAACCTCAAGGAAGTCGTCCTCGAAATGGGCGGCAAGAACCCCTCGATCGTCATGGACGACGCTGACGATCTGGACGCGGTCGCCGCTCATATCGTGAACGGCGCCTATTGGAACATGGGCGAGAATTGCTCGGCCATCTCTCGACTGATCGTCCATTCCGCCATCAAGGAAAAGCTGCTGGAAAAGATCGTCTCCGAGGTGAAGAACTGGCACGTGGGCGATCCGCTGGATCCGGACAACCGCGTCGGCCCCCTCGTCTCCGAGGCGCACTACAGCAAAGTTGCGAGCTATCTCGGCGGCGAAGTGAAGGTCCTTCACGGCGGCGAAACCAGCGCGGGCCGCTTCGTTCACCCGACGATTGTCGAGGTCGAATGCAATGCCGCCCGGCATGCGAAAGAAGAGATCTTCGGACCGATCCTGACGGTCATCGCCGTGGACAGCCTGAAAGAAGCGGTCACGATCGCCAACGAGACGGAATACGGCCTGACGGCCTCCGTCTTTACCGGCAACGGCAAACGCGCCATGCGGGCTGCCCGCGCTCTTCGTGCAGGCACCGTCACCGTCAACTCCTTCGGCGAAGGCGATATCACCACACCGTTTGGCGGCTACAGGCAGTCCGGTTTCGGCGGGCGCGACAATTCCGTTCACGCCCACGACCAATACACCCAGCTCAAGACCATCTGGCTCGATCTCACCGACGACGAAACCGCGGATCTGTAATCATGACCAACTTTCCATTTCCCGGACTGAACCTCGCAATCGCAACACCCTTCGATGCTGAAGGTCGCATCGACTACGCGAAGCTCGAGCAGAACATCGAGCGCTATCTGGCGCTCGGCGTACCCGGCTTCGTGTTGAGCTCGGGCACCGGCATGCATGTGTATCTGACGAAAGAGGAATCGAAGGAGCTTGTGCGGCGCGGCTCGAGGATCATCAACGGGAGGGCGAAGGTGATTGCGCAGACCTCGGCGCTGCTGACGGCCGACGTGGTGGAGCGGACGAAATTTGCCGCCGATTGCGGCGCTGACGGCGTCATGGTCCTGCCGCCCTTCTTCGAGGGCCCGACGGACGATGAGGGCATTATCGACTTCTATACGGAAGTGGCCGCCGCCGGCCTTCCGGTCATCGGCTACAACGTCCCGCACGCCGTCGGCGTGACCGTGACGCCGGAGCTTCTCAAGGAACTTTGCGCGATCCAGAACTTCTGTGCGGTCAAGGACAGCAGCGGCGATCTCGGCAAGCAGGCATCGCTCATTCGTACCGGCCTTCCGGTCATGAACGGCGCCGACCACCTCGTTCCCTTTGCTCTCTGGTCCGGAGCGAGCGGCCTCATCTGGGGCGGCGCCAACTTTGCGCCGCGCACCGCGCTCGCGCTGGTCGCAGCAGCAACCGCCGGCGAATGGGGCAAGGCGCGCGAGATCTGGTCCCTGCTCGAACCAGCCATGTCCCTTATCTGGGAAGGCGACTACGTGCAGTCGGTCTATGCCGCCGCCGAACTCACTGGCCATGGTGCCGGCGCGCCGCGAAAGCCGCTCCGTCCGCTCCCGGCACACCGGATCGAAACCATCCGCGCTGCCCTCGGCAGCCTGATCGAGCGAGAAGCCTAAACCGTGAGCACGCCCTCGAAAAAGGTATTTGTTGCATCGAGACTCCCGAAGAACACGGGCGTTTCCGGGTGGGTTGCGATGCTCCCTGCCCGCCAGGCAAAGCCCCGGCTCGAGGGACATATCTCCGCCGACGTCGTCGTCATCGGCGGTGGTTTTGCGGGTCTTTCCGCAGCCCGCAGGATCATGGAACTCGATCCGACACTCCATGTCGCCGTCCTTGAGGCCGGCGTCATCGGGGAGGCGGCGGCGGGACGAAACTCCGGTTTCATCATCGACCTGCCGCACGAGGTCTCCTCCGAAGACTACGGCGGGGACTCGGCTGCAAAGAGCCGCGAGGCAATCGAGATCAGCCGGACGGCCATCGGCCTTGCCAGGGTCGTTGCACAGGAACAGGGCTGGGGCCGCGAAATCTTCGATCCGTGTGGGCGCTACAGCGTCGCCATCAGCGATGAGGGAGACCAGCATCTCCTCGATTATGCCGAGGGACTGGTGAAACTTGGCGAAAGGCATGAGCTGCTCAATGCGCGCGAAATCGCCGACGTGACGGGCACAAACACCTATACGTCGGCGCTGTTCACGCCTGGAACCATCATGGTGCAGCCGGCGGCCTATATTCGCGGCGTCGCAGATAGCCTGCGTGAACCGGTCAGGGTCTACGAAAATACTCCCGCAGTGCAGTTGGAAAATGCCGGTCACGGGTGGTTCGTCAAGACGCCCCAAGGCTCAATCAGTACCGACCGCATCATCCTTGCGAACAATGGCCATGCGGAGAGCTTCGGCTTCTTTGCGAGCCGGTTTCTCCACGTATTCACCTTTGCCTCGATGACGCGAGAGTTCGACCCAAGCCGGTTGCCGGGTCACCGCAAATGGGCAGCGACACCGGCCCTTCCGATGGGTACCACCGTCCGGCGCATTCAGGGTCAGGGCGGCGACCGTATTCTTGTCCGCTCCCGCTACACCTATCACCACAATATCGAGGCGAGCGAGGGAACCCTCCGGCGCGCTGGTGTGAAGCATGACCAGAAGTACCACGCCCGCTTTCCCCATCTGACAGATATTCCGATGGAATTTCGATGGGGCGGCGCAATGGCGCTGACATGGAATTCTGTGCCCGCTTTCGGCGAGATCGAGGCCGGCATATTTGCAGCGTGCGGGTGCAACGGCGTCGGCGCCACGAAAGCCACAGCAAACGGCATCGCAGCGGCAGAACTGATGCTTGGCGTCAAATCAAGGCTGACCGAAATCTTCGCGCGCTTCGACGCGCCGAAATCCCTGCCTCGTCAACCGCTTCGGACAATCGGTGCCAAGGCCAACCTCGCGTTCCGTGAGTGGCGCGCCGGTGGTGAGTAAATAATTGCTGCGAAGAGCGGCAGTGGATCCTTTCGATAACTGAAGTCGGTGGTCGCGGCACTCCGGCTTTGATGGAACGTGCCGCCAAAAAAGGGAACGGAAAAATGAAAAAGCTGCTTGCATCTACCTGCTTGATGTTCGGCCTACTTGGCGGAGCATCGGTGTCACATGCCGCCGAATGCGGCAGCGTGACCATCGCCAGCATGAACTGGCAGAGCGCCGAGGTGCTGTCGAACCTCGACAAATTCATTCTCAATGAAGGCTATGGCTGCAGCGCCGAGATCACCATCGGCGACACCGTGCCGACCATCACTTCCATGGCGGAGAAGGGCCAGCCCGACATCGCTCCGGAAGCATGGATCGACCTTTTGCCCGATATCGTCAAAAAGGGAACGGAAGAAGGCCGGATCGTCAAGGTCGGCTCCCCCCTGCCCGATGGCGGCGTGCAGGGCTGGTGGATCCCGAAGTATCTCGCTGATGCCCATCCGGACATCAAGACGATTGGCGACGTGCTGAGGCATCCGGAACTCTTCCCCGATCCGGAAGACGCGAAGAAGGGCGCCATTTTCAATGGCCCGCAGGGCTGGGGCGGCACGGTGGTTACGGCCCAGTACTTCAAGGCGTTCGAAGCCGAGAAGGCAGGTTTCACGCTGGTGGATACCGGTTCGGCAGCGGGTCTCGACGGTTCCATCGCCAAGGCCTACGAACGCAAGGAAGGATGGGTTGGCTACTACTGGGCGCCGACTGCGCTCCTTGGCAAATATGAGATGGTCAAGCTCGATGCAGGCGTACCGCTCGATGCCGCCGAATGGAAACGCTGCATCACCGTCGCCGATTGTTCAGATCCCAAGCCGAGCGCCTGGCCCGTCGATACGATCGTGACGCTTGTGGCCAAACCGTTCTCCGAAAAGGTCGGGCCCGAGGTCATGGACTATCTCAACAAGCGCGCCTGGAGCAACGACACCGTCAGCAAGCTGATGGCCTGGATGACGGACAATCAGGCAAGCGGCGAAGAAGGCGCCAAGCACTTCCTCGAAGAAAATGAAGCCGTTTGGTCAAAGTGGGTCTCGCCGGAAGCAGCCGAGAAGATCAAATCGGCCCTTTAAGCCACGCCCGGGTGCGGCGCGCTCAGGCGCACCGCACCTTTGCCAAAATCGAAAACCTTGTGCCGGCTTCTTCAAAAAGGGGAACCGAATGGAATGGCTTTATGAATTCCCACACATGAACGACGACTCGCTTCGCATGCTGAAGAAGGCGATAGACGAAGGATTCCGGTCGTTCACGCGCGCCTATGGAAGCGCCATCGAGGGGTTTTTCTCCCCCTTGCAGCACTTTCTGATCGCTTCCGAGCGCTTCATGACACAAACGCCCTGGCCAATCATCCTGCTTATCATCCTGGCGATCGCCTGGGGTGCGAGCAGAAGCTTGAAAGTCGTGCTGGGCTGTTTGGTGACCCTTTTGGCGATCGGCTATTTCGACATGTGGGACGACACCATGCGGACGGTCTCGATGATCTTCGTCTGTACGCTGCTGTCGATTGCCATCGGTATTCCGACCGGCATTCTGATGTCCCGTTCCGACCGCCTCCAGCGGGTCGTCAATCCCGTGCTCGACGTCATGCAGACGATGCCGAGCTTCGTCTATCTAATCCCTGTCGTCATGCTGCTGGGGATCGGCAAGGTGCCAGGCCTGATTGCAGTCGTCATCTATGCCATCCCGCCGATGATCAGGCTTACCAATCTCGGTATTCGCCTCGTCGACAAGGACGTTCTTGAAGCCGCCGATGCCTTCGGCTCGTCCGGTTGGCAGAAGCTCAAGAACGTGCAGTTACCGCTGGCCTTGCCGACGATCATGGCCGGCATCAACCAGACGATCATGATGGCGCTGGCCATGGTCGTCATCGCCTCGATGATCGGTGTGCAGGGTCTCGGCCAACCCGTGCTGAAGGCAATCGCCAACCAGTACTTCACGTTGGGTATTTTCAACGGTCTTGCCATCGTCGGCATCGCCATCATCTTCGACCGGGTCAGCCAGGCATACGGCGAGAGGCTCCAGAAGCATAGGGAGATCGTCCATGGCTGACACGACGTTCGGCGGCATCAAGATCCGCCACCTCTACAAGATCTTCGGACCGAATGCGAAAGCGCATGTCGACGCCGTGCAAACGGGCCTGACGAAGACAGAGCTCAACGAACGGCACGGACATGTTCTCGGCTTGCGGGACATCAACATCGAAATCCCGTCCGGCTGCATCCAGGTGATCATGGGCCTGTCGGGGTCGGGCAAGTCGACCCTCATCCGGCACATCAACCGCCTGATCGATCCGACGGCCGGCGAAGTGCTTGTCGATGGCGTCGACGTCGTCAAGATGAGCCAGCCGGAGTTGCGCGAGTTTCGACGCCACCAGACGGCAATGGTGTTCCAGAAGTTCGCGCTTCTTCCCCATCGCAACGTTCTAGACAACACGCTTTATGGCCTCGAGGTTCAGGGCCACGAGCGCGCGAAGGGCGTCGACATCGCCATGCGATGGATCGAGCGCGTCGGTCTGAAAGGCTTTGAAAGCAAATACCCCAATCAGCTTTCCGGCGGTATGCAGCAGCGTGTCGGCCTCGCTCGTGCGCTTGCCAACGACGCGCCGGTTCTCTTGATGGACGAGGCCTACTCGGCCCTCGACCCTCTGATCCGCATGGACATGCAGACGGTTCTTCTCGACCTGCAGAAGGAGATCAAGAAGACCATCGTCTTCATCACCCACGATCTCGACGAAGCCCTCCGATTGGGCGACCAGATCGCGGTCCTGCGCGACGGCGAGGTCATCCAGCAAGGCACCAGCCAGGACATCGTCCTTAGACCTGCCGACGACTACATCGCCAACTTCGTCAAGGAGGTGAACCGTGGTCGAGTCGTTCATGTCGAGGCCGTCATGACGCCGGTCGCCGCGGATCATGCCGTCAATGGCGCAACACTGAGCACGGGAAGCACGATCGAAGCCGCCCTCAAGATTCTGGCGCACAAGGATGCCAAGGATCTGGTGGTGGTCGATGCCGTCGGAATGCCTGTCGGCGTCGTTGATCTGAAGCGGCTGGCCGCGGCGGTCGTAACGCCGCACTGAGCGGCGGGAGACTCGCACCCATCCAACGGAACCCCAAGAAGCCGGGCAAGGCGTCGCCGCGGCGGAGGCCGCTCGTCCAAATTCCGGCCCTATCGATGGAGAAGACATCATGAAGTTCGAAGGTATTTACACCCCAGCAATCACGCCGATCGGGCACGACGGGCAAATCGACCGCAAGGGTTTTGCAGCCGTGCTCGAGTCCCTTATCGAGGCCAAGGTTCACGGCATCATAATTGGCGGATCGACCGGCGAGTACTACGCCCAGAGCGCCCAGGAACGTTTCGCCCTCGCCGCCCTCGCCAAGGATGTGATCGGCTCAAGGATACCGCTCATCGTTGGCACAGGTGCCACCAGAACGGAAGACTCCGTGGAGTTCGCCAAGGCGGCCAAAGAGATAGGCGCTGACGCCATTCTCGTTTCATCGCCGCCCTACGCATTGCCGACACAGGAGGAGAACGCGGTCCACGCTTTGACGGTGGACCGGGCGGCCGATCTCCCAATCATGCTCTACAACTATCCGGCCCGCATGGGGGTAGTGATGGGGGATGAGTATTTCTCCCGAGTCAGCGAATCAAGAAACGTCGTGGCCATCAAGGAAAGTTCCGGCGACATGGCCAATCTTCATCTGCTCGCCCGCAAATACCCGCACATCGCTCTTTCCTGCGGTTGGGATGACCAGGCACTCGAATTCTTTGCCTGGGGCGCAAGGAGTTGGGTCTGTGCCGGCTCCAACTTTCTGCCGAAGGAACATGTCGCTCTTTATGAGGCCTGCGTCGTCGAGAAGAACTTCGACAAGGGACGGGCGATCATGACGGCGATGCTGCCGCTCATGGATTTTCTCGAATGCGGCAAGTTCGTCCAGTCGATCAAGCACGGATGTGAACTGATCGGGCTGCCGGCGGGACCGGTCAGAACGCCGCTCGGCCCGCTCAATGCCGAAGAAAAGAAAACCCTCGAGACGATCGTCGCCACCTTGAAGCGCACCGTCGCTCACATCACCTCGGGGACCAACCATGCATGAGCTCAACGCGATATCCAAGGGCGTTCAATTGGCTGCCGTTGTCTTCGAACACGGCAGGCAACTTCTTCAATCGACGAGCGAGACGATGAGATGATCACGCGGTCCGTCAAACGCCTGCCGGTCGAAAATGGCGTTTCGGGCTGGGAGGCGATCAGCCAGCGTTCGTTTCCGGTTCGATCGCTCGACGGCCACGTGAACGCAGACTGGCTTATCATCGGCGCCGGCTTTGCCGGCCTTTCGGCAGCGCGCCGCCTGCGGCAACTGCGCCCCGACGACAAGATCGTCATCCTGGAGGCGAGTGAAGTGGGCAAGGGTACGTCGGGTCGGAACTCCGGCTACATGATTGACGTGCCGCACAACCTGTCATCCAACGAATATTCAAGCGGAACGGCTGACGCCACTCGCCGGGAAATGGCCCAGAACCGTTACGCCATCAAGTTCGCCACGCAAGCGGCGGAAGCCTATGGAATGTCACGCGAGACCTTCGATCCCGCAGGAAAGATCAATGCGGCTGCGACGGCACGCGGCATGAAACTTAATATGAGTTTCGGCCAGTCCCTCCGGAGTGCAGGCGAGGAGCACACCTTCCTTGATGCCGCCGAGATGCGGGAGATAACGGGGTCGAACTATTACCTCGGCGGGCTTTATACGCCGGGTGCGGTGCTGATCCAACCGGCGGACTACGTGCGCCAATTCGCTGCAGGACTTTCACACGAAGTCGAACTCTTCGAGCGGTCTCCCGTGACGTCGCTTAAACGTGACAACGGCATCTGGACGGCATCGGTGGCGCGCGGCTCGGTAAGCGCTCCCAAGGTCATACTGGGTGTCAACGGCCATGTGGAAGATTTCGGGCATTTCGGCAGGCGGCTGATGCACATCTTCGCCTATGCTTCGATGACCGCACCATTTCCCGCCGACGCTTTCGGACACAAGGTGTCTGGTCGTGATCGTTGGGCTTTGCTCCCGGCCGACGCAATGGGTGCCACCGTGCGCAAGATCACATCAGGCGGTCAGTCGCGCATCGCGATCCGCACCAAATACACCTACGACACGACGGTCGCCCTTTCGGAAAGTCGCCTCTCGAAAATGGGGCGAGCGCATCGACGCTCAATGGATGCGAGATTTCCGGACCTCAAGGGAATACCGTTCGAGTACAGTTGGGCAGGTCGTCTTTGCCTCAGCCTCAACCATGTGCCGGCTTTTGGCGAGATCGACGAAGGGCTCTTTTCCGCCTGCTGCGAAAATGGGCTTGGCACTGTCAAGAGCACCCTTGCCGGCATGATGGCCGCCGACTTGGCGACCGGGACCGTCTCACGGGAACTCGAAGAATACATGGATCACCGAGGCCCAACCAGGCTCCCGCCCGAGCCATTTGCCTGGCTCGGGATAAACTCGGTGATCCAATTGCAGGAATTGCGCGCGGGTCGTGAGGGATGATCCGTCGCCGGCAATGCGAGCAATCGATGAAGGCAGAGACCGCCCTCCTGGCCCAAGCGAAGATGAAGCAAGATCCGAGGCTCATCTGGAAGCTTCTCAACCGCATAAAAACGGCCCACGCATGCCAACCAAGGCCCGGGCAGTGAGGTAGGTTTGCGATGATGACAATGACCGTAAAATCCAACGATGCTCCTGCGAACCGTCTCAAGATCGGCTTCGTGCTGGCCCGGTCGTTCACCCTTTCCGCCTTCGCTCTGTTCATCGACACCCTCCGGCTTGCGAGCGACGAACTCGACAAGTCCGGCCGCATCCGCGCTGACTGGCAGGTGCTCGGCAACATGCGGCATCTCATCACATCCAGCTGCGGGGTGCAGGTCGCACCAACGTCCGACCTCGTCGATCCTTCTCCGTTCAGCTACATCGTCGTGGTCGGCGGCTTGCTCAATCGCGAACATCCGATCGATGACGAGACGGTCAGGTTCCTCAAGACGGCAGCAGCGCGAAAAGTCCCGTTGATCGGCCTTTGCACAGGAACCTTCATTCTGGCCGAAGCGGGCCTGATGGCGGGGCACAATGTTTGCGTCAGTTGGCTCCACTATCAGGCATTCCGCGAGCGCTTTCCGGAGCTGAAGGTTCGCTCGGACCGCCTCTTCAATCTGGACCGAACCCGCGGATCCTGCGCCGGCGGCAGCAGCGCGGCCGACATGGCGGCCCATATCGTGCGCCTTCACATCAGCAAGGAAGCCGAGCGGAATGCGCTCGAGGTCCTCCAGATCGACAAGGCACGCTCGCATCTTCATGTTCAGCCGAGAAAACCGCTTGCGATCGAGAGCAACGACCCTCGCCTGAACGCGGCCCTCATCATCATGGAGCAGCACACCGAAAATACGCTCTCGATCCCTGAATTGGCGGCGTCCGTCGGACTGTCCCGACGGCAGCTCGAACGCCTGTTCATGGACAAGGCGAAAATGTCGCCTGCCCTTGTCTACAGGAAGTTTCGGATGGAGCGCGCCAAACATCTTCTCACCCAGACGGATGCGTCGCTGATCGAGATCGCCCTCGAAGTCGGCTTCGAGAGCGCCGGGCACTTCTCGAGAATATTCGCAAAAACCTACGGACAGACGCCGAGCAGGCTCAGAGCACAAACGTCGCTGTGAACAGCCGTTTGAACGAAGAACGTCTGGCAGCGAGCGGTCAAAGGACTACATGCCGTCCAGGGCGCGCTCCAGTTGATACATTATGCGATCCCAAAGGCACATTGGGGGAACAAACACCGCACATCCCCCTGAAGCCGAGCATTGCCACGGCTTGCGACATGAAGTCGAGCTCGGGACGAGGGAGCTCTCATAATGTGCCGGGTAGGTCAAAAGGGGCCGGTTGAGCGGGTGGCAGGGAAGTAACCTCCATGATAAAAGTCAATTCTAGATAGGTGGAGAATGCGGAATTAGATATGATGCCAACTGGTGACCCCGGCTTCACGCGCACCATCTCGAACTTCGTCCTCCGCCGCAAATGGCCCGCCGCCCAAGGTTACGCATTTGCCGCGTCCGCTGTTCTGATCGCCTTTCTCCTTCGCTACTTCCTAACGGACATTCTGGATGATCGGGCAATCTACATTCTTTTCGTGCCCCCCGTACTTCTTGCGGCTGTTACCGGGGGTATTGGTCCAGGAATGCTTGCTGTCTTCGCTTCCATCTGTTCGGCAGCCTATCTGAGGTCACTTACTCCTGGCGGGGTCCAAATTCCTGAATTGGTAGTGTTCACCGCCGTAGGTGTCGCAATTTCCTTCTTGGGCGAATTGCTCCATCGCGCCCGCGGCGACTTTGCAGCTGCAGAAGAGGCCTTGACTACAAGAGAGGCCCATCTTCGTTCGATCCTTGATACCGTTCTCGATGCTACTATCGTCAGCGAGCAGGACGGCACGATCGTATCTTTCAACGCCGCGGCTGTCAGGCAGTTCGGATACGCCGAGGAAGAGGTGATCGGTCAGAACCTACGGATGCTGATGCCGCAACCCTATCGCAAGGAACACGACGGCTATCTCAAGCGGTATCTCTCGACGGGGGAGAAGCGGATAATCGGGACCGACCGTGTGGTCGTCGGCCAACGCAAAGACGGATCGACTTTTCCCATGAAACTCGCCGTTGGTGAGATGCGATCAGGTGGCCGAAGGTTTTTCACGGGCTTTGTACGGGACCTGACCGAGCGCCAGGAATCGGCCGCTCGCCTCCAAGAGGTTCAGACCGAACTTGCTCGTCTCGCCCGCCTCAACGAAATGGGCGAAATGGCTTCAACCCTCGCCCACGAACTGAATCAGCCACTCTCGGCTATAGCCAACTATGTCCACGGATGCGGACGGCTCCTTCAGCAAGCCGAAAGCATGCGCGACATCCAGATACGCGATGCGCTTAAGGAAGCCGGAGAACAGAGCCTGCGAGCGGGGCAGATCATCAAACACTTGCGGGAATTTGTCACCAAGGGCGAGACGGATAGGTCTCCCCACAACCTGCGGCAACTGGTGGAAGAGGCCGCCGCGCTTGCATTGGTGGGGTCGCGCGAAAAAGGGGTCCGCACGGTGTTCGACTTCGAATCCGGCGCAGACCAGGTCATGGTCGACCGAATCCAGATACAGCAAGTCCTGACGAACCTCATGCGCAACGCTGTAGAAGCGATGAAAAATTCGGCCAAGAAGGAACTTTTGGTCACCATTCGACGCTTGGGAACTGCAGAGGTGATGATAGCTGTCGAAGACTCCGGCCCTGGCATACCTGAGGAAATAGGCGCCGACTTGTTTAAGGCGTTCACAACGACCAAGGCTGGTGGAATGGGCATTGGATTGTCGATCTCCAAGCGCATCGTCGAGGCGCATGGGGGCAAGTTGACCGTGTCCACGGGCACCTTGGGCGGCGCACGCTTCAGCTTTACCCTGCCGGAATACAACGAGGAAGAAAATGCCGATTGACGACTTCACCGTGCATATTGTCGACGACGAGGAGGCGGTCAGGAAATCGCTTGCTTTTATGCTGACGATGAACGGACTGGGCGTCCGGGTGCACGAGTCAGCCACCGCGTTCCTTTCCCTTGCTCCAAATCTGCGGCAAGCAGTGCTCATCACCGACATGCGCATGCCGGATCTCAGCGGCCTCGAGCTCATACGTCGTCTGGCGGCCCTCCAGATCGCAATCCCTTCGATTATGATTACTGGCCACGGAGATGTTCCGATGGCCGTAGAGGCGATGAAGGCAGGGGCGATTGATTTTATCGAAAAGCCTTTCGAGGACACCGCTATCGTCGACGCGATACGCCGGGCCTCCGAGCGACTGAGCGATGCATGCACAATCACAGAGAGCGCTGAAGACGTCAGAACGCGCATTAGCACGCTCAGCGAGCGGGAGCGGCAGGTCCTCACAGCTGTGGTCGCGGGGCAACCGAACAAAGCAATCGCCTTTGCTCTCGACATCAGCCCGCGGACTGTCGAGGTCCACCGCGCCAATGTAATGGCGAAGATGCAGGCCCGAAGCCTCCCCGAACTCGTAAGAATGTCGCTCACCGCGGGTGTCGCGAGCTAGCCACTCTTGATCTGAAACAAAGCACTGGCCGACCACCTGTGCGAAGTTCGAGACATTGCCCTGTCTCCAACCCACGGAACCGTTGTGTCCAGTCCGACCCCCGTCGTCACGATCGCGAAAGACAAAGCTTTGCTTCGCTCGCTGGTCTTCACCATGGAGGCCTATGGTTTTCGGGTGGAGCAGTTTCAATCGTGGAACGCGGCAAAAGAGCGAACCACAGCGGCGGAAATTCTTGTTCTTGACGGGTCCTTGCCGGCGACGGACATCGAAGCCTGTTTGGCTCTTGCGGGGGGCAAGAGGACCGTTCTGCTTGCCGATGGGGACATCGGTCAATCAGCGCGCAAGAACGTGCTCGTGGTACAAAAGCCGCTTTCCGGCCCGGATATCATTGCAGCGTTGAACGCTCTACGTAGAAACACGTAGTGGAACGAACGAATTTATTGCTCGCGCATTCTGCAGCATGATCTGGCCACCAACAAGGGCCGGTCAAAATGCACGCTTCTACTGTTTCCCTCACCACTCCCCCCTTCAACCCGCCCACTGGGCTCCATGCGCGGTCATTTGCCCGCCACCGCGCTGTCTCGTTCTACGAGGCAGAAACCGAAATCTACGCCCAAGGTGAGCGAGGAGGCGCTGTCTATCGCATCGAGTATGGCGCTGTCCGTCTCTATCGCCTTCTTGCCGACGGTCGCAGACAAGTGGTTGCTTTTTACATTGCAGGAGAGACCTTCGGCTTCGAAGCTCGACCGATGCGTAGCTTCTTCGCAGAAAGCATCGCACCTACGGGGCTGACCACCATCGATACCGAAGGGGTCGATTGCTGTCCTTCAGACTTAATGTCACTGGCACTTGCCAGTATGGTGCGGGCGCAGGAGCACCTATCGGTCGTTGGAAGACAAAGTGCACTTGAGAAGCTCGCCGTCTTCCTGGTGGATCTTCATGATCGCCACCGCGGAGACGGGCGCATAGCACTTCCGATGACACGAATCGATATTGGTGATTATCTGGGCATGACGATCGAAACTGTGTCGCGGAGCTTTTCGAAGCTACGCGCCATGGGCATCATTCGGCTCGAAAGCACACGCTCCGTGGAGGTTTTGAACCTGAAGAGGCTCCGCCTAATGGGTGAATAGATGCGGCCAGACGCACTGTCAAATAGGACTGCATGTTAGTAGCTCTACAGCGGCCAACGCCATCATCGCAAGTTCGCCATTTACGTTGCCCCCGGCTCTGACGCTACGAAGGTGATTTTCGCCGCGCCGATGAACGTGCCGTGGCTGACTGCAAGATCATTTCCACACCCTCCCGCGCTTGGCGACACGGTCAAGGTGGCTGCCAAGATAGGGCAGGCCACGAAACGCTTCGACGTTGCGTTGCTTGCCTCTGAGGTCTTGGTGGGCGCGGAGAGATGTCTCTCGTTGCCTTTAAAGGGCTCAAGTCCGCCGACTAAGGAAGGCAACCGAGCGCCCGCCGGAGTTTTGGATGAACATGCAGACCAGCTTCAAACTCAAGACAGAAGAAATAGCGCTTCATGGCGAACTGGAGTTGATCCCGGAGAGGGAGCCGCATAGCCGGAGCCTTGCCCTGTGCGGCACGATCTTCTTAGCCCAGAACGTGAACATCGTCGCAATGAGCCGTGCACAGGGCTCGTGAAGGACGGCTCCCTTCGATGCGAAGCTGACTGTCAATTCGTTGCACCGGGATGGCAGGTTGCGCCTTCTTGTCGGTCGTTAAGGCACCGGGTTTCTCGTTCTGAGAGTTGCCGGTCACTACGAAAGCGATAATGCCGCCCGTGAGCCATTCACGCGGCTAGCGTTCCGCAATAATCGAGTGCTTTCCATCCCATTCTCAGGACTTTCTGGGCGTCAGGTGAGTTGAGCGAGGATATCGTCGACGACACTTGGGACGGTACCCGTCGTGTCGATTTTGCCTTCGGGTCGTCCTGCGAATGCCTGGCCCGTCTCGGGGTCGCCGACATAGGCCAAGACCCGATCACCATGGACGACATGGTGGCCCCGCCGCTCCAGTTCGGTAGCGACACACATTTTCCCAGTGCCGGAACCGCCTTCGATCAGATAGTTCTTGATTCCCATAGTCGCCGCTTATCGTGGACTTCGATCTGGTGAAAAGACACCCTACCTGGGAACGCTTCAC
>Ga0209130_1000556_pt1 | contig 37029 bp, 31 predicted proteins | sample AraplaMF_Cvi_mLB_FD_184264 | JGI IMG/M metagenome (GOLD analysis project Ga0209130, IMG submission 184264) | Arabidopsis root microbial communities from the University of North Carolina, USA - plate scrape MF_Cvi_mLB (SPAdes) (version 2) | ecosystem: Host-associated > Plants > Roots > Endosphere...
CATGGTGTTGAGGATCTCGTTAATAGTTGGCATGGCGGTGTCTTCTTATGGTTGCGCGTGGCGATGGGCGGCGGAGTAGGCGCCGGTCACATGGTGCTCCAGCTGGCGCTCGATGTCGGTCAGCAGGCTCGATGCACCGATACGGAACAGGTGCGGCTCCAGCCATTCGTTGCCCAGTTCTTCCTTCATCACGGTCATGTATTGCAGCGCGGCCTTGGCGGTGCTCACGCCGCCAGCCGGCTTGTAGCCCACCTTGAAACCGGTGCGCTCGTAGTATTCGCGAATCGCGCGCACCATGACCAGCGACACAGGAATGGTGGCGTTGACGCCTTCCTTGCCGGTCGAGGTCTTGATGAAATCGGCGCCTGCCATCATGCAGACCCACGAAGCCTTGGCCACGTTTTCCAGCGTCACCAGGTCGCCGGTGGCCAGGATGGCCTTCACGTGCGCTTCGCCGCAAGCCTTGCGGTAAGCCAGCATTTCATCGTACAGCGCTTGCCAGTTGCCGGTCAGGACATGCTGGCGGGTGATGACGATGTCGATCTCTTTCGCACCGGCGGCGACGGACAGTTCCACTTCGCGCACCTTGGTTTCCATGCTGGTCAGGCCAGCCGGGAAGCCGGTCGACACTGCGGCGATAGGCAGGCGGCCCTTCAGCACGGCGTCGGCGTGCTGGATCATCTCGTGGTACACGCAGACGGCGCCGGTCATCAGGTTACGTTCCTGCAGGCCCAGTGCCTCCACCAGGTCCTGGCGCAGCGGGCGCATCGCCTTCATGCACAGGCGCTCGACGCGGCCCGGCGTATCGTCGCCAGCCAGCGTGGTCAGGTCGATCAGTTCGATCGCCTTCACCAGCCAGGCGGCCTGGTACTCTTTCTTCACAGTGCGGCGGTTCGCCAGCGATGCAGCGCGGCGGTCCGCGGCGGCCTTGTTCACGTGGATGTGATTCAGCCAGCCCAGGTCGAGGCCGATCGCCTCGTTGCGCTTGAAGTTTTCGATGTTGGTCATAGCAGGTTGGTTCCGTTGGAAAGAGGTTTCACGCCCAGGTGATGCGCGATGGTCTGGCCGATGTCGGAGAAGGTCTCGGAGATGCCGAGCGACTGTGGCTTGACGCCAGGGCCGAAGAACAGCACAGGAATATGTTCGCGGGTATGGTCGGAGCCTGGTGCGGTCGGATCGCAGCCGTGGTCGGCAGTGATCACGCACAGGTCGCCATCCTTCAGGTTGGCGATGAATTCCGGCAGGCGCGCATCCATTTCATGCAGCGCGTTCGAGTAGCCGGCAACGTCGCGGCGGTGGCCGAAGTGCATGTCGAAGTCGACGAAATTGACGAAGGTCAGCGACTTGTCGCCCGCTTCGCGCTGCGCTTCCAGCAGCTTGTCGAACAGCGCCATATTGTCCGGGCCTTTCAGCACGCGGCTCACGCCTTGCGCCGCGTAGATATCGCTGATCTTGCCCAGTGCGATCACCTCGCCGCCTGCGTTCTTCACGTGGTCCAGCAGGGTTGGCGCGCTTGGCGGCACGGCGTAGTCGTGGCGGTTGGCGGTGCGCTTGTAGTCGCCGTTGGCGCCCACGAATGGACGCGCGATGATACGGCCGATGTTGTACGGCTTGACCAGTTCATAGGCCTTCTCGCACATATCGTACAGGCGCTCCAGGCCAAAGTGCTCTTCGTGGCAGGCGATCTGCAGCACGGAGTCGGCCGAGGTGTACAGGATAGGCTTGCCGGTTGCGACGTGTTCGTCGCCCAGCTCATTGATGATGGTGGTGCCCGAAGCATGGCAGTTGCCCAGGAAGCCAGGTACGCCGGTCAGTTCCTGCAGCTTGTCGGTCAGCTCTTTCGGGAACGATGGGAATTCTTTCGGGAAGTAGCCCCAGTCGAACAGCACCGGCACGCCGGCGATTTCCCAGTGGCCGGACTGGGTGTCCTTGCCGGTGGATTGTTCGCGTGCCGCGCCGTAAGCGCCGGTGAAACCGTCGCGCTTTTCAAAGCCGGCCGCCCATTCGCCGGACGCGGTGTGGGCGGCGGCGGCAAGGCCCAGGCCTTCCATGGTCGGCAGGGACATCGGCTTGCCTTCGTTGGCAGCCCATTTGGCGATGTGGCCGAAGGTGTTGCAGGCCTGGTCGCCGTATTTGACGGCATCCGGCGTTGCGCCGAGGCCGAAGGAGTCTAACAACAGGATAAATGCACGGGACATGGGGTGCCTCTCTCAAAACCATTAATTCGGTGTCTGACCCGCAGGGTCAGGCACCCGATACGCGGCGGCCGCGGGACCCGGTGTCTGACCCTGCGGGTCAGACACCGCAGTACCGGTTTTAAGCTTTTGGAGCCTTCGCCACATTCTCCAGGAACGCCAGAATCAGCTTGATCAGCGATTCCGCCCCCACAGCCGCATACTTCAGCGTCTGCTCGTGCGACAGCGGGAACGGCGACAGACCTTCCGCCAGGTTGGTGATGACGGAAACGCCAACCACCTTCAAACCGCAATGACGCGCCGACACCACTTCAGGCACCACCGACATGCCGACAACGTCCGCACCCAGGGTCTTGAATGCGCGGATTTCAGCAGGGGTCTCGAAGTTCGGGCCCGGGTAAGCGATGTACACACCTTCATGCAGGGTGATCGACTTGTCCGCAGCGGTCGACTGCAGCAGCTTGCGCAGGTCCGCATCGTAAGCATTCGCCATCGAGAAGAAGCGCGGGCCGAAACGCTCGTCGTTCGGGCCCACCATCGGGGTGCCCGGCAGGAAGTTGATATGGTCGTTCAGCGCCACCAGCGAACCTGCGTCCACTTCGGTGCGCAGCGAGCCGGCCGCATTGGTCACGAACAGCATTTCGCAGCCCAGCAGCTTGATGGTGCGCACGGCGGAAGTCATCACCGCAGGACCGTAGCCTTCGTAGAAGTGGCCGCGGCCCTTCAGGCAGACAACCTGCACGCCAGCCAGCGTGCCCAGTACCAGCTGGCCTGCGTGGCCATGCACGGTGGAGATCGGGAAACCTGGCAGTTCGTCGAAGGAGATCGACACTGCATCGGTCATCTGTTCGGCCAGCACGCCCAGGCCGGAGCCCAGGATCATTGCAACGCGTGGCTGGAAATTGGCCGGCATGCGGGCACGGATGATGGCTGCTGCCTGGAATGGGGTATTGGAAGACATGGAGTTCCTCGTTTTTATATCTTTAGGTGAGCTGGCCAGAACAGGCCCTTGAACGTACCACGACACTATGCATCATCGTCTATATGTATGGCAAATACCATTTTTCTTTGCTATTTATATTCAAGCGCTATAAATATGTGTTTATTATAGGAGCAGCTTCCGTTTGACATGGAACAGACAAATGTTTAGCATCGCAAACAAATGTTTATAGCGAGCTTTTCGTGACCGATCTCTCCCGCAAGGAACAGCTTTATGAGCTGATCCGCGCCAACCCCTTCATCTCACAGCAAGAGCTGGCGGAGCAGCTCGCCCTGTCGCGTTCTGCCGTGGCCGGCCATATCGCCAGCCTGATCCGCGAGCGCAGGCTGCTGGGGCGGGCCTATGTGTTGCGCAATGAGCGCACCGTGCTGTGCATCGGCGCCGCTTGCCTCGACCGCAAGCTGCGCCCGCACGCCCCGCTGCAACTGGCCACCTCCAACCCGGCTTGCGCTGAGGAAAGTTTTGGCGGCGTGGCAAGCAATATCGCCGCCAATCTGTCCCAGCTCGGCCTGCCCTGCTCCCTGCTGACCGCCCTCGGCGACGATTCTTCCGGCCGCGCCCTGCGCGCCCAGGCCGAAGCGTTTGGCATCGGCATGGAAGGCAGCCTGCAGGTCAACGGCATCGGCAGCGGCACTTACACCGCCGTGCTGGATGCTTCCGGCGAAATGGTGGTCGCGCTGGCCGACATGGCCATCTTCGACCAGCTTACTCCAGGCTGGGTCGCCAGCCGCCAGCCGCAGCGCAATGCCGCCGGCATGGTGGTGGCCGACCTGAACCTGCCGCTCGAATCGGTCGCCATGTTGATGGCCGATGCCCACGCTTCCGGCGTGCCGCTGGTGGTGGTCGCCGTGTCGCAGCCGAAAATGGCGCGCCTGCCGAAGAAGCTGCACGGCCTGTCGCTGCTGATCCTGAACCGCGGTGAACTGGAAACCCGCGCCGGCCGCGCGCTGCCGACCGAAGCAGATGTGCAGGCCGCTTGCCACGCGCTGCAAGCGGATGGCGCGCGCGACATCATCGTCACCTGCGGCGCCAGCGGCGTCTATCACACGCTGGGCCAAGCCCTGCACTGGCTGCCGGCGCATGACGCCAAGGTCGTCGACGTGACTGGCGCCGGCGATGCCTTCTCGGCCGCCGTCTGCTGGTCGCTGCTGCAAGAACCCGAACAACTGACCCTGGCCTGCGAGCGTGGACTGAAAGCCGCCTCCATCACATTGGCCAGCCCCCACACCGTGTCGCCTGAGCTGAGCGCAGACCTGCTCGCCGCCGCGCATACCGAGGAGTAAACCATGCACCAATTCCTGTCCTTCTCCCCTGAAGTCGCCAACGCCCGCGCCACCGGCAAACCGATCGTCGCGCTGGAATCGACCATCATTTCGCACGGCATGCCGTACCCTCAGAACGTGCAGACCGCGCGCGAAGTGGAACAGATCATCCGCGATGCGGGTGCCGTGCCTGCCACCATCGCCATCATCGGCGGCAAGATTTGCGTTGGTCTGACCGAAGAACAGCTCGAAGAACTGGGCAACTCGCCGGACGCGATCAAGGTATCGCGCCGCGACCTGGCTTATGTGCTCTCGCAGGGCAAGCTGGGCGCCACCACCGTGGCAGCGACCATGATCTGCGCGCAACTGGCGGGCATCAAGGTATTCGTCACCGGCGGCATCGGCGGCGTGCACCGCGGCGCTGAAACCAGCATGGATATCTCCGCCGACCTGCAGGAACTGGCCCAGACCAATGTGGCGGTCGTGTGCGCGGGCGTGAAGTCCATCCTCGACATCGGCCTGACGCTGGAATACCTGGAAACCTACGGCGTGCCGGTGGTATCGGTCGGCCAGCCTGGCTTCCCGGCCTTCTTCACGCGCGAGAGCGGTTTCAATGCCGACTTCCAGCTCGACACGGCCGCCGAACAGGCCTCCTTCATCACGACCAAGTGGGCCCTGGGGCTGAATGGCGGCGTCGTGGTGTCCGTGCCGGTGCCGGCACAGGAAGCCATGCCGAAAGATGAAATCGACGCCATCACCCTGCGCGCCTTGCAGGAAGCGGAAGAAAACGGTATCACCGGCAAGAAGGTCACCCCCTTCCTGCTGGCCCGCATCAAGACCCTTACCGAGGGCCGCAGCCTGAAGACCAATATCGCACTGGTGAAAAACAACGCACGCGTCGGCGCTGCCCTGGCGCGTGAGCTGCAGGAGCATCCATGTCCATCGACCTGAAACAGTTAAAGTACTTTCTCGCCGTCGCCGAAGAGAAGAGCTTCAGCCGCGCGGCCGAACGACTGCATATCTCGCAGCCACCGCTGTCGCAGCAGATCATGAAGCTGGAAGCAGAGCTGGGGGTGAAGCTGTTCGCCCGCACTACGCGTACCTTCGAGCTGACTGTCGCCGGCAAAGCCCTGATGCAGGAAGCCTCCGACCTGCTGGCGAAGATGCGCATGACCATCGACACCGTGCGCCAGATCGACCGCGGCGAAGTGGGCCGCCTGCGGGTTGGCATCGTGGGCTCGGCAATGTGGGGGCCGATTCCTTCGATGCTGGAGGAATTCCAGAGCAAATATCCGCGCGTGACCTGGACCATCCACGAATCCGGCCCGACCGTGCAGTACGACGCGCTGCGCGCCAAGCAGATCGACGTCGGCTTCTGGCGCGAGCCAAAGCTGGATGACGACGAACTGCGGCGCGACAACCTGAAGCAGGAGCTGTGCTTCCGCGAGAACGTGTGCGTGGCAGTGAACGAGCATCACCCGCTGGCCAAGATGGACGCGATCGAGCTGACCGATATTGCCGATGATCCGATGCTGACACTGGCTTTGGATAAATCGGCCTTCCCGCGCTACCTGATCCAGTGCTGCGTGAATGCAGGCTTCCAGCCGGAGATTTTCCAGGAAGCGCACGAGCCGCAGACGCTGCTGGCCATGGTGGGCGCCGGCCTGGGCGTGACGCTGATGCCTGAAACGACGGCCCGCATCGGCTGGCCCGGTGTGGTGTTCCTGCCGATCCGCACCAATCCACCATCGGCGAACCTGTACATCACCTACACCACACTGGACGACGCGCCTGTCGTACGCGCCTTCCTCAACATCCTGCGCCCGCCAGCCGCCTGAGCACCAATCAGTGCGTTGCGCCGGCGGCTACCGCGGCATCGCGCTCAACCGCCAGCGCTGTTCGGATGGCAACGCGCAGGCCATCCTTCATCTGCTCCAGCGACATGCTGGCCGCGCCCGGATGGCGTGCTGCCTGTTCCGGCAAATAGGGAATGTGGATGAAGCCAGCCCTCACGTCGCTGCGGCCAGCGACGGCGTGCATCAGGCCGTAGAATACGTGGTTGCATACAAAGGTGCCGGCAGTCTGCGACACTGAGGCCGGCAAGCCAGCCGCCCGCAACGCTGCGACAATCGCCTTGATCGGCAGCGTCGCGAAATACGCCGCCGGGCCGCCGCGCACAATTGGTTCATCGACCAGCTGCTTGTCCGCGTTGTCCTTGATCGGCGCATCGTCGACGTTAATCGCGATGCGCTCCACTGACAAATCCACACGTCCGCCAGCCTGGCCGACCGCGATCACCAGCGACGGCTGCAGTTCATCGATCAGCGTCCGCATGGCCGTATTCGCATCGCCAAACACACATGGCAACTGGCGCGCCACAACCCTGAAGCCGCCCTCGCCCCAGCCATCCAGCGCGCGCACAGCTTCCCACGCCGGGTTGATCGGCTCTTTATTAAAGGGCTCGAAGCCCGTCAGCAGAACAGTTTTCATAGCAAAAAGTACAGCAGAATGATGTTCGCGCCCAGCAGCGGCAAGGCGGTCGGCACCTGCGCCTTGATGACGGCATGGCGATCCGCCAGGTCCAGCAGCGCAGTCGGGATGACGTTGAAATTGGCCGCCATCGGCGTCATCAGCGTACCGCAATAAGCGCTGAACATGCCGATCGCCGCCATCACCGCAGGGTTCCCGCCAAACTTCGCCAACAGGATCGGTACACCGACGCCGCCGGCCATCACAGGGAAGGCGGCAAAGCCATTGCCCATCACGATAGTGAACAGCGCCATGCCGACACAATACACCGCTACGGCGACCAGTTTCGAATCGAGGCTGATGTAAGTCGTCGTCAACTGCGCGACGGCCTTGCCCACGCCCGCTTCGCTGAACAGCAGGCCAAGCACAGCCAGCATGTGCGGCAGCACGATCATCCAGCTCATGGCGTCGATCAGGCGGCGCGACTCGCGGCCAGCCTGGAGTGGTGTGGAACGCGTCAGCCAGCAGGCCACGCCAACTGCAATCACCGCCGCACATCCAAGGCTAACCAGGGTAAGGTGTTTCGGGTCCAGAACGAACAGTTCGCCGATGCGTACATCCTTGAGCAGCGTGGAGCCGGCCATCGTCACGGCCGGAATCACCAGCGCCGGCACGAACAGCTTGTGCCCGAGCTTTGCGGCGCTGGCACGGCGGGCATCGTCCGGCAACACACCCGGCTTGCCGCTCCTGACGCCGCCGAAACCCGCCAGCAGCGCCATCACAATCATCGCCAGCCCCGCCATGGCCGGCGGCAAACGTTCGCCCACCAGGTAGACCATGGCATAGAGGGTCCAGAACAGGCCCGTGGTCCAGCGGCGCGGATTCGTGCGGTCGCCAAAGGACATCAGCGCCACCAGCGCCAGCATGAGGCCCAGGAAGTAATAGAAATACTCGACGCGGATGATCATGCGGCCTCTCCGCCACGCATCGCCAGGTAGCGGTCCAGCCTGCGCAAGCGCCAGGCATGAATGATGAAGGCGCTGATGGCCGTCGGGATGCCCCACATTGCCATCCGCAGCGGATCGACTTCAATACCTTCCGCGCGCAGCACGGTCTGCATCAGCACAATAGCACCGAAGGCGACGAAAATGTCCTCGCCGAAGAATAGTCCAATGTTGTCGGTAGCAGCAGCCATGGCACGAACATGCTGGCGTTGCCCATCGCTGAGCGAAGGGTTGCGCTGCTGCGCCGCCTCTTCCGCCATCGGTGCCACCACGGGGCGCACCATGTTCGGATGACCGCCCAGCGAGGTCAGGCCCATCGCGGCAGACAATTCCCGGATCGCGAGATAGACGATCAGCAGCCGCCCCGCAGTCGCAGAGCGCATGCGCGCCACTACCGCCTGCGCATGCTCGCGCAATCCGAAGCGCTCGAGCAAGCCGATGGCCGCCAGCGGCAGCAGGTAAATCATCGGCAGGTTGCGCGTCTTGACGAAGGCCGTGCCGAGCGAGGAAAGCAGCGCCTCCACCGGCATGAAGGCCGCAAAACCAGTGGTGAAACAGGCCGCAACAACCACCAGCACCGGATGCAGCCGCAGCAGGAATCCAAGCACGATCACGGCCACGCCAAGCAGCGGCCACATATTGACAGCAGTTTGCATCTCCCCTCCCAATTATTTCTTCGCATGCTGCAGCAGGCGCCTCGCTCAGCTCACCAGTCTTTGGTTGACCGCATCGATAATCTGTCCGATATCACAAGCGTAGAAGCCTGCAGAATTTGCCGAATTGAGCTCAATCACCTTAAGCCCTGCATCCGTTTCCGCGATGTCGATCGTAAACGCGTCGTTGGGGCGCCAGCATGCAACTGCCGCTCGGGCAAAGGCGAGCACTTCGGCAGGCACTTGCAACGATGATTCCACACGTTCACCAAGCTTATAGCGCGACGCCGCCGCTACTTCATCGCCAATCACGAAAAGCCGGTACTCCGCGCGAATTTCAGTGAGTGGCGCCATCACTACACGGTCCGATAACCTCAGCGTAGCGTCTTCTTCATCAGCGATGCTGGCCACGCCAGCCCGGAACTGCTCAAGTTCTTGCCAAGTCATGATGGTGCCGGCAAATGATTTGTTGTCCAGCACCGGCCGGATAAAGAAGCGCTCCATGGCTCGGGGGAGTTCTCCCAGTTGGGCACAAACTGCCCCAGCATTCAACGCAAGGTCGCCATATCGTTCCAGCATTAATTCGTCGATCTGGTGAAAGAACGGTATCAGCTTGACCAGCGTGAATGGAACGTTCCGCTCTTTCAAGAGCAGGACAAGCTGGTCGCGAGTTTGCGGATTGATCAGGTTATCCTGGATTACCCAATGCAGCATTTGACCTCCAGAGTGCGATGGGTATGGATGATAACCGCAAAAAAAACGCGCACCGGAGTGCGCGTTCTTGCGGGGATTGAAATCGATCAGAAGTTCGCCTTGAACTGCACGCCGTAGGTGCGCGGTTCGTTGACGATACCGGTCAGGTTGTTGAAGTCGATCGCGCCCAGTGCCTGGATACGGTTGGTGATGTTGCGGCCGTAGGCAGCCAGTTCATACTTGCCGTCGTTCCAGCGATAGCCAACGCGCAGGCCGCCTTCCAGCAGTTCCTTGGCCTTGTACTCGGCTGCTTCATACAGGAAGAAGTTGTACGAGGTGCGGTATGCCCAGTCGGTGTAGGCGTAGATTTCGCCGTTGCCCAGCGGCTGGCTGTAGCGCAGGGTGAAATTATGCTGCCACTTCGGTGCGCGCGGCAGCGGATTGCCGTCGATCAGGGCAACAGTGCCGCCGGCGATGGTCTTGGTCTGGTCCAGCACGGTGCAACCGCCACCGCAAGGCTGCACGAACAGGTTCGGGTCCTTGATCTTGGTGTCGTTGTAGCTGGTGCCGAAGGTCACGGCCCATGCATCGCTCAGGTTGGCCTGCAGGTCCAGCTCCACGCCACGGCCGGTCACCTTGTCGGCGTTGACCAGCTGGTTCATGTTCACGGTGCCGGAACCTGCGGTGAGCTGCTTGTCCTTCACGCGGTAGTTGAACACGGTGGCGGACATGCGCGCGCGGCGGTCGAACAAGTCCTGCTTTACACCGAATTCCACGGACAGCGCTTTTTCAGCGTCGGCTTGCGATGGCTTGGAAGTCAGGTCGAACAGGCGGCCCTGCATGGATGGCGCACGGTAGCCGGTCGCAATACGGCCGAACACGTTGGTGTCCTTGTCAACGGTGTAGGTACCGCTCAGGTCCCAGCTCACGTTGTTCGACGTGTTGTTCAGGGTATTCGATGCCGACTGCGGCGGCTCAACGCGGGTAGCGATGAAGTCCTTCTTGTCCTTGGTGTAACGCAGGCCGGCACGCAGCTTGAAGGCTTCGTTCACGGTGTAGTTGATGGTACCGAAGGCTGCGTACGACTTGGCATCCTGCTGCTGGGTCGAATAGGCGGCGTTCTGCGGATTGCCAGCGGTGAAGGAGTCGAAGGAAATCGAATCGATCTGGATATGTTCGTCGAAGTAAAACACGCCGGCGATCCATTGCAGCGGGCCCTTGATGTTGGACTCGACGCGGAATTCCTGCGAAATCTGCTTATGGTCAGGAATCAGGTCGGCGGTTTCGACCGGGAATGGGATGAAGCCTGGGCCCATCGGCGGATGGAAGGACGCGCCAAAGCCACCGTCCACGTCGCCGCGGCTATAGAACTCCAGCTTTTCGTAGCCGGTGATCGAGTGGAAGGTCAGGCCCGGGGTATCCCAGCGCAGGCGCAGGTTGACGCCCTTGTTTTTCAGGTGCTGCTCGTTGCCGCCGTCGGTCGGGTAGGACTTGTAGTCGAAGTTGTCGACCAGTTCATTGGTCCCCTTCTTCAGGATATTGGCGCGGAACAGGGTGGCGTTGCCGTCCATGTCGCGGGCATGCACGTTCAGCAGCGCGCTGAAGTCCTTATTCGGCTTCAGCAGGAACTGGATGCGGCCGGCGTTGTCCTTGTAGCCTTCAAAATCATGGGTCGGGGCGCCTGGGCGGTCGTTGTGCACGCGGTCGCCACGGTGCTGCGATTGCAGCGAGATACGGGTGGCCAGCACGTCATTGACCGGGAAGTTATAGGCGCCCTCATAGTTGCGCACACGGTCCTTGCCGATGCCGACGTTGACGTAGCCTTCCTGGCGGAATACCGGCTTGGCGGAGTCGAACTTGATTACGCCGGCCGGGGAGTTACGGCCGAACAGGGTACCTTGCGGGCCGCGCAGCACCTCCACCTGGTCCACGTCGAACACAGGGAAGCCCTTCAGCATCGGGTTTTCCTGCACGATGTCGTCCATCACCAGGCCAACCGGCTGGGAAGCGTTCAGGTCGAAGTCGGTGTTACCCAGGCCGCGGATATAGAAACGCGGGAAAGTACGGCCGTAGTCGGACTCCACGGAAACGGATGGCGAACGGCCGTTCAGGAAACGGATGTCCTGGCCGCCGGAGGTCAGCACGTCCAGCTTCTCGCCCTTCAGGGTGGCGATCGCCATCGGCACGTCCTTGATGTTTTCAGCACGGCGCTGTGCCGTAACGATCACGGTCTCCAGCTGGCCTGGCTTTTTCACTTCTTCGGTGGTGGTGGTTGCTTCTTGCGCGAAGGCGCCGTGAAGGGGAAAGGCGCTGGCCACGGCCAGGGCGATCAGGGAGTGCTTGAGGCGTTTATCCATACCCGATGTTCCAATCTTTAAAAAGAAAAGTAACGTAATGTTGCAATGGCGCAAATCCTAACACGAAAGCAAATCCACTCTCTTACTTACGAGAAACCCCTCATTTAGTTGACTTGCATATAAATAAGTAAGCAAAAACGTATTTGCCATACATATAGCGCCTGCTGCATAGTAGTGAGCCACGAATCCATGCCGTGAGAAGCGGATTCGACTGCAGGAACAAGTGATTGCAGTTTGATTACGTGCCCAAGATTTAATCAAGAGTACATGGTCAAAAATTGCATTTGTGCGTTGTTGGCAAGCTACAAGGTGCCGTGGCATGGATTGGCGCGAAAAAGCGGAACGAGGCACTCCATAAAAATATACAATAACGAACTTCGACGGAGCCCTTACATGAAAATCAAACAACTTAGCATGATGATCGCCGCAGTTGCGGTGGCAGCCAGCGCAAATGCGGCTGATCCGAAGCTGGGCATCGTGTACGACGCTGGCGGCAAGTTCGACAAGTCGTTCAACCAGTCCGCTTTCGAAGGCGCTTCGCGCTTCTCGAAGGAAACCGGCATCAAATTCATCGAAGTGCAAGCCAGCAGCGACACGCAGGCTGAGCAGGTGCTGCGCGGCCTGGCCCGCAAGAACCTGGACCTGATCGCCTCCATCGGCTTCGCCCAGACCCAGGCGGTGCAGAAAGTCGCCAAAGAATTCCCGAAAGTCCGCTTCGTCCTGATCGACGGCGTGGCGCAAGGCAATAACGTCAATTCCGTGACGTTCAAGGAAGAAGAAGGTTCTTACCTGGTTGGCGTGGCGGGTGCCATGGCTTCCAAAACCAAGAAGCTGGGCTTCATCGGCGGCATCGACATTCCGCTGATCCGTACCTTCGCCTGCGGCTATGCCCAGGGCGCCAAGTCGGTCGACAAGAAAGTCGAAGTGATCTCGAACATGGTCGGCACCACTTCCGCCGCCTGGAACGACCCGGCCAAGGGCGGCGAGCTGGCACGTGCCCAGTTTGACCGCGGCGTGGACGTGGTGTTCGCGGTGGCCGGCGGTTCCGGCATGGGCACCCTGCAGACTGCCAAGGAAAAAGGCAAGCTGTCGATCGGTGTCGACTCCAACCAGAACCACCTGTACCCGGGCTCCGTGCTGACCTCCATGGTCAAGCGCGTGGACAATGCCGTGTACGACTCCTTCGTGCAGATGAAGAACGGCACCTGGAAGGCCGGCGTCACCGCCAAAGGCCTGAAAGAAGGCGGCGTGGATTGGGCGCTGGACGAAAACAACCGCAAGGTGATCACGCCTGAGATCGAGAAGAAGGTCATGGGCGCGCGCAAGGACATCATCGATGGCAAAGTGAAGGTCATCGACATCCGCACCACCAACACCGCTTGCCCGGCCTAACAAGCAGTTCCATTAAAGAGAACGCGCCGACGGGATATCCCGTCCGGCGCGTTTTTCAGTAAATAAGACCGAAAATCCTTATGACGCCAGCAGTAGAATTCCGCAATATCTCCAAGCACTTTGGGGCGGTAAAGGCGAATACGGACGTCAGTTTCTCCATCGCCAAAGGGGCCATCCATGGCCTGGTGGGTGAGAATGGCGCCGGCAAGTCGACCTTGATGAGCATCCTTTACGGCTATTACCGCGCAGATGGCGGTGAGATCCTGCTGGACGGTAAGGTGCAGCACATCCACAACTCGCACGAAGCGATCCGCCTCGGCATCGGCATGGTGCACCAGCACTTCATGCTGGTCGAGAACATGACCGTGCTCGATAACGTGATGCTGGGCAGCGAAGGCGGCTTCCGCCTGCGCGAGCACCGCGCCACCGTCGAAAAGAAGCTGCGCGAAATCTGCGACCGCTATCGACTCGACGTCGACCCGCTGGCCACCATCCACGACCTGTCGGTGGGCGCCCAGCAGCGCGTCGAGATCCTGAAGCAGATCTACCGCTCGGCCAACATCCTGATCCTGGACGAGCCGACCGCCGTGCTGACCGCGCAGGAAACCGAGTCGCTGTTCGAGATCCTGAAGCTGTTCAAGGAACAGGGCAAGACCATCATCCTGATCACCCACAAGCTGCAGGAGATCAAGGACATCACCGACACCGTCACCGTCATGCGCGGCGGCCGTGTGGTGGGCGCAGTGCAGACTGCCGACACCACCAAGGAAGAACTGGCGCAGATGATGGTCGGCCGTCCGATCGAGAACAACCTGCCGCGCGGGGAATACAAGCCGGGCAAGGCCGTGCTGGAGGTGAAGAACCTGCAGCTGTCCGACGACAACGGCGTGAAGCTGCTGCAGGACATCAACTTCACCCTGCGTGCCGGCGAGATCGTGGCGATTGCGGGCGTGAGCGGCAACGGCCAGTCCGAGCTGATGGAAATCCTGTCCGGCATGGCCCTGCCGACCTCCGGCGAAGTCGACTTCGAAGGCAAGGCCCTGCCCTTCCCGAAAAGCGGCGATGCCGACGGCCTGCCGACCAAATTCCGCGAGCTGGGCATCGGCCACGTGCCGGAAGACCGCCTGCGCGATGGCGTGATCAAGGCCTTCTCCGTGATGCAGAACACCTTCTTCGGCTACCAGGACAAGGTGAAGAACAAATGGGGCCTGATCGACTTCAAGGGCATCGCCCAGCGCTGCGCCGGCCTGATGAAAGAGTTCGACGTGCGCCCGGCCAATCCGGACCTGCGTATCGGCCTGCTGTCCGGCGGTAACCAGCAGAAGGTGGTGATCGCCCGCGAAGTGCTGGCCAAGCCGAAGCTGATGCTGGTCGGCCAGCCGACCCGCGGCGTGGACATCGGCACCATCGAATCCATCCACACCCAGCTCCTGGCCCTGCGCGACCAGGGCGTAGCGATCCTGCTGGTATCGGTGGAGCTGGAAGAAGTGCGCGCCCTGGCCGACCGCATCCTCGTGATGTGCGGCGGCAAAATCACCGGCGAACTGAAAATCGACGAATTCGACACCACCCGCATCGGCCTGCTGATGGGTGGCATGCATAAACACTGATCATGACCACGAACGATATGCCACGTTGGGCAACCGGCTTTGTCCTGCCCGTACTGAACCTGCTGTCCGCCCTGCTGGTGGCCGCGCTGGTGATCCACCTGCTCGGCGAAGACCCGCTGGAATCGCTGCAGATCCTGATCAACAGCGCCGTCGTCAATCCGGAAGGCTTGTCCTACACGCTGTTCTACGCCTCCACCTTCGTCTTCACCGGCCTGGCCGTGTCGATCGCGATGCAGGCCGGCTTGTTCAACATCGGTGCGGAAGGCCAGATGTATTTCGGCGGCCTGGGCCTGACGCTGGCCATGCTGGCCTTTGACGCCTCGCTGCCGTGGTACCTGCTGATCCCTGCCGGCATCATCGGCGCCGCCCTGTTCGGCGCGCTGTGGGCCTTCATTCCCGGCTACCTGCAGGCCAAGCGCGGCTCGCACATCGTGGTCACCACCATCATGTTCAACTTCATCTGCGCCTCGCTGATGAACTTCGTGATCGTGAAATACCTGATCCCGCCGGGTGAGCAGAACACCGCCTCGCGCGTCTTCTCCGCCGCCGCTGAAATGCCGCGCCTGGGCAACTGGATCACGGTTCTGGGCGACACACCGCTCAACATCAGCTTCTTCTTCGCCATCATCGCACTGGTGATTTACGGTGTCGTAATGTGGCGCTCCTCGTGGGGCTACAAGGTGCGCGCTCTGGGCCTGAACCAGCACGCCGCCCACTACGCCGGCGTCAAGATCAGCGCCATGATCATCATCGTGATGGCGATTTCCGGCGCTCTGGCTGGCCTGGGTTCGGTCAACTCGATCATGGGATCGACCCACTACCTGTCGCTGAACTTCGTCGGCGGCGCGGGTTTTGTCGGCATCGCCATCGCACTGATGGGCCGCCAGCATCCGGTCGGCATCTTCCTGTCGTCGGTGCTGTTTGGCGCGCTGATCCAGGGCGGCTTCGACCTGTCGCTGGAAAAGCCGAATATTCCAACCGAAACCTTCATCTTCATCCAGGGCTTGATCATCCTGTTCTGCGGCGCTATGGAAAACCTGTACGCCCCGGCCATCATCAAGCTGATCAAATCGCGCAAGGGTTAAGACCATGACTTTCGAAGATCTCCACCTGGGCTCCATCCTCGTCTCCACCGTGCGCAATGCGCCGGTGCTGATTTTCGCCGCCATGGCTGGCCTGTTCGCCGAACGCTCCGGCGTAATCGACATCGGCCTGGAAGGCAAAATCCTGGCCTCCGCCTTCGTCTCGGCAGCCGTGGCCTTCGCCACCAAGAATCCCTGGCTCGGCATCCTGGCGGGCATGGGCGTGTCCGTCGTGCTGGCCATGCTGCAGGGCTTCGTCGCCATCACCCAGAAGGGCAACCAGCTGGTGGGCGGCATCGCCATCAATATCGCCATGAGCGGCCTGACCTTCGTGCTCGCGCAATACTTCTTCCAGCAAGGCGGCCGCACCCCTGACCTGGGCGAAGCACGGCTGTTCGACGTGGTGCTGCCCGGCAGTGCCGCTGTCGCCGACTTGCCTTTCCTCGGCTGGTTCTATACCAAGCTGATTGGCGGCCATTCCGTGCTGGTCTACCTGGCCTTCCTGCTGGTGCCGCTGGTTCACTGGTTCCTGTATCACTCGCGCTTCGGCCTGCGCCTGCGCGCCTGCGGCGAGAACCCGCACGCAGCCGACGCCGCCGGCGTATCCGTTGAACGCACCCGCTACGCCGCCATGCTGATCGCCGGCATCCTGTGCTCGTTCTCCGGCGCCTACCTGGCAATCGTGCAATCGGGCTTCTTCCTGCGCGACATGTCGGCCGGCGCCGGTTACCTGGCGCTGACCGCCATGGTGTTCGGCAACTGGCGTCCGGTGTACACCTTCCTCGGCTGCCTGATGTTCGGCTTCTTCGGCGCCGTGCAAATCCAGCTCGAAGGCGTGGACCTGCCGGTGATCGGCCGCATCCCTGGCGCCCTGATCCAGATGGTGCCTTACGTCGTGACCGTGATCGTGCTGGCCGGCCTGATGGCCAAGTCGGTCGCGCCGAAAGCGATCGGCGTCCCGTTCGTCAAATCGCGCTAAGCGCGCCCTCCTTCGCCCTGCGCCGGCCCAGGCCGGCCAGGGTCGCCAATCCCGCCAGCAGCATCGCACCGCCCGCCGGTTCCGGTATCGGCGCCGGCAGGATCTGGTAAATGGTCAGGTTGCTCCAGGTCCAGTCGCGCTGCCACTCATTCATCCCATAGCTCCACTCTGAATAGCGGTCGCCCGTGCGCAACCCTCCGCCCCAGCCGGAAAAGGCTTCGTCATTGCCCCACCAGTTGGCGTCGACCGTCAATTGCCCCGTCAGCTTGTAGTTGAACACATCAACCTCGCAGCGGAAATAAGGGTCGCTGAGGCTCAGGCAACCATCGAGATACTCTCGCCCCTGGATATACAGGGACGTCAGTTCCGGCAGCGAAATGACACCATCCAGGTCAAGGTCCGTACCACGGAAGCTGCCGTCCACGCGCGCGTCGTGCTGGAACACGCCGTTCTCATTGAATCCCGTGTAACTGAAATGCCAATCTTCCGCGCCTGCACTGCCGGCCACGCAGGCAAATGCCAGCGCCAAAGCAAGTTGGTCAGTCATGATGCCCTCCTCTCGTGAGAACCGAATTTCGATGCTAGCAGCAAGGCCGGAAAGATCGAGCCCAGCCGGTATGTCGTGCGCAACACGCATTGCGGTTGTGCCCGGAATGCGGGAGAGCTATATTGCAAAGAGCAAGGGAGCCCCCATGAAGCGACGCGCCTGGATTTTGCGGAGAATGTTGCCCGCGGCAATTGGCTGCCTGGGCTTAAGCCTGCCCGCTCGCGCGCGCGAGACTTCGGCCACGCACCTGGTGTTTCCGCGCTATTTCTCGACACTCGATACTGGCAAGGGCTTTGACTGGATCGTACTGGAGGCGGCCCTGGAAAAGACAAGCGCCAGGTTCGGTCCTTTCACGCTGTCGCCATCGCGCGAGCCGGTATCGGTCCCGCGCATGCTGCAGGAGCTGGCCCGCCCGGGAGGCGCCATCAACATCATTGCCCGCGCCACCCACCGCGACCTGGAGGCGCAATTCCAGCCGATCCGCATCCCGATCGACCGCGGCCTGATGGGCATGCGTTTGCTGCTGGTGCGCCGGGCCGACCTGCCGCGCTTCGCCAATGTACGCACGCTGGAAGACTTGCGGCACCTCAGTGCGGGCCAGGGCAAGGGCTGGGTCGATTCCAAGGTGCTGGCTGCAGCCGGCATCAGCGTGGTGGAATCACCGCAGCCGGGCAGCCTGTTTGGAATGCTGGAGGCAGGCCGTTTCGATTTCTTCCCACGCGCTTTGGACGAGGCGCCGCGCGAACTCGATGTCATCCACAAGGCGCACACCGGCATCGTGATCGAACCGACGCTGATGCTGCGCTATCCCCTGCCCCGCTATTTCTTCGTCCGCCGCGATGCGGAGGGCGACAAACTCGCGGAACGTATCAGGGCCGGCCTGGAGATGATGGTAAAAGACGGATCGCTTGCAGCGCTGTTCCACGAACACAAAGGCCCGCTGGTGGAGCGCGCCCAGATCGGCAAGCGGCGCATCATCGAGCTGCGCAATCCTGAGCTGCCGCCGGAGACTCCCCTTCAGCGCAGCGAACTGTGGATCAAGCCTTGAGCTGCGGAGCGTCAGGCCCGCCCATCCGGCCCAGCGCGAGTGCGCCCAGCGTCAGCAATGCGAATACCGCGCCCGCACAGAATGTGAACACGGGTCCGTAACGGTCCCACAGGAATCCAGCCAATGCACTCGATACCAGCAGCGCGGCACCGCTGGCCAGGTTGAACAGGCCGAAGGCCGTGCCGCGCAAGTGGGCAGGCGCCACGTCTGCCACCATGGCCGACAGCAAGCCTTGCGTCATCCCCATATGCAGTCCCCACAGGAATACACCGGCGATCACGCCCTGCCAGCCCTGCGCCATGGCCAGCACAGCGTCCGCTCCCGCCAGCACCAGCAGGCCACAGGCCAGCAGCGCTTTGTGGCTTACGCGGTCCGACAATTTCCCGAAGGGATAAGCGGACAGCGCATAAACCAGGCTCATTGCAGCCATCACCAGCGGCACCTGGGCCAGGCCCATGCCGCGCTCCTGCGCACGCAAAACAAGGAAGGCCTCGCTGAAGCGGGCCAGCATGAACAGTATGCCGAGGCCAACCAGCCACCAATAGGAAGCGCCAAGAAGGCGCAGTTGCTCACGCCGCAGCGGATTGACGCCCTTGCGCGCCGGCACAGCGTGCGGTTCGCGTACGCCCGCCACCAGCAACAGGGTTGCCAGCATGCCCGGAACGACGGCAACCCAGAACACTGTGCGGAAATCGTTCGACCATAACAGCATCAGGCCTGCGGCCAGCAAAGGCCCGGCACAGGCGCCCACCGTATCGAGCGACTGGCGCAAGCCGAAAGCCGCACCGCGCATGGCTTGCGGCGCCAGGTCGGCCACCAACGCGTCGCGCGGCGCGCCGCGTATGCCCTTGCCCGCCCGGTCCAGCAGGCGTGCAGTCGTGACCATCGCCATCGAACCGGCAATCGCGAAAAGTGGTTTGGAAAAAGCCGCCAGGCCATAGCCTATAACGGCCAGCAGTTTGCGCTTGCCCAGGTAGTCGCTGAGGATGCCGGAGAAGACTTTGACGCCCAGCGCAGTGGCTTCGGCCAGGCCTTCGAGAAGGCCGACTGCCAGGCCGCTGGCACCCAGCGTTCCGACCATGAACAAGGGCAGCAGGCTGTGGATCATTTCGGACGAAATATCCATCAGCATGCTCACCAGTCCCAGCACCCAGATACTGGCCGGAAGCCGCTTATCGGTTGGGTGCCGGGAGGCCATCGCTCAAGGCCTTAAGGCCAGATCTTTTGCAGCAGGCCGGCCAGGTTGTAGCCGCCCTTGATCAACTGCTCGCGCGCGAGGGCGGAAGATGGTACCGGGTAGCTGTCCGGCACAGTCATCGCCCACACCGTGTAGCTGTCGCCGTTGCGGCCGGTTTGCTTGCTTGCCACGCCCACTTTCACGTCAGCGTAAGCCTGCTTGGCCGCCACCAGCGAATCGTTGGCCCATTGCACCGGCCAAGTGATGGCATCGCCCTTCGGCAGCGTAACGACCGGCTTGCCGTCGATGGCCCATTGGCTGAATTTGTCGACGGTGCGCATGCTGCTGCGGCGCATGGCGTAGTCGACGACCGTGGTATCCCAGTAGGAGTGGAACGGCTTGGTCGGGTATTTGGATGGCGCTTCATCGCCGGCGGGGATGCCGCTCTTGGCGCTCGCCGCAGCCAATGCCGCTTCATCCATCTGCAGGTTGTTGCCGCCGCGCGAATCGAAGACGTTCAGGGAATCGATTTCCTTGTCGGACTTCGGCACCACGAACTTGCCATCCTTGTCGACGAAGGCCGCGCCAACGTGCAGCGGCTGGTGGATGTCGCCGGCCAGGTGAGTCAGGATCAGCAGCGCCTGGCGCTTGGTGAACTTGCCGTCGCCCTTGTCCTGCAGGGTCGCGATGCATTGCTGCAGCGTCTGCACCACGTCGTGCTCGGAGGTGCCCGCGCCGTGCAGGTGGTATTCGCCAAGCTGGAATGGCACGTCGGTGTAGTGGTATTCGCTGTGCTTCGGATGCGCCGCCACATAATCATTCATTTCCTGCGTTTGCGGGCCGCAGAAAGTGCCCTTCACGCAGTCCGCCCAGTTGGCGATCTTTTCCAGGTCTTCGCCCGGCTGCAGCAAGGCTTTGACCTGCTTTTCCGCGTTGGAGCCTTTGATCAGGTTATCGGCAATCGCGCCCACGATGCGGTGGCCGGCATTACCCCAGGCCATGGCGTTGGTGGACAGGAAGGCGCCGGACAGCGCCGCGATCAGTGCGAGTTTCTTCATTCTTCTTTACCTTTGTTCGGTTTCGGGTAATCCTTGTTGATGTCCAGCGGCGCCGCATACGGCGAGCTCCATGCCTGCTCCTGCAGCGCATACAGGCGCTTTGCCATGGCTTCGTTGCGCATCACCACTTCCATATTGCGCGACAGGTCGAAGTAGCCGCCGGCCCAGTTGCTGGTGCCAACCCATGCCAGCTTGCCGTCGATGACCAGGGTCTTGCTATGCCATACGCGGGCGAACGGAATGAAGCCGGTCGAGGCTTTCGGAATCGTCACGATGCGTACTTCCACATTGGGCAGGATGGCCAGCGATTTCAGGTGGGCGATGGCCGGGCTTTCCAGGTTCCAGTTCGACACCAGGAGCTTGACCTTCACGCCGCGCGTGGCTGCCGCGCGCAAGGCGTTATCGACCACGGCATAGAACGGACGCGTGCCGTTCGGGCCGTAGCTAAGAGGCGCGTAGTCCAGCATCGAAACCCGGATTTCCTGTTTCGCGTCGGCCAGCAAGGCCGGCAAAACGACTTCGGAATCGGGCACGCCGGCCGGGTTGAAGCCGCCTGGGCTGGCAATCAGGAAATTGGCATCTGCCGGCAGCGCCGATGCCAGCGCACTGGCCGGCGCCGGAGCGGCCAGGATAGCGGCCTTCGCCTGCACCGGTGCAACCGGCTTGCCTGCGGCCAGCGCCGCCTGCGCGGCCCAGTCCTGCTCGAAGATCGCCTGCACCTGGCCGACGATCTTGGCATCGCTGATGCGCAGGCCGGTCTCGTGGATGTGGGTGAAAGCGCGCCAGTCGAAATTCTGGCTGCCGATGAAGGCTACCTTGTGGTCCACGGTCAGGTATTTGGCGTGGATGATGCCGTTGCCAGTGAGCTGGCTGACGTCCAGCACGCGCATCTCGAGGTTCGGGATGGCGCGCAGGCGCTCAACGGTCGCCTTGTCGGACAAGCCGTTGACGCCCTTCTTGTCGATCAGGAAGCGGATCTTCACGCCGCGCTTGCCGGCCGCTTCCAGGCGCTCGATGACTTTTTCGAACGGGGCACCGGGCACGCTGGCAATGTAGAACTGGCCGATGCAGATCTCGGACTTCGCGTTGTCGAACAATTCGGTCCAGACTTCGGCCGGGCCACGCAGGTCGTCGCTTTTCAGCGTGGTTTCGATGGGCGCAGTCTGCACCAGTTCAAAGCCGGGAATCTGGAAAGCCGCGTGGGCGCTGGTGAAACATGCAGCCAAAGCGGCTGCGAGAAGATAGCGGCGCATTGCCTTCCTTTCTTTACTTGATGCGAATAATGCGCGGAACGGCGCCGACAGTGCCGGCCGGTTTGTTGTCCTGCTCCAGGCGCACCAGGTAGCTGCGCAGCGAATCGACATCGCGTACGCCGGTCGCCGCCTGGTTGCTGCCCTGGCGGAAAGTCACAAAGCCGTCATTGCCTTCGGCCAGGAAGTTATAGACTGCCACGCGATAGCTGGCGCCCTCTTCAATCGCCACGCCATTCAGCTTGACGCTGTCGTGCACAATGCGCTGCCCCTTCGGCTTGCGCGTATCCCAGGCATAGGTGAAGCCTGCCGATACCTGCAGCAAGCCGCGCTTCTCGGCTTCACTGCCGTTCCACTGGCCTTCCAGCAGCGCCAGGATCTGCGCGCCGCTCAGGTTCATCACCACGATCTCATTCCCGAACGGCAGCACGGCCTGGGATTGCGCGACACTCACCACATTGTTTGCACCAGCGTCCAGCGCGGTGCGGATGCCGCCGGTATTCGTGAAAGCGATCTGCGCACCCCACTTGCGGCCCGATTCAAGAATCGCATCCGCCACCAGCTGGCCAAGCGGGGATTCGTCGCCGTCCGGCATGATGTGCTTGCTGATCGAAGGCATGGCGATCTTCGCCACCGGCTTGTTCAATTCTTCGCTGCTGCGCGCGCGTACAGCGGCGACCAGTGCATCCACTTCCGGCATGCCGGCATACTTGCCCGGTTCCACCACGATATTGCGCGCGCTGGCATCGACCACAGCGCCGGTCTGGCGGTCGACCACCAGCGAGATGCGCGACAGCATATGGCCGAACTTTTCAGCCTGCGTCACCAGCCTGCCGTCCACGCGGCACAGGTAGCCGTTGTGCGAATGACCGCTGACCACCACGCGCACGGCGGGGTCGAGGCGCTTGACCACGTCGGCGATGTCGCCATCGAGGTCGCCGCAGTACTGCTGGTCGTAGCGCGCCTTGGAATGGCCGCCCTGGTGGATCAGCACGACGAAGACAGTCGCGCCCTGCGCACGCAGTTCCGGCAACAGGCGATTGACGGCTTGCGCTTCGTCGATGAATTGCAGGCCGCTGATGCCGCCGGCCGCCACCAGCTCCGGGGTGTCCTTCAGCACAGCGCCGATGAAAGCGACCTTCACCCCTTTCACCTCGTCGATGCGGTAGGCAGGCAGCAAGGTCTGGTTGCTGCGGGTATCGATCACATTGGCGGCCAGGTAGCTGAAGCTGGCACCGTTCCAGGACGGGTTGAATTTGCAGGCCTTCTCCGGGCGCGGCGAATTTGCGCAACCGCCCTTGGCCTGGCGCAGCAGTTCCACGCGGCCGGCGTCGAACTCGTGGTTGCCGACCGAGGTCGCGCGCATGCCGATCAGGTTCAGGGCCTGGATGGTCGGTTCGTCGGCGAACATCGCCGACATGGCCGGGCTGGCGCCAATCATGTCGCCCGCACCGACCACCACCAGCTCAGGATCCTCTTTGCGCCAGGCTTGCACGGTGGCGGCGACCGCATCGATGCCGCCCGCCTTGCCGCTGTCGCCAAAGCGCGAGGATTCCAGGTGGCCGTGCAGGTCGTTCAGGCCGACCAGGGTCAACTCAACCTGGCTGGCGGGACGTTGTGCGGCGCAGCCGGCCAACAGCGCGGCTAAGACGAAGGGACGCAGGAATGGCTTCATAGGCTTAAACGGTTAAAGGGAGATTGTACAGGCCGCGCCAGGCCAGGCGCGCGCCGGGAAACGATATGTTACGTTCAAAAAAAAACGGGCCCGAAGGCCCGTTCTCATATCAGCTCAACAGCATTTAGAAGTCGACCGACAGGGTGCCCGATACCATGCGCGGTGCGCCCAGGTAGTAGCGGGTAGCGCTGGAAACCGCCACGCCCTGGTATGGCAGCGCGTTGACCACGGTGGTGGACGACGGGTTGCGGTACTCTTTGTTGGTCAGGTTGCTGACGTTCCAGGTGAACTTAGGACGCTTCATCCAGCCCATGTTGGCGAAGGTGTAGCCGCCGTCCAGGCTGAAGGTGGTGTAGCCAGGCGCCACTTCGTCGTTCATGAAGGAAGCGTACTGCTTGCTGGTGGCACGCGCCTTGGCACGAACGTAGAACGAACCAACCTGGTATTCCACCGACACGCCAGCCTTGCGGCGTGGCGAAGCAGGCGCGTCCTTGCCGGCGGTCGGCAGGGTCACGGTGGCGCTGCCAGGCAGGTCGTTCTTCAGTTCGGTCTTCAGCAGGCCCAGGGAACCGTAGAACGCCCAACCGTTGATCGGGGTGTTACCCAGTTCAACTTCCAGGCCGCTGTGCTTCTCGCGGCCAACGTTGATGTAGGTGTTCTTCTTGGTGTCAGGGTCAAAGCCGGTAGCCTGCTTGTTCTTGAAGTCGGTGTAGAACGCAGTCACGGTCGCGATGAACTTCTTGTCCTGGTGGCGGTAGCCCAGGTCGCCGCTCCACGAAGTTTCTGGCTCAACATTGCGGAACGCGCTAGCGACCAGGTTCTTGTCCACGGTCACGCTGGTGCCGATGTTGCCGAATACGAAGTTCGGTGGGGTCTTCATGTTCTTGGCGATCGAGGTGAAGACCTGGTCGTCAGGCGTGAAGCGCCAGCGAGCGCCAAACTGTGGCAGCACCTCGTTGTACTTGCGGGTGTAGTTGTACGGCTGGACGTCGTTGTTCTCGTCGCCCCAGTTGCTGAATTCGCGCTTGACGTGCGGGGTACGCACGCCAAAGTTGATCTGCACTGCATCGTCGGCCAGGCTGACGGTATCTTGCAGGAAGGCCTGGTAAGCGGTCGAGACCGAGATCCAGTCGCGGCTGTTTGCCGGATGGCCATCAGGACGCAGGATCTGGCCATCTTGCAGCCACACGTCAGCGCGTTCACCTTCGTTGGTCAGCAGCAGCATCGGACCGGTCTGCTCGTGGCGGGCACGCTCGTACCATACGCCAGCCTTGATTTCGTGGTTGGCGATGTTGTAGATGGCTGCGAAGTTGAAGCCAGGACGGAAGGTCTTGGTCACGCTGGCGTTCGCTACCAGCACGGTGTCCAGGGTGTCGCCGTCGCCGTTCAGGTCCACAGCACCTTTGCGGGCGCCGGTGGCTGGGTTATAGAAGGCGTTTTCCGCCTGGGCGCGCTGCTGCACACCACCGTTGCCGAAGCCGTACCACAGGTATGGGGTGAAGGCCAGGTCCAGGTTGTCGGTCACGCGGAACTTGCTGACTGCCGAAGCGATCACGTTCTTGAATGGGTTAACGCCCAGGCCATAGTAAGCTGGCGACTGGGTGGTTTCTTTCTGCGCAGTGCCTTTCACCGGGGTCAGGTGACCCTTGAAGGTATCGGCGTAATCGCCGTAGTAACCCAGGGTATTGATGTCAGCCAGGGTCAGGTTGTTGATGTTGTTGTTGACGGCCTTGTTGAACAGCACGGTGCCGTGGATGTAGTTGAAGCGGTCCCAGTCGTAGTTCACGCCCAGGTCAACGTGGTTACGGTTGGCTTCGCCCTTGCCTTTCCACTTGTCGGCTTCTGCGTGCGAAGCGGAGATGAAGGCTTTGAACTTGCCGATTTCGCCGGTGTCGTAACGCACGAAGGTCTTGCGCAGGTTCAGCTGGCCGACGGTCTGCATGACGCGTACGCGCTGCATCTTTTCAGGCTGGCAGGTGGTGATGCCGAAGTTGCCGCCGGTGGCGCCCACTTGTGGCGAATCCACGTCGGTCGAACCCTGGGTCACGAACTGGGAGCAGGTATTTTCCTGGTCCACGTATTCCTGTGGGTAGATCGCGAAGTTACCGGAGTCGTTGACTGGCACGCCGTTGATGGTCGCGCCGATCTGGTCGGAGTTGAAGCCGCGCAGGGTCATGCCGCCGCCGAACAGGCCCGTTGCATCGTAGTTGTAGCTGTTCACAGCTGGCAACATTTCCAATGCCTCGTAGGCGTTACCGGTTGGGCGCTGCTTTTCCAGCTCTTCCAGGGTAATGGTCGAACGCGCTTTTGGTGCGTCTTCGGTGACCATCAGGCCCATACCCAGCTTCTTGCCGGTGATGACCACAGTGCTGTCGCCCTTGGTGGTGGTAACTTGTGGCGCAACGTCCGACGCCGATTGGGCGTAAGCCGAACCGGCGGCGATGCAAGCCATTTGCGCCGCGAAGGCGATCAGGCTCATGCGCAATTGTTTCGATTGCATTGGATTTCCCCTAGTGTGTTGTGAAACTGAAAAGCTTGAATATTTTAGTTGCCGAGCATGACGCTAGCATGACAAGGAACCACTATTGCATGGGTGCGACTGAGGCGACAAATATGTTTTCCCTAAGCGATTTATTCGTTGCCGAAATAAATAGACAATAAGGGAAGGTTTGCGCTCTGATTTAGTTAGGCGGCATTATATGCGAGCCCCTTCCGAATGAAATTTTCTAATTTTCGGAAAGAAGCAATCGGCTGCTGCCAGATTGGCCAACTGTAGCAAATGCGCCACATGACTTAGCAGGAGGGCAACAATCCGCCGAAGCGGATTGTCGTTTTTTGATCATTACTGGTGGGATTTTGCGCCCAATTCCGCGATATCTGCCTCGAACTTGGCAAAGCGGGCATCGAGTTGCTTCAGCAGGCGCTGCTTGTCGGCCTCCGCCAGGAAACCATAGCGAATGCTGTCGTAGGAAAGCTTTTTCACCTCGGCGTAGCTGGTCTTGTAGCGGCTGGCGAACAGCACGTACTCGTTCGACAGGGTATTGCGGCTGACGCCGGTATCGTCACTCGACAGCACGAAGGGTACGCCATACTTGCGGTAGATATTGACCGGGTGCGCCTCCCCTTTCACGCCGAGGATGAACTCGTTCGACGTCAGGTTCACTTCGACCGGGATGTTCTTTTCACGCATCTTCTTCAGGATGGCCAGCGGCTGGCGTTCGTGGGCAATGTCCATGCCGTGCCCAATGCGCTTGGCGCCGGCGACGTCAATCGCTTCAGCGATGTGGAACTTCAGGCCTTCCGGCGGGACCTGGCCCAGGGCCAGCTCACCGGCGTGCAGCGACAGCTTCACATTCGGGTATTTGGCGCTCAGGAATTTGTACATGCGCATGTGCAGGTGGTAGTCGCGCATCGACACCGGGTAATGCTCGGCGCCGACGATATTCACCGACACCACTTTCGGGTTCTGGCTGGCGATCTTGAAACCGGCGGCCATTTGCGAGAACACGATCGATGGCGACAGGAAGCGCAGCACGAAGGGCTGGTAGCGCATGGTGAAGTTTTCGTCGTCGATGCCGGCGCTGCTGCTGTCGACGTAGGCGCTGTAGTCGGCGATGCCCTTGTTGAAGGCCGGATTGGCTTCCAGCTTGGCGAGATAGGCGGCAAACGCAGCCTCATCGGTCAGCTTGGCGTCGAATTCGGCGTCGAAGGTGATCGGGGCGATTTCGAAAACGGTTTCGATATAGCTGACATTTTCGGCGATCGCGCGCTCTTTCAGGCGCTTCTGGCCGTCATTGCCATTGGTCGAGGCGACATCGTTGAAGCGCGGGAAGGTGGTGAAGAAGGCCAGGTCCGGCGCCAGCTGGTGTTCGCTGTGGTTGTAGAAGTCCAGGGTTGACCACTTGTGCAGCAGTTCGCGGTAGGCGACCGGGTCCTGCTCGAGCTGGGCGGCCGTCGCGCAGTTCTTGCGGTCGGCGGCCTTGTCGGTCTGCACGCTCCAGGTGGTCTTGTCGATGCAGTAGCCCAGCTTGTCGACCCACTCCAGGTATTGCTCGGCGTAGATGGAGCCGGAGTAATGGTGGTGCAGGTCCGCGCCCTTTGGCATATTGTTGAAGAACATGGCCAGTTCCGCCGTCTTCGGAGCCGGGCCGGAGACCAGCGCAGCAAAATGGCGCGCAGTGATGTCGGCATTCGACGCCGCACCCGCGCCAGGCGCGGCAAAGGCGGCGGAGATCGCGGCGGCAAGCAGGAGGCTGGTTATTGGTTTTGGCATGTTCTTTCTCTCGGCGTGGTGGTCGTAGTCAGCCCTGCGCCCGCGCATGCACCAGGCGGCCGCCCGAATAGGTCGCCGCGATGGCGCGGTCATCCCCCAGCAGCGCCAGTGCGAACAGCTGTTCTTCCAGGCTGTCGGTATTGGCGCTGCGGCGCGCCAGCAGCGGCGTGGCCTGCGGGTCGATCACGATAAAGTCCGCTTCGCGGCCGGCGGCAAAGCTGCCGATCGTGTCATCCAGGTGCAGGCTGCGCGCGGCGCCCAGCGTCGCCAGGTAGAACATGCGCATGGCAGGCAGGTAGCTGCCCTTCAAGCGCGCTACTTTATAGGCTTCATTCATCGTTTGCAACATGCTGAACGAGGTGCCTGCGCCCACGTCGGTAGCCAGCGAGAGCAGCATGCCAGCCTTGTCGGCCTGCTCGAAGTCGAACAGGCCGGAGCCCAGGAACAGATTGGAAGTCGGGCAGACAGCGGCGGCGGCCTTGGTTTCGGCCATGCGGGCACGGTCGGTTTCATCCAGCCAGATGCAGTGGCCGTAGACGGCGCGCGGGCGCATCATGCCGTACCGGTCGTACACATCGAGGTAGCTGCGCGCCTGCGGGAACAGGGTCTTGACCCAGGCGCATTCTTCCTTGTTTTCCGAGACGTGGGTCTGCAGGAAGGTGTCCGGGTATTTCCGCGCCAGTTCACCGGCCAACTGCAACTGCGCCTCGGTCGACGTCGGGGCGAAGCGCGGGGTGATGGCATACAGCGCGCGTCCTCTCTTGTGCCAGCGCTGGATCAGGGCTTCGGTTTCCTCGGCACTGCTTTCGGCGGTATCGCACAGGAAGTCGGGGCAATGGCGGTCCATCATGACTTTGCCGGCGATCATGCGCAGGTCGCGCTTTTCGCTGGCGGTGAAGAAGGCATCCACCGATTGCGGGTGCACGGTGCCGTAGACCATGGCCGTGGTAGTGCCGTTGCGCAGCAGTTCGTCGAGGAAGAACTCGGCCACCTGCGCGCCATGTGCCGGATCGGCGAACTGGCGCTCGGTCGGGAAGGTGTATTGCTCCAGCCAAGGCAGCAGGCCGGGCGCCGGCGAGGCAATCATGTCGGTCTGCGGGTAATGCACGTGGCTGTCGATGAAGCCGGGCATGACGATCTTGCCGCGGTAGTCCTTCACTTCCGTGCCGCTCGGCAGGGTTGGCGCCAGCGTGGCGTAGTCGCCGGCCGCCTGCACCTTGCCATCGGCCACGATCAGCAGCCCGTCTTCGTGCCAGGCATGGGCGCGCTCGATGAAGGCCGGATCGGCGTGAAAATGCAGCAAGCCTGCTCGGTAGGCTTGCACGCTGGTGGTTTTGCTCATTTGCTTAGTCTTTCGCCTGGGATTCCCAGACCATCAGTAATTGTGCGGCGACCGAAGCGGCAATCACCGCCGGTGCCTTGTCGATGATACCCGGTAGGCCGATCGGGCATACCATGTTCTGCGTGCTCAGTCCTTTTACTTCGAGGCGGGAAGTGAACTGGGCGCGCTTGGTTTTGGAGCCGATCAGGCCGAACCAGCCCACGTTGGGGCGGCGCAGGATGGCTTCGGTCAGCTGCAGGTCCAGCGCGTGGCTGTGGGTCAGGACCAGGTAGCTGGCATTGTCCGGCGCTTCGTCGACGCAAGCCTCCGGCGTGTCGGTGGCTTCGATGGTGACGTTGGCCGGCACCTCGGCCGGGAACATGGCGTCGCGCTCGTCGACCCAGGTGACCGTGCAGGGCAGCTCGGCCAGTGCGCGCACGATGGCGGCGCCAACGTGGCCGGCGCCGAACAGCACCAGGTGGGCGCGCGGGGCTTTGACAGGATCAATCAGCCAACGGCGGCCGCCGGCGTCGGTGTGGATGCGGGTTTCCCTGTGCTGCTCGTCCACGAGGCGGCACTCCTCCTCGCCGTCAATGGCAGTGATGCGGCAGCTGTCTTCCTTGCGGCGCTGGCGCAGCTGCGCCATCACGTCTTCCAGTTCGCCGCTTACCGCTTCGAACAGCAGCCAGACGACGCCGCCGCAGCATTGGCCCAGGCTTGGGCCAAGCGGGAAGCGTTTGAGATGTGGGGCCACGGCACGGCCGGCGCGCCGGGCGGCCAGCATTTCGCGCGCGATGCCGAAGGCTTTGTGCTCCAGGTGGCCGCCGCCGATCGTGTCGAACTGGCCGCTGGCGGTGACCAGCATATGCGTTCCCGCTTCGCGCGGCACCGAACCTTCGGCGCGCGCGACCGTGACGAGTACCGCCGGTTCCCCGGCTGGCGTCAGCCAGTCAGTCATGTCAGCCTGCCGCCGCGACTGCCGCTTCGACCGCCGCGACCGCGCGCAGGATTTCTTCGCTGGTGGCCGGTGCATTCAGCGGCGGGTTGACACGATGCCCGCCGACTGCGGAAATCGCATCGCGAATCGCGAAGAACACCGAGAATGGCAGCAGCAATGGCGGCTCGCCCACCGCCTTCGAGCGATGGATCGAATCCTCCACATTGCGGTTCTGGAACAGCTTGACGCGGAAATCTTCCGGGCAGTCGGAAATACCCGGGATCTTGTAAGTGGACGGTGCGTGCGTCATCAGTTTGCCGGCGCCGTTCCACCACAACTGCTCGGTGGTCAGCCAGCCCATGCCCTGGATGAAGGCGCCTTCCACCTGGCCGATATCGATGGCCGGGTTCAGCGACTGCCCCGCATCGTACAGCGCATCGGCGCGCAGCAGCTTCCATTCGCCGGTCAGCGTATCGACCACCACTTCGGCTACGGCGGCGCCGTAGGCGTAATAGGAGAACGGATGACCGTTCATGGTTTTCGGATCCCAATGCAGGTTCGGCGTCGCGTAGTAGCCGTCGGACCAGAGCTGCACTCGGGCCAGGTAAGCCTTCTGCACCAGCGCTTCGAATGGCACGCTCTGGCCATTCACATGGATCTCGTTGGCGAAGAAGCGCACTTCGGCCGCCTCGCCACCCAGCGTTTTCGCGGCAAATGCCGCCAGCCGCTCGCGGATCTGGCGCGCCGCGTCCTGCGCCGCCTTGCCGTTCAGGTCCGCGCCGGTGGAAGCCGCCGTGGCGGAAGTATTCGCCACCTTGCTGGTATCCGTTGCCGTAATGCGCACGCGTTCCAGGTCCAGGCCCAGCTCGTGCGCCACCACCTGCAACACCTTGGTATTGATGCCCTGCCCCATCTCCGTGCCGCCGTGGTTGACCAGGACCGAGCCGTCGACATAGACGTGCACCAGCGCACCCGCCTGGTTCAGGTGGGTCACGTTGAATGCAATGCCGAACTTGACCGGCGTCAGCGCCAGGCCGCGCTTCAGCACCGGGCTGCCGGCGTTGTAGGCTGCCACTGCGGCGCGGCGTGCACGGTACTCGCTGCTTTGCTCGAGCTCCGCCACCAGCTCGTGGATCACGTTATCGACGATCACCTGGCCGTAAGGCGTCTGGTTGCGCTCCGTCTTGCCATAGAAATTCAGGCGGCGGATATCCAGCGGATCCTGCCCCAGGTTGCGCGCAATCTCGTCGATCACGTATTCGATCGCGATGGCGCCCTGCGGACCGCCGAAGCCACGGAAGGCGGTATTCGACTGGGTATTGGTCTTGCCGCAAGCGGCGTGGATTTCCACGTCCGACAGGTAGTAGGTATTGTCGAAGTGGCAGACTGCACGCGTGGCAACGGGGCCCGACAGGTCGGCCGAGTAACCGGCGCGCGACGTCATGTCGACCTTGGCCGCCACGATGCGGCCCGTGTCGTCATAGCCGACTTCGTACTCGTAATAGAAGCAGTGGCGCTTGCCGGTGACCATCATGTCATCATCGCGGTCGGCGCGCAGCTTGACCGGCTTGCCGGTGCGCGCGGCGGCGATGGCAGCGGCGGCGGCCCACAGTGCGGACTGCGATTCCTTGCCGCCAAAGCCGCCCCCCATGCGGCGGCATTCCACTGTCACATGGTGCGAGTGCAGGCCCAGCGCGTGTGCTACCACGTGCTGCATTTCGCTCGGGTGCTGGGTCGAGCATTGGACCAGCATGGACTTGCCCTCTTTCGGGATGGCGTAAGCGATCTGGCCTTCCAGGTAGAACTGCTCCTGACCGCCCACGTAGAGCTGGCCCTTGACCGTATGCGGCGCCTTCTCGAAGGCGGCTTGCGCGTCGCCGCGCAGCAGCTTCATTGGCGGCAGCACATAGGATGCTGCCGCCTTGGCCTGCTGCGGCGTCAGGATCGCCGGCAGTTCTTCGTAGCCGACCACGCCGCGCCTGGCGGCCCGGCGCGCATTGGTGTGCGAATCGGCGACCACGATGAAGATCGGCTGGCCGACATACTGCACCAGGCCATCGGCCAGGATCGGGTCGTCATGGATGATCGGGCCGCAGTCGTTGGTGCCGGGGATGTCGGCTACCGTGTACACCGCCACCACGCCGGGGGCGGCGCGGACCGCATCCAGGTCCAGCGAAGTAATGCGGGCATGGGCCTTGGATGACAGGCCGAGCGCCGCATGCAGGGTGCCGCGCAGTTCAGGGATATCGTCGGTGTAGGTCGCCTGGCCCAACACGTGCAGCTCGGCCGATTCATGCTTGCGCGGAATGCCGACGCCGGTCCAGGTGGCGGCCTTCAGTTCAGGAGTGACGGGGTGGTTCATACTGCCTCCTTCAGGCGCTGACAGCAAAGGCGTTGACGGCATCGGCCGCCAGCGGCGCATCGCTGCGCGTCTCAAGCCAGAAGCGGCGCAGCAGGTTCTGCGCAGTCTTCATCCGGTATTCGCTGCTGGCGCGCATATCGCTCAAAGGCGCGTAATCGCATGCCAGTGCCGCCATGGCGTCGGCCAGCGCCGCCTCATTCCAGGCGCGGCCATTCAAAGCGGCTTCGGCCTGCGCGGCGCGCTTTGGCGTTGCTGCCATGCCGCCGAAAGCGATGCGCGCTTCGGCGATTGCGTCGCCATCCATGCGCAAGGCAAAGGCGGCGCAGACAGCCGAAATATCCTGGTCGAAGCGCTTGGCCAGCTTGTAGGTGCGGAAGCGCACGTCCTCGCGCGGCAGCGGCACGCGCACGGCCTGCACGAATTCGCCCGGCTGCAGATCCTTCTTCATGTAATCCAAGTAGAAGTCTTCCAGCGCCAGCACGCGTTCGCCGGCTGCGCCGCACAGCACGACTTGCGCGCCGAGTGCGATCAGCCAGGGCATGGAGTCGCCGATCGGCGAACCGTTGGCGACGTTGCCGCCCAGCGTGCCGGCGTTACGGATCGGCAGCGAAGCGAAGCGCTGGCGCAGTTCGCCCAGCTCGTTCGGATAATGCTGGCACAGCGCATTGTAGGCATCTTCCAGCGATACGCCGGCGCCGATTTCAATCGCGCCATCGTCCACGCGCAGCGTTTTCAGCGCATCGACGTGGCCAAGGTAAATGATGTCGCCCAGGTCGCGCATCTGCTTGGTGACCCACAGGCCAACGTCGGTGGAACCGGCCAGCAGCACGGCGGACGGATTGGCCGCACGCAGCTGGACCAATTCATCGAGGGTGCGCGGCGCCAGGAACGTCTGGCCATGGGCGCTGTAGACAGCCAGCGAGTCGCGTTTGAGCGCCTCGAGCTGTTCGGCCACGCGCGCTGCATCGAATTCGACTTTGGGCAATTCGGCCATGCGCTGCGCAGCGTCGATGATCGGGCGGTACCCGGTGCAGCGGCACAGGTTGCCGGACAGGCAGTCGTCGATTTCCTTGCGCGAGGCGCATTGGCCTTCTTTTTTCAGGTACAGGCCCCACAGCGACATGGCAAAGCCCGGCGTGCAGAAACCGCATTGCGAGCCGTGGCATTCGACCAGAGCCTGCTGCACCGGGTGCAGCGCGCCGTCGGCCTGTTGCAGGTCTTCCACCGTGAACAGGGCTTTGCCGTCCAGCGTCGGGGTCAGCTGGATGCAGGAATTGACCGCTTTCAGCTCCAGCTTGCCGTCGACCACGCTGCCCAGCACCACGGTGCAAGCGCCGCAATCGCCTTCGGCGCAGCCTTCCTTGGTGCCGGTACAGTGCAAGTCTTCGCGCAGGTGCTGCAGCACAGTCTGCGTCGGGGCGGCATCCCGTACCTCATGCACGGTGCCACGGTAGTAAAAGCGGATCGGTTCTGACATCTTGTCCTCGCAGGTCTCCTAGCTTGCAAGATAACATTACCGCACCCCAACCATATAAGAAAACTCTGATTTTGAATATCAGGCGTTTCGCATATATGGATGATGCTTGTGCCAGTGCTCGGCAATGTCGATGCGGCGCGTGATCCACACCTTGTCATGGCTTTGCACATAGTCGAGGAAGCGCGCCAGTGCCGCAGCGCGCGCCGGACGGCCGACCAGGCGGCAATGCAGGCCGATCGACAGCATTTTCGGCTGGTTCAGCCCGTTCGGGTCCCCTTCCTTATAGAGTACGTCGAATGCGTCCTTGAGGTAATCGAAGAATTGGGTGCCGCTGTTAAAGCCTTGCATGGCGGCAAAGCGCATATCGTTGGTATCGAGCGTGTATGGCACGATCAGTTGCGGCGCGACGGCCGGCTTGCCATCGGCGCCGGTGTGCGCCACTTCCTGCCAGAACGGCAAGTCGTCACCGTAATAATCGGCGTCGTAGCGGAAGCCGCCATGTTCCACCACCAGGCGGCGCGTATTGGGGGAGTCACGGCCGGTGTACCAGCCCAGCGGCGCACTGCCGGTCAGGTCCTTGATGATCTGCACGGCTTCCTTCATGTGGGCGCGCTCGGTTTCCTCATCCATATTCTGGTAAGTGATCCAGCGCAGGCCATGGCAGGCGATTTCATGGCCCAGCTCCTGGAAGGCCGCCACCGCCTCCGGGTGCCGTTGCAGTGCCATCGAGACGCCGAAGATGGTCAGCGGCAGCTTGCGCTCTTCGAACATGCGCAGGATGCGCCACAAGCCGGCACGCGAGCCGTATTCGTAGATCGACTCCATGCTCATGTGGCGGTTCTGGAAGGCCGCCGCACCGATGATCTCGGACAGGAAGGTTTCCGAAGCCGGATCGCCATGCAGCACGCAGTTCTCGCCGCCCTCCTCGTAGTTCAGTACGAATTGCAGGGCCACACGGGCCTGGCCCGGCCATTGCGGATGGGGTGGATTGGGGCCGTAGCCGACGAGGTCGCGCGGGTAATTGCTCATGATGGGTCCGGGATGAAAGGTATATGCTCAATCATATATTGGCGTTATGTCACCAGTATATGATTTGCCGGATAAGCAAAATAAGGAATGCAAAATGGGAAAACTGAGCACTCACGTCCTTGATACCGCCAATGGCAAGCCCGGCGCTGGCGTGCGCGTGGCGCTGTATGCGCTGGCCGGCGGCAGCCGTACGCTGGTGAAGGAAGATGTGACCAATGCCGATGGCCGCTGCGGCACGCCGCTGCTCGAAGGCGATACCATGCGCCCCGGCCAGTACGAGCTGGTATTTGGCGCCGGCGACTATTTCGCGGCGCAAGGCGTCGAGCTGCCGACGCCGCGCTTCATCGACCAGGTGACGATCGCTTTCGGCATCGCGCACGCCGACCAGAACTACCACGTGCCGCTGGTGGTGTCGCCCTGGTCGTATTCGACTTACCGCGGAAGCTGAGCCCTCTCGCCGCGCCGGGCTTTCTGCTGCAGCTGCATCAGGCCGTACAGCAGGGCTTCCGGCGTCGGCGGGCAGCCGGGCACGTAGACGTCGACCGGCACGATGCGGTCGCAGCCGCGCACCACGGAATACGAATAGTGGTAATAGCCGCCGCCGTTGGCGCAGGAGCCCATCGACACCACGTAGCGCGGCTCGGCCATCTGGTCATACACCTTGCGCAGCGCGCGCGCCATCTTGTTGGTCAGGGTGCCGGCCACGATCATCAGGTCGGCCTGGCGCGGCGACGGCCGCGGGCACATGCCGAAACGGTCCATGTCATAGCGCGCCGACGCCGCCTCCATCATTTCCACCGCACAGCAGGCCAGGCCGAAGCTCAGGTACCACAGGCTGTTGGTGCGGACGGTTTCCATCAGCGAGTCCAGCGACGTAAGCACGTAACCGTCGCGCTCCAGAGTAGCTTCCAGTGCCATTTTTTTCCCCTTTCAGTAGCGTCGCTACGATAGCGGGGAGTGCGCAGGAAATATTGTATCGGTGCGACACGCGCGCGGCGTTCAGCCCTCGCGGGTGACGATGGCGCGCGAAGCCTCGTCGTAGCGCAGCAGGCGCAGGGCGCCGCTGGCGTCGCCGGCGGCTTCCATCAGCGCCTTGGGCGCCATGCCGGTGTACTGCACGAAATCGCGCACCATATGGGCCTGGTCGTGGTAGCCGCAATCCACCGCCAGCCGCGTCAGTCCGCCGTGCCGTAGCGGCGCCGCAATCATGTGCGACAAGGCGCGGATATAGCGCATCATGCGGCGACCGTCGCGGATGCTCTGGCCGTAGCTGGCCAATACCCGCCGCTCGAGCTGGCGCACGCTGATGCCGAAGCGCGTTGCTATTTCATCGGTAGGCAGTGCCAGCAAGGCCGGCGGCAACATGAAGGGCGCTTGCCCGCGCGCCAGCCGCTCCTCGCGCGCGGCCAGGCGCTGCAGCAGCGCCTCGCACAGCAGCGCGACCCAGCCGGCACTATCGCCGCTGCCGCGCAACCGGTCCTCCAGCGCAGGCGCGCCGCGCCACTCGGGGGCAGCGTCGGCCAGCAGCACTACGGCATCGCGCAACTCCGCCAGCGGAACGTCGAACAGGCGGCCGAACTGCCCTGCTTCGATGACGGCGCTGATAAAGGTGGTACCGGGTTCCCACACCGCGGGCGTGTGCTGCGACATCGGACCGGTGACAAAGGGTTCGGCATGCAGCCGTGCGCGCCCGCCGCCATCGACAAAGCGCGTGCCGCCGCGAATGAAGAAAGTGAGCATGGGACAGGGCGAGGCCGGCACCAGCACCGCGCCTGGGCTATACAGCTCGACGTGGAAATAGCGCACCACCGCCGCCAGCTGGGGCGGCGGGGCTATGGCCAGGCGCATCGGCGCCAGAATCGCATCCACGTCACGCATGGCGGCACATTATAGGCCGCTTCGGCCGCGCGCGCAGGCAGCAGGCAGCCGGGCCGGCGCCGCCGGCGGCAGCAGCCTGCCATGATAGAATCGCCCTCTTACTGACTCGTCATCACGACCTTGGATACCGTTCCCTTGTGGGCGCAATTTGCCGCCCTCACCTTCCTGATTCTTGCCTCGGCCTTCTTTGCCATGGCCGAAACCGCCCTGATGGCGGCCAATCGCTTCCGCCTGCGCCACCAGGCCAAACGCGGCAGCCGCCGCGCCATCGCCACCCTGTGGCTGCTGGAACGCACCGAAC
>Ga0209130_1000562_pt1 | contig 36880 bp, 40 predicted proteins | sample AraplaMF_Cvi_mLB_FD_184264 | JGI IMG/M metagenome (GOLD analysis project Ga0209130, IMG submission 184264) | Arabidopsis root microbial communities from the University of North Carolina, USA - plate scrape MF_Cvi_mLB (SPAdes) (version 2) | ecosystem: Host-associated > Plants > Roots > Endosphere...
GGCGGGCCGGCAGGCGCTGCCGGCGGCGTCAGCGGGCCGGGCGCGACCGTACCGGGCGGCACGGTGCCGGGCGCAGGCACCAGGCCCTGGCCGTGCGGCTTGACCGGGGCCGGCGTGGCCAGCTTGGCCTGGGCCGGCGTCGGCGGCTTGGCCACCTGCTGCTTCTTGGCGGCGGCCGCTTCCGCCAGTTTCTTCTTCTGCTCTTCAGGCAGCTGCTGGTACAGCTCCCATTGCGCCGACTTCTGGTTGGGCGTGATCTTCGCGGTGCGGGCGTAGTTCTCGCGCACGGCCTTGCGCTCGGCCGGGGACAGGGTTGCCCACTCGGTCATGCGCTCCTGCACGCGCGCCTTCTCGCTCGGCTTCATCTTGCCCGTGCGGTTGGCGATTTCGATCCATTTCTGCTTGCGCACGGGACCCAGTTCCTCCCAGCTGTCCTTCAGCGGGGCCAGGGCTTGCTGCTGTGCGGGCTTGAGGTCGGTCCAATGCGGCTTTTCGCCCATCGGCGCAGGCGCCGAGTCGGCCACGGCGGCCGGGGCCGGCGCGGCTTCCTGGCGCTTGCATGCCGCCAGGGCCAGGCTCAGGCCGACCGCGCCGGCAATCCAGATTGTCCGACCGCTCACACGCGCCATTTATTGCTCGCGCGTTTCGAGGTAGGCGTTGAAGCCGTTATCCAGGTAGGCCGACAGCGGCAGTTCGTCCGACAGCACGGCCGTATCCATCTCGGCCAGCTCGGAAATCGACTGCTGCTGTTCGTATTGATAGACACCAACCATGCCGCCCATGATCAGCAGCAGGGGCAGGGCCAGGCCTACGTTCTTCATCCAGGCAAACGGGTTGCCGAAGAAGGTGGCGCCGCCGGCCACGGCCGGGGCGGTACGGGTCACGCGAACGCGCGCCGGCGCGTCCGCCTTCTTGCGGGCCAGCGCCGCATTGCGCGCTGCAGCAAGACGGTCGGTGGTCGAGGCCGGCAGATCGTCCAGCTTTTCGTTGAGCGCGTGGCGCACCCGGTAGGCAAAGTTGATGTCTTCGGTGTTCATAATTTTATTCCCTTGGCTTTGAGCGCTTCGGCGAGAGTGTGTGTTGCTCTAGAGCAATGCGTTTTCACGCTCCCTTCGGAACATCCCATTGCTTCGGCAGTTTCTGCCACATCCATATCCTGCCAGTAACGCATGAGGAACGCTTCCCGTTGACGCGTCGGAAGCTTTTGCACTTCGTCTTCAATTAATTGCAAGATTTGTGCTCGCTCGAACTGGTCGGCGCTCGACTCGGCTGCCTGGGAACCTGCTTCGGCCTCGTAGGACTCCAGTATATCAAAGTCTTCGTGGTCTTCATTCGCAGGACCGAGGCCGGAAAACAGCGTAACCCAGGTATTCCGCACCTTTTCGCGGCGGAAGAAATCGAGGATGGTCGTTTGCAGAATCCGCTGGAACAGCAGGGGCAGCTCGGCCGCGGGGCGGTCCCCGTACTTCTCGGCCAGCTTGATCATTGCGTCTTGAACAATATCCAGCGCGGCTTCATCGCGGCGGACTGCATACACGGCTTGCTTAAATGCCCGGCGCTCGACGTTTTCGAGAAAATCCGATAATTCTTTGTCTGTGGCCATGCGTGGGGGCAGAGTGCTGCGCAGATATTATCTATTTGAACAATCCGGCATCGTAGCAAAAAATGCCCCAATCCGCAGAGTTTTATTCAGTTTTGCACCAATTATAAACATTTTGTTTAATTGTCCTTGACCGGAATGGTGCAACGCAGTACCGTATGGAACGCTTTGCACACCACGAAGCTCCCCGGTCATCCGGCACAGGCACACAAAGCCGTACCGATACGACCAGCTTTCATTTGTCAGCAGTTTGCTCTAACCCGTGCCACAAGCGCGAGAGGTAGGCGATAGAACCGCTGCATAACTCCGGCCAAACGAGTTGCGTTTAGCCATGGCTTGTACTCCAGCTACGCATGGGGGAAGGGTTGTGGTGACCGCAGAAAGAAGGGAAGCCAGGTGACATGCACGGTGACGCCCACTTCGCTAGGCAAGAGCATCCGATCAATCTCCTATGGACCTTGAAAGGAATGTTTCATGAATACCGAAGCCCCCATCACGGGCGCCGAAATCGTTGTCCGCTGCCTCGCTGAAGAGGGTGTGGAACACGTCTTCGGATATCCCGGCGGCGCAGTCCTGTACATCTACGACGCCATCTTCAAGCAGGACAAATTCCAGCACATCCTGGTTCGCCATGAGCAGGCCGCAGTCCATGCGGCAGACGCCTATTCGCGCAGCTCGAACAAGGTCGGCGTGGCCCTCGTGACCTCCGGTCCGGGCGTGACCAATGCCGTGACTGGCCTGTCCACCGCCTACATGGACTCCGTCCCCATGGTTGTGATCTCCGGCCAGGTGCCGAGCCACGCCATTGGCCAGGACGCCTTCCAGGAATGCGACACCGTGGGCATCACGCGCCCGGTGGTCAAGCACAACTTCCTGGTGAAGGACGTGAAAGACCTGGCCGAGACCATCAAGAAGGCTTTCTTCATTGCGCGGACCGGCCGTCCCGGTCCGGTGCTGGTGGATATCCCGAAGGATATCTCGATGCACAAGCATGTGTATAACTACCCCAAAGAGATCGAGATGCGCTCCTACCGTCCGGTCGATAAGGGGCACGCGGGCCAGATCCGCAAGGCCGTGCTGCTGCTGCTGGCTGCCGAGCGTCCGATGATCTACACGGGCGGCGGCGTGATCCTGGCGCATGCCGCGCCGGAACTGAACAGGATGGTCGAGAAGCTCGGCTTCCCGGTCACCAACACGCTGATGGGCCTGGGCGGCTCGCGCGCGTCGGACCAGCACTTCGTCGGCATGCCCGGCATGCACGGCACCTACGAAGCGAACATGGCGATGCAGAACTGCGACGTGCTGATCGCCATCGGCGCCCGCTTCGACGACCGCGTGATCGGCAACCCGAAGCACTTCGGCACCAACCCGCGCAAGATCATCCATATCGACATCGACCCGTCTTCCATCTCGAAGCGCGTGAAAGTGGATATTCCGATCGTCGGCAACGTGAAGGACGTGCTGATCGAGCTGCTGTCGCAGCTGGACGCAGGCGACGCCAGGCCGAATGCGCCGGCGCTGAAAAAATGGTGGGCGCAGATCGACGAATGGCGCGGCCGCGACTGCCTGAAATATTCGGACTCGGATCTGGTGATCAAGCCGCAGCGCGTGGTCGAGTCGCTGTTCGAGATCACCCGGGGCGACGCCTTCATCACCTCGGACGTGGGCCAGCACCAGATGTGGGCGGCCCAGTACTACAAGTTCGACAAGCCGCGCCGCTGGATCAATTCCGGCGGCCTGGGCACCATGGGCGTCGGCCTGCCGTACGCCATGGGCGTGCAGATGGCCAATCCGGACGCCACCGTGGCCTGCATCACGGGCGAAGGCTCGATCCAGATGAACATCCAGGAACTGGCCACCTGCAAGCAGTACCACCTGACGCCAAAGATCATCCTGCTGAACAACCGTTTCCTGGGCATGGTGCGCCAGTGGCAGCAGATCGACTACGGTTCGCGCTATTCCGAGTCGTACATGGATTCGCTGCCGGACTTCGAGAAGCTGGCCGAGGCCTATGGCCACGTCGGCATGCGCATCGAGAGGCCGGGCGACGTGGACGGCGCGCTGAAGGAAGCGTTTGGCATGAAGGACCGCCTGGTCTTCATGAACTTCATCACCGACCAGAGTGAGAACGTGTGGCCGATGGTGAAGGCTGGCAAGGGCCTCTCCGAAATGCTGCTTGGCTCGGAGGACCTGTAATCATGCGACACATTATTTCTGTACTTCTGGAAAACGAAGCGGGTGCACTGTCGCGCGTGGTGGGCCTGTTCTCGGCACGCGGCTACAACATCGAAACGCTGACCGTGGCGCCGACCGAAGATTCCACGCTGTCGCGCATGACCATCGTGACCACCGGGTCGGATGACATCATCGAACAGATCACCAAGCACCTGAACCGCCTGATCGAGGTGGTGAAGGTGGTGGACCTGACCGAAGGCCAGCACATCGAGCGCGAGCTGATGCTGATCAAGGTGAGAGCGGTCGGCAAGGAGCGCGAGGAAATGAAGCGCACCGCCGACATCTTCCGCGGCCGCATCATCGACGTGACCGAAAAGACCTACACCATCGAACTGACGGGCGCCAAGAGCAAGCTGGACGCCTTCATCGATTCGATCGACCGCGCAGCCATCCTGGAAACCGTCCGTACCGGCGGCTCGGGCATCGGCCGCGGCGAACGCATCCTCAAAGTTTGATTGAACCGAATATTTAATACGAATACATACCAAGGAATGACCATGAAAGTTTTCTACGACAAAGACGCTGACCTCTCCCTCATCAAAGGCAAGAACGTTGCCATCATCGGCTACGGTTCGCAGGGCCACGCCCACGCACAGAACCTGACCGACTCCGGCGTGAACGTGACGGTCGGCCTGCGCCGCGGCGGCGCGTCCTGGCAGAAGGTGGAGAAGGCCGGCCTGAAGGTCGCCGAAGTGAACGAGGCAGTGAAGGCCGCCGACGTCGTGATGATCCTGCTGCCGGACGAGAACATCGCCCAGGTGTACAAGGAAAACGTCGAGCCGAACATCAAGCAGGGTGCGGTGCTGGCCTTCGCCCACGGCTTCAACGTGCACTACGGCCAGGTTGTGCCGCGCGCCGACCTGGACGTGATCATGGTTGCGCCGAAGGCCCCGGGCCATACCGTGCGCGGCACCTACGCGCAGGGCGGGGGCGTGCCGCACCTGATCGCCGTGTACCAGGACAAGTCCGGCGCGGCGCGCGATATCGCGCTGTCGTATGCATCGGCAAATGGCGGCGGCAAGGCCGGCATCATCGAGACCAATTTCCGTGAGGAGACCGAGACCGATCTGTTCGGCGAACAGGCCGTGCTGTGCGGCGGTACCGTGGAACTGATCAAGGCAGGTTTCGAGACGCTGGTGGAAGCGGGCTATGCGCCGGAGATGGCGTACTTCGAGTGCCTGCACGAGCTGAAGCTGATCGTGGATCTGATTTATGAAGGCGGCATCGCCAATATGAATTACTCGATCTCGAACAATGCGGAGTACGGCGAGTATGTGACGGGTCCGAAAGTGGTGACCTCGGCCACCAAGGATGCGATGCGCCAGTGCCTGAAGGATATCCAGACCGGTGAGTATGCGAAGAGCTTTATTCTGGAGAACAAGGCCGGTGCGCCGACCCTGATCTCGCGCCGTCGTCTGACTTCGGAACACCAGATTGAGGAAGTTGGCGCCAAGCTGCGTGCAATGATGCCTTGGATCGCCAAGAACAAACTGGTCGATCAGTCCAAGAACTGATTGTCCCAAGCAGGAATTCACGGCCCCTTTGGGGCCGTTTTTTTTTGAACCTAAAATCGGGGTCAGACCCGTGGGGTCTGACCCTGGGCCAGCGGCCGCCGCGTATCAAGGGTCAGACCCCGTGGGTCTGACCCCGGGTTTAGGGTTTCAGCGCTTCGGTCAGAACGCGTCCCTCGGACCCCGAAGGCGGACGAACGCGCAGCAGGAAGGAGAGCGTCGGCGCAATATCGACCACTTCGGCATACTGCCCGTAAGCGCCCGGCCTGACCCACTGTTTGCCCATCATCATCAGCGGCACATTGGTGTCGTAAGCATAAGGCGCACCGTGCGAGGTGCCGCTGTTGCCGCTGCCGAAGTACCAGTAAGGCTTGACCACCAGCATCAGGTCGCCCGACAGCTCACGGTTCCAGCCTCGGCGCATCAGCGTCGCAATGCGGGTGCCGCTCACCGCGCCGCCTTCGAACTGGGTGCGGGTGAATACGTCGGCAATCCCGGTCTGCTTCAGCACGAAGCGCGCCGCCTCGTTTTCCACTTCCTCGCGCGACAGCTTGCCGGCCGCGATCTGGGCGTAGTCGAGGTGAATGTTCGGCATCAGGTAAGCGGACACCATCTTGTCGATGCCGTACTTGCCAGTCAGGTGCGCGTTCAGGTCCGCCACCAGCTTCTTGCCGTCGATACGCCTGGCATCGATGTGCTGCACGCCGGACGAGAATTCAGGCACGTTCGGGAAGCCGTGGTCGGCGGTCAGCACCACCAGCACATTGTCCATGCCGAGGCGCTTGTCCAGGTAGCCGAACAGGCTGGCCAGCATGCGGTCCAGGCGCTGCAGGTGGTCGTGCGAGATCTTGCTTTCCGGGCCTTGTGCGTGGTTCGCCAGATCGTGCGCCGAGAAGCTGACGCCCAGCAGATCCGGCACGCCGGCCGGGTTCCTGCCCAGGTTTTCGCCTTCGATGGCGGCGCGCGCGAAGTCCAGCGTCAGTTCGTCCAGGAACGGGCTTTCCTTCAGGCGCTTGTAATACACGGCATCCGGCGCGCCGGCCTCGCTGTACATGGCGAGGTTAGGCAGGTCGCCCACATCGCCTGCGTATGCCGACTCCGGCAGAACCGGACGCCAGGTCTTGCCGTAGTAGCGCTCCTGCGGCTTGCCGGCCTGGTAGGTCTGCACCCACTGCGGATGCTCCTTCATGTAGAAGGTGGAGCTGGCGAAGTTGCCCGACTTTTCCATGTACATGTAGGCGGTGCCGGTCTTGCCTGCCATCAGGATCGCGCCGCGGTCCTTGCCGGACACGGTAATCACTTTCGATTTCTGGCCGGTGGCATAGCGCAGCTGGTCGCCCAGCGTATCCACGCGCAGGTTCTTCGGCGAGGTGCCGTCCGACGGCGCGGTCACTTCATTGCCGATGTATTTGTAGGCCTGGTCCTCGGTGCAGTACACGCTTTTCAGCGTGACCGGATCGATCCAGTTATTGCCGATGATGCCGTGGTTGTAGGGATAGGCGCCGCTCAGGATGGCCGAGTGGCCGACTGCGGTCACGGTCACGCCGTGCGCCTGGTGCGCATTGTTGAACCATGCGCCCTGGTCCAGCAGGCGGCGGAAGCCGCCTTCGCCGAACTGGCTGCGGTAGCGGGTGACCTGCTCCTGCGGCAGGCCGTCCACTGCGATCACGAGGACAAGTTTCGGTTGCGCTTCTTGTTTGACCGGCGCGGCATGTACACCAAGGCTGGCGGCAAGCGCCAGTACAGGCAGGAGATGTTTGCTCATAGGGTTTTCTGTGAAGGGAATGCGACTGACGATAATGCCACAAGACTAATCGCTATTAATGTCATGGTTGTTACATTCGTTCACTATCTTGGGACAGATGCCCTGGAATTTTCGGTTAAAGTGCGCTCACACCACTCTCAGGAGAACAATAATGACTGTACTGAAAACCGTCGCCGCTGCAGCACTGGTGCTGGGCGCGCAAGCCGTCAACGCCCAGAACGTGCCGACCAGCGGCGCACTGGTCATCGTGCCTGCCTACGGACAGGTCGTGGCGCCTAACGACCAGGCCATCGCCACCTTCGCCATCGAAGAACAGGACAAGGACAAGGCCGCCGCCGCATCGCGCGTCAACCAGAAGATGAAGCAGGGCGTGGACATCCTGAAGAAGGAAGATCCGCAGGCGCAGCTGAAGACCCAGGGCTATTACACCTACCCTGTGTATCCGGAAGAACCGGCCCGTCCGGTGAGCAATCCGCAGAAGCCGCGCGTGCCGACCGCGTGGCGCGTGGGCCAGTACGTGGAAATGAAAACCACCAGGCTGGATGGCCTGCCGAAAGCCGTGTCCTCGGCGCAGAAGGTGCTGACGCTGAACGGCATCCAGTTCGGCCTGAGCCCGGCCGCGACCAAAAAGCTGGAAGACCAGCGCATCGCCGCCACCTACAAGAACCTGAACGAGCGCATTGCCTCCATCGCCGGCGCGATGGGCCGTCCGGTCAGCGACGCCCAGCTGGACACCATCGACTTCGAAGGCTCGGGCAATTACGCCGGCGGCCAGGAAGCGCGTCCGGCGCCGATGGCCATGCGCGCCTTCGCCAAGGATGCGAACCAGGAAGTGGCGGAGCCAAGCTTCGAGCCGGGCGAGACCACCCTCGACATGCGCGTGGTCGGCAAGGTCAGGTTCAAGTAATCGGGCTTCCAGCTTGCAATAAGCCAAACTTGCCACTTCCATACTGCGGCTCCTCTATAATAGGAGGTCATCCCGGCGGCTTGTCGCCGCCGGGAAAGAACAAGAACGCAGTATCGAGAAATGGATGAGTATGGCCAAATTCCCCCGTCGCCGAGCCAAGAACCCCAACGGTAAATCGCTGTTCAGCCGCTTCGCGCGCCGATCGCACGGCGAGGGCGCACGTCCCCGTTCGCGCGGCATCTACCTGCTGCCGAACGCCTTTACCACCGGCGCGCTGTTCTGCGGCTTCTTCGCGATCGTCATGGCCATGAACCAGCGCTTCGAGCATGCGGCCTGGGCCATCTTCGTGGCCATGCTGCTGGACGGCCTGGATGGCCGCGTCGCCCGCCTGACCAATACCCAGAGCGAATTCGGCGCCCAGTACGACTCCCTGTCGGACATGGTTTCCTTCGGCGCCGCCCCGGCGCTGGTGATCTATGAGTTCTCGCTGCGCGGCCTGGGCAAGCTGGGCTGGATCGCCGCCTTCGTGTACTGCGCCGGCGCCGCGCTGCGCCTGGCGCGCTTCAATACCAATATCGAAGTGGTGGACAAACGCTACTTCCAAGGCCTGCCCAGCCCGGCAGCCGCGTCGCTGGTGGCCGGCTTCGTGCTGCTGCTGGTCGATCTGGAAGTGGACGGCGTGATCTATCCGTGGCAGGCGTGGGCGATCGCCATCTTCGCCGGCCTGACCATGGTCACCAACGTGCCGTTCTACAGCTTCAAGGAACTGAATTTCCGCAAGTCCGTGCCGTTCATCGCCGTGTTCCTGATCGCGCTGGTGTTTGCGCTGATCTCGATCGACCCGCCGAAGGTACTGTTCCCGATCTTCTGCGCTTACGGCCTGTCCGGCTATTTCGTGTTCTTCATGCGCATGGCGAAGGGCAAGCCCGTCAGCATCGTGCAGACGACACAGGAACCTGTGGACCAGAGCGAGCGCCGCTAGCGTCCCGCGAGGCGGCCATCATTAGGGAGAACCTGACATGAACGACCGCCTCATCATCTTCGATACCACGCTGCGCGACGGCGAACAGTCGCCCGGCGCTTCCATGACCCGCGAAGAAAAGGTCCGCATCGCGCGGCAGCTGGAAAGGCTGCGCGTGGACGTGATCGAGGCGGGGTTTGCCGCCGCCTCGCAGGGCGACTTCGAATCCATCCGCGCGATTGCTTCCTGCATTCGCGAATCCACCGTCTGCTCCCTGTCGCGCGCCAATGACCGCGATATCGCCCGCGCTGCCGAAGCGCTGGAGCCGGCCGAGCGCAAGCGCATCCACACCTTTATCGCCACCTCGCCGCTGCACATGAAAATGAAGCTGCGCATGGAGCCGGAGCAGGTGCTGGAGCAGGCGATCCAGGCCATCCGCTTTGCGCGCAAATTCACCGCTGATATCGAGTTCAGTCCCGAGGACGGCTCGCGCTCTGAGGAGGACTTCCTGTGCCGCGTGCTGGAGAACGTGATTGCGGAAGGGGCGACCACCATCAATTTTCCGGATACCGTGGGCTATGCGGTGCCGGAGCTGTTCGGCGAGACCATACGCCGGCTGCGCGAGCGGATTCCGAATTCGGACAAGGCGGTGTGGTCGGTGCACTGCCATAACGACCTGGGGCTGGCGGTGGCAAACTCGCTGGCCGGGGTGATGGTCGGCGGCGCACGGCAGATCGAATGCACGATCAACGGGCTGGGCGAGCGGGCAGGGAACACGGCGCTGGAGGAGGTGGTGATGGCGCTGCGCACGCGCGGCGGCTACTACAAGCTCGAATGCGGGATCGATACGACGCAGATCGTGGCCGCCTCCAGGATGGTGTCGCAGATTACCGGCTTTGCGGTGCAGCCGAACAAGGCGGTGGTCGGGGCGAATGCGTTTGCCCATGCTTCGGGCATTCATCAGGATGGCATCCTGAAGGCGCGCGAGACTTACGAGATCATGCGCGCCGAGGACGTGGGCTGGACCGCCAACAAGATCGTGCTCGGCAAGCTGTCGGGGCGCAACGCATTCAAGCAGCGCTTGCAGGAACTGGGCATCGGGCTCGATTCGGAAGCCGAGATCAATGCCGCCTTCAGCCGCTTCAAGGAACTGGCGGACCGCAAGGCCGAGATCTTTGATGAGGACATCATGGCCCTGGTGTCCGACGAGGAGCAGTCGGCGGAGGGCGAGATGTACCGCTTCGTATCGCTGGCGCAGCGTTCGGAGACGGGCGAACTGCCGCATGCGCGCGTGGTGTTTTCAATGGACAGGCAGGAATGCAGCTGCGAAGGCAGCGGCGACGGTCCGGTGGATGCGGTGGTAAATGCCATCGAGTCGCGGGCGCAGAGCGGGGCCGAGCTGGTGCTGTTCGCCATCAGCGGCATCAGCCCCGGTACCCAGTCGCAGGGCGAGGTGACAATGCGCCTTGCGCTGGCGGGCCGTATCGTCAACGGCGTAGGTGCGGACCCGGACATCATCGTAGCCAGCGCCAAGGCCTACCTGTCGGGACTGAACAAGCTGCAGTCGAAGACCGAGCGGGTCAATCCGCAGTCGGGCTGATGCTTAAGGGAACGGATGGAAACGGAAGTCGTAAAATTTTTTGAGTCATATATCGACCAGATCGATCTTGAAGGCGGGACAGGAAATAATCTGGATTTCCCCCAATTTTGACCTGCACCCAAGGGACTTTCTCGAGTCTGCGGAGAGTGACTTCAGGCCGAGAAATCGGTGCATTCACTAGTAGATGCGACATCCGATTTGAAGAGGACGGTTGACTGTCAGCTTGACTATTTTTGTGCATTCTGGGGTTGGATGAGTTATATCGCGACAGGCGGTCAGGTGTTGATAAAAGTTGGGACTATTGAAGCGCGCCGGTATATTTCGTTCCAGATCGATCGAGAAACTGAACTCTTTGCGTAATCGGCTTGAACATCATTATGAAGTTCCGAAGTTTGAGGATGCTGACGTTTATTTTGATCTGGTCGCAGCATTTGTTGGCGTGGTGGAGTCTGCAATTCCATTAGCTGGCGTTCGCGCAGAAGCGTACTTTGACCTGGAATGTGATGGGCGAGTTGAAATCCGCTACAAGAGAAGCCATGCATGGCGTTGCCTCTGGAGCATGCAGAAGTCCTTGAAGGAGCAGATCCTGCGTCTGGTTCCGGTTGCAAATGCTTACACTCGCGTGTCTGCCGGGCGGTACGGGATGCGCGTTAAATGGCCATGGGCGATACGCCCGCTTTCAAAGGACCAGAAAATGAAAAAGCTTCTCCTGACCGCCGTCATTTCCGCCATCACCCTGCCAGTGTTCGCACAGTCTTCCACGCCGCGTCTCGATGCGCGGGAATCCGAGCAGCAGCACCGTATCGCACAAGGCGTGCGCTCCGGCGAGCTGACGCCGAAAGAGACCCGCGTGCTGGAAAAGAAGGAAGCCAGGCTGCGTCACGACGAAGCGAAGGCCAAGGCGGACGGCGTGGTGACGCCGCATGAGCGCCGCAAGCTGGAACAGGAAGCGGACCGCAACAGCGCCGACATCGCGCGCCTGAAACACAATGACCGCGTCGCCCACTAAATAACGACTACTACTCTTCTCCTGGCAGTGCCGATGCCCGCTCCCGCCTCCAAACCGGGACGGGCATCACCTTTTTCAGCGCGGCGTACTGCTGGTGGCGGTGCTGGCGGGGCTGCTCCATTGCTGGGTACGGCCGAGGACGCGGGTGCCAAGGAAGCCGCTTTTGCTCAGCTCGCCGCCCACGCCGAAGCTGAGGATGCAGTCGTAGCTTTCCAGGTCGGCCCGCACCGGCATGTGGCGGTTCCATGGATCGCTGGGACGGGCCGGGGAGCGCAGCTCGTCGCGCTGGGCGGACGAGGCGGGCGTGTCGGCGCGGGCGATATCGCTCAGGGCCTGGGTGGACAGGCCGCTGGCGCTGCAGGCGCCGTTTTCGCAGCCGGCCAGTTTCTGCGCCGACGCGGGCAGGGCGGTCAGGGACAGGGCCAGCGCAGCAGAGGCCAGCGCGGCCAGGGACGTCAGTTTCATCGTCATCGCAAACTCCTTTGCATCATTACTTGAGTGCGATTATAAATCGGATGCGATAAATTTGCCCGGGAGCACTCGGCCACACCAGCCTCCTCAGCGCCAGAAGCGGCGCTCCTCGCGTTCCGGGTCCGGTCCGCTCAGCATCTCGCGCACCACGCCGTTGCGGTCGAAGTGCACATGCATCATCGAGTACCAGATATCCGACTGGCGGTAACGGTAGCTCCACACGGTCAGGTCGCGCAGCGACAGATAGGTGACTTCGTCCGGCTTGCCGAACCGGGCCAGGATGCTGTCCCGGGTGGCGGTGCCGACCTGTACCGACGCCCAGGCCGCATCGGTGCGGATATCGTACTGCGAGGGCGTGGCCGCGCAAGCCGCCAGAAATAGTGGCAGAACAATAACAAGGGCGGTGATTCTGGCCTTCATGCCGCATATTCTAGCCACAAAACGTAGCCTTGGCCGTCCAATCCGGTTATACTTGCGCGTCCGGCCGTCCGGCTGGAGTTTTATTAACGTTGTTCACGATGTGCAGGGTTGCGACTCCGCGCATCGCATGTGAAAGGTAAATCATGACTGTTGAAAACATCAACAAGGCAAGCATCATCGCCGATAACGCCCGTGGCCAAAACGACACCGGCTCCCCAGAAGTTCAAGTTGCTCTGCTGACCGCACGTATCAACGAGCTGAACACCCACTTCAAAGAGCACACCAAAGACCACCACTCCCGTCGTGGCCTGATCCAGATGGTGAACCGTCGTAAATCGCTGCTGTCCTACCTGAAGAACAAGGACGCCAACCGTTATCGCGACCTGATCGCTAAACTCGGTCTGCGTAAGTAATACTTGCGTTACCCGGTTTAAAGCAAAGATGCCTGCGCCAGTTTGCTGTCGCAGGCATTTTGACTTTCTGGACCGTTAATTTTTTTGCAGCAATGGCGGCACTGACAATGCCGTCCGTGGTGAGGTGCAACGACAGCTCCTGAAAATCTGTCGGCAAATAGAAAGGGATTAACCCATGTTTAACAAAGTAACGAAGACCTTCCAGTACGGCCAACATACCGTGACCCTGGAAACCGGCGAAATCGCACGCCAGGCTTCCGGCGCCGTGCTGGTGTCCGTGGAAGATACCGTCGTGCTGGCTACCGTGGTAGCGCGCAAGGACGCCAAGCCGGGCCAGGATTTCTTCCCCCTGACCGTTGACTACCTGGAAAAGACCTACGCAGCGGGTAAAATCCCTGGCGGTTTCTTCAAGCGCGAAGGCCGTCCTTCGGAGAAGGAGACACTGACTTCCCGCCTGATCGACCGTCCTATCCGTCCTCTGTTCCCAGAGGGCTACATGAACGAAGTACAGGTCATCATCCACGTCCTGTCCGTCAATCCTGAGATCGATCCGGACATCGCGTCCATGATCGGCGCTTCCGCCGCCCTGTGCGTGGCCGGCGTGCCGTTCAACGGCCCGATCGGCGCCGCCCGCGTCGGCTTCGAAAACGGCCAGTACATCCTGAACCCGACCACCACCCAGCTGAAGACTTCCCAGATGGACCTGGTCGTGGCCGGTACCGAAGCCGCCGTGCTGATGGTCGAATCCGAAGCGCAGCAGCTGTCGGAAGAAATCATGCTGGGCGCCGTGGTGTATGGCCACGAGCAAATGAAGGTCGTGATCGACGCGATCCACGAACTGGTGCGCGACGGCGGCAAGCCAGAGCAGGTATGGACCGCTCCGGCCAAGAACGAGGCCCTGATCGGCCGCGTGGCGCATTTCGCCGAAGCCAAGATCCGCGAAGCCTACCAGACCAAGGACAAGCAGGCCCGTACCGACAAGCTGCGCGCGATGTCGTCCGAAGTGCAGGCTGACCTGGCTGCCGAAGCCGCCGCTGCCGGTGCTGAAGCGCCTGACTCGGTTGAAGTCGGCAACATCCTGTTCGACATGGAAGCCAAGGTTGTGCGTTCGCAGATCCTGGAAGGCGAGCCACGTATCGACGGCCGCGACACCAAGACCGTGCGTCCGATCTCGATCCGCTCCTCCGTGCTGCCACGTACCCACGGTTCCGCCCTGTTCACCCGCGGCGAAACCCAGGCACTGGTCGTAGCGACCCTGGGCACCGCCCGCGATTCGCAGAAGATCGATGCGCTGATGGGCGAGTACACCGACGACTTCATGCTGCACTACAACATGCCTCCGTTCGCCACCGGCGAAACCGGCCGTGTTGGCACGCCGAAGCGCCGTGAAATCGGCCACGGCCGTCTGGCCAAGCGCGCCCTGGTGGCTGCGCTGCCTTCGCCGGAAGAGTTCAGCTACTCCGTGCGTCTGGTTTCCGAAATCACCGAATCGAACGGTTCCTCGTCGATGGCTTCCGTCTGCGGCGGCTGCCTGGCACTGATGGACGCCGGCGTGCCGATGAAAGCGCACGTGGCCGGTATCGCCATGGGCCTGATCAAGGATGGCGGCCGCTTCGCCGTTCTGTCCGACATTCTGGGTGACGAAGACCACCTGGGCGACATGGACTTCAAGGTGGCTGGTACTGCCAACGGCATTACTGCGCTGCAGATGGACATCAAGATCCAGGGCATCACCAAGGAAATCATGCAGGTTGCACTGGCACAGGCTAAAGAAGGCCGCCAGCACATCCTGGGTGAAATGCAGAAGGCCATGCCGAATGTGAAGACCGAGCTGTCGGACTTCGCACCGCGCCTGATCACCATCCGCATCAATCCTGAGAAGATCCGTGACGTGATCGGCAAGGGCGGCGCCGTGATCCGCGCGCTGACCGAAGAAACCGGCACCCAGATCGACATCACCGACGAAGGCGTGGTCACCATCGCTTCCGTTGACGCTGCTGCCGGCCAGGAAGCCAAGCGCCGTATCGAAGAACTGACCGCTTCCGTGGAAGTGGGCAAGTCTTACGACGGTATCGTCCTGAAGCTGCTGGACTTCGGCGCCATCGTTCAGGTCATGCCTGGCAAGGACGGCCTGCTGCACATCTCTCAGATCGCCAACGAGCGTGTGAACGCGGTTGCCGACTACCTGAAAGAAGGCCAGCAAGTGCGCGTCAAGGTCCTGGAAACCGACGACCGCGGCCGCCTGAAACTGTCGATGAAAGCCGCTGCTGAAGAAGCTGCCGCCGCCGCACAGTAATCGAGCCACGCTCATCGAAGCCGCCAGCGCGCAAGCCTGGCGGCTTTTTTATTTCCTGGAACCAGGATTTGCTCGATCTGCACATGCATACTTTTTGCAAAGCTGTCTTGTTCGAGAGTAAGCTGCGCGTGACTGGACATTGCTCAAGACGTCTATAGGTTGGTAAGATCGGTAAAAGAAGACACAAGGGGATGAGAATGAAGGCATTGCGCGCAGTAGCTATCGCTGTCGTAGCGTTAGCGATGTGGGGGCAGGGGCAGGCCGAAACGCAGGGTTCGACAGGGAATGCCTATGATGCGGAGCTTGCCAGGTCGCTCGGTGGGAACGAGGGTGGCATGCGGGCCTATGTGTTTGTGGTGCTGCGTACGGGGCCGAACAAGGTGCCGGCGGGGCAGGAGCGCAATGATATGTTTTCCGGGCATATGGCGAATATTCAGCGCCTGGCGAACGAGGGCAAGCTGGCTTATGCGGGGCCGCTGGATGGCGTCGATGGCGCGCGCGGGATTTTCATTTTTGCTGTCGATAATATCGACGATGCCAGGGCGCTGGTGGCTACCGATCCTGTGATCATCAAGGGCGAGATGGTCGCCGAGTATCACAAGCACTATGGCTCCGCGGGGCTGATGATGGTCAACCAGGTGCACGCGAAGCTGATCAAGCCGAAGCGTGATCAGGAACAGCGATAAGGGTCAAGCCATGCCTATCATCCGTGCCTCACAAAGACTGGTCGAGACGACCGAAACCTCGGACCCGCGTATGGCCAATCGCGAAGAGTGGATCAGCGAGCCGGCAGGGCTGACGCAGTTCGGTGCGTTCATTCATGTGCTGGCGCCTGGCACGAAATCGTCCATCAAGCATTGGCACGAGTCGGAAGATGAAATGGTGTACGTGCTGGAGGGCGAGGTCAGCGTGATCGAGGGGGAGGCCGAGCATGTGCTGCATCCCGGCGATGCTGCCGCGTTCCCGAAAGGGCAGGGGCCGGGACACTATCTGTGGAATAAGGGCGCGGCGCCTGTTAAATGCCTGGTCGTCGGCACGCGCGCCGATGTGGACCGGATCACGTATCCCGATCATGACCGCGTGCTGCTGCGCGACCGCTCTTTGCCTGATGATATCTGGACCGATTCAGCGGGCCAGCCTGCGGGCAGTCCGTACAAGGACTGGATGCCCTGAACATGGTCAGGGCTGGACCTTGCTGTCCTCCGCCTGTGCTTCCTGCATGGCGGCCGGCTCCAGTTCTTCCGCGGAGCGGTTCAGGTAGATGAACAGGCCCCACGCGGCAAGCAGCACGCCCACGCTGGATACCAGCGCTGCAACGTAGAGCAACTCGCCGACATCGTCGTGCACGGCGCGGAAGGTTGCGACCAGGCCTTCGATCGCCAGCGCCACCACGACCACCACGAAGAAGCGCGACAGGAAGCGCCGCACGCGCGTTGGCGCGCTGATGTCCGCATCGCGCACCACTTCTTCCTCGATTACGGTTTCCGCAATCTGCAGGGCCACTACGGCGGCCGCCAATATGCCGATCGCCTCGATTACTTCCTGCGCCGCACCGAGCCCGAACTCGCCTGTCATGGCGTGCCATCCCAGACGTGCGCCGATCACGATCAGGAGCAGCGCACCGGCCGCAAATAGCAGCGCGATCATGGCATGCACCACGCCGAAGGCGAGCATCAATTTTTTCATGGCGAACAGTCCTGCAATCGGGAAGTTGTAACCATTCTAGGCCGAACTTTCTTTTCACAATGTTTGCTACATAGCATAACAACCCAAGACGCAGGACGCCGGGTGGGGCGGACGAGTGGTCCAATGTGAAAATTCCATTATGGCTCTTTGCAATGCTAGTGTTGGCTAAGAAAATCAAATCCCCTTATTGCATGGGTCTCCCAATGACTCGTTTAACAGGTTCTTCCTTTGCCCCGGACATGCGCAGCGCACAGTTTGAGATCGACCTGGCACGCACCGAATCGGCAAGGGTCAGGCAAGCCAGAGATGAAAGCAGCGCCCGTAATGCCCAAGCCATCGTCCACTTTGCCGCCCAAGGCATCGCGTTCAGGCAAAGCTCTTACAGCCAGGACTACAAGGATCAGATGGTTCGCACGGTGGACAGCAATGGCGATCAGCTGATCAGCCAGGCCGAACTGGCAGCGCAGGCCGGGGACGCTGCATCGCCGGAGTCCGTGTCGAAACTGTATGCGGCGCTGGACCAGAACGGCGATGGCAGCCTGAGTGCCCGGGAGCTCAACGACAGCCTGCCGGATATCGGCAGGCTGCCATCTTTCCAGAACCGGTTGATGGCGTTGGCCGGGCACGGCAACGCGCAACCGGCCGCCATCGGCGCCTTGTACCACGATATGTGCACCCGATACGATGCTGCCACCATATTGGGTGGCCTGGCTCAGCGGACCGAGCTTTCAGCGTAAGCGGCAGGTCTCAAGGCGTCATCTGCACGGGAACGCCGCTGCGGATCGTGTTGTGGACTTCGGCGATGGCGTCGGTGTGGCGCAGCAGGTCTTCGACCACGTCGTCAGGGGCAGTGGAGAGGACTTTGGCGGTGTAGCGGATGTTGGTGGCGGCTAAACCGGGGCCGGGGAAGTCGGCGCTGGCGGTGACTTCAACGCTGTTGACCGCGATCTGCAGGCGCTCGGCCTCGCGGTAGATGTCGTTGCAGTAGCAGGTGGCGAGGGCCAGCATCAGGAACTCGCCGCCGTTGACGGCAGACCCCTTGCCGGCCGACTTCATCGGCACCTCCAGCGTCTGCGCGCGGCCATCGGTTTCCACGCGCGTCTCGTGGAGCTTGTAGGTATTACGGACCGAGGCTGAGATTTTCACGGGAGGCGCTCCTGCGGGCAGAAGCGCCTATTCTAAACAAAGCGACTCAGGCAGCCAATTGCAGGCGTTGCGAGGCGCTGACACGGCGCGCGCTGCCGCCATTGTCGCCAGCCGAGACGCGGAACACGCTGACCATCGTCTCCAGCTCGGAAGCCTGCTCCTGCAGCGAACCGGCGGCCGCCGCCGCTTCCTCCACCAGGGCCGCATTCTGCTGCGTCACCTGGTCCATCTGGGCGATGGCCTGGTTGATCTGGTCGATGCCCGCGCTCTGCTCGTCACCGGCGGCCATGATCTCGGACATGATGTCGGTCACCCGCGTCACGCTCTGCACCATCTCGTTCATGGTGGCGCCGGCCTTGTCCACCAGCGCGGTGCCGGCGTTCACGTTGGACACGGACTCGGTAATCAGTTCCTTGATCTCTTTCGCTGCCGCAGCCGAGCGCTGCGCCAGGTTGCGCACTTCGGAGGCGACCACCGCGAAGCCGCGGCCCTGCTCGCCGGCACGCGCCGCTTCCACGGCCGCGTTCAGCGCCAGGATATTGGTCTGGAAGGCGATGCCGTCGATCACGGCGATGATGTCCACGATGCGGTTGGAGGAGGTGTTGATCAGGCCCATGGTATCCACCACCTGCGACACGATCTGGCCGCCGGCCTGCGCCACGTCGGACGCCGACACGGCCAGCTGGTTGGCCTGGCGCGCGTTGTCCGCATTCTGGCGCACGGTGGCGGTCAGTTCTTCCAGCGAGGACGCGGTTTCTTCCAGCGAGGCGGCCTGCTGTTCGGTGCGTGCCGACAGGTCCAGGTTGCCGGAGGCGATCTCGTTGCTGGCGATGGCAATCGCGCTGCTGCCTTCGCGCACGCGGCGCACGGTGCCGGCCAGCTGCTGCTGCATCTTCTGCAGGCCTTTCATCAGGTTGCCCATTTCGTCATGGCGCTCGATGCCGATATTCTCGGCCAGATTGCCGGCGGCCATGGAATCGAAGTGGCCCAGCGCCTTGTTCAGCGGACCCATGATGGCGCGCATCGTCAGCCAGCCGGAAATCGCCATCAGCGCGATGCCGACAATGATGGCGGTAATCATAATTGCCGAGCTGCGCTTGTACAGGGCCTGGCTGTCTTCGTAGTTCTCGACTGCGCCCTTCATCTGCAGTTCATCCAGCGCGTTGGCGCTGGCGTCGAAATCCTTGTACAGGGCGGTCAGCTTGCGCGTGGCCAGCTCGTCGGCCTTGGCCGCATCCTGGTCGCGGATCGCCTTGGACAGGGCGCGCAGGCCGTCGTTGATATAGGCGTCGCGCGCGGCGTTGGTCTTGGCCGCCAGCGCCTTCTCTTCGGCGTCGGCCGGCAGGTCGAGGTAGCGTTTCCACTGCTTGTCGGCGTCCACGATGAAGCCGTCGGCGCGGTCGGCGATATCTTTCACATCCGGTGCATCCAGGTGCAGCACGGCGCGGTCGAGGGCGAAACGCGAGCGGCTCAGGAAGTTCTTGGCGTTGCCGATGGCGACGCTGGACGCCATCTGGTTGCTGTACACGTCAGTCATGGCGTTGTTGGCGGAGTTCATGCCATAAATGCCCATCGCCCCAACGGCGAGGATCACAGCGCCCAACAGGGCAAAGGTCGCAATCAAACGCGACCGGATGGAAAGATCTGGGAACATTGGATAACCGGTAGTTTATTAATGAACAAACTGCCATTTTACACGGCTATTTCCCTAAAGTAACGAAATTTTATGTAACTAATCAATAACTTGCGTTTATGGCCAGGACAAAAACAAGGCGCCCGCGCTGGCTGGCGGGCGCGCCAAAGTTACTTCGTGAGGCGGTAGCGCTGCTCGCGGTAGAGGAGGGAAGGCAGGATGACGTGGGACATGGCCTGGTCCACCTGCGCCGCGGAAGGTTGGTTTTCAGTTAACTGCAGCTCGCCGCTGGCGAAGTCGTAATTTCCCAACACCGGGCTCTGGCTCGGACGCAGAATGGTCGCGCTATTGCCTTCCAGCCAGGTGAAATAATTGTCGAACTGCAGGATGGCGCGGCCGGGCGAGGTGCTGTCCTTGACGAAGTCGCGGCCGATCATCGGGTGCGTGCTGGAGATGCCGATCAGCGACAGCAGGGTAGGGCCCAGGTCGATCTGGCTGGCCAGCTGCGGGATGCGCTTCGGCGTCACGTCCGCGCCCAGAATCAGGCCGGGGATGTGGAACTTCTTCACCGGCACCAGGCTGTTGCCGTACACGCGGTTGTCGTGGTCGGCCACGATCAGGAACACGGTGTCTTTCCAGTAGTCCTGCTTCTTCGCTTCCGCAATGAACTTGCCGAGCGCATGGTCGGCATACTTGACCGCGTTGTTGACGGTCTGCTTTTCCTGGTCGTGCAGGGTGATCTTCCCGTCCGGGAATTCGAACGGCTCGTGGTTGGAGGAACTGAAGATCAGGCTGAAGAAGGGCTTGTTCTGCGCGTGCAGGGTCTTCAGGCGCTCCAGGGACTTGTCGAACAGGTCTTCATCGGACGCGCCCCAGCTGCCCTCGAACTTGGGCGACATCTGCGAGCGGTCAACCACGCTCTGGAAGCCGTTGCCGGTAAAGAAGCTGCGCATATTGTCGAAGTGCGCTTCGCCGCCGTACACGAATTCCGTGTGGTAGCCCTGCTTGCCCAGGCCCAGCGCCAGGGTATAGAAATTCTGCTGCGCCAGCGACAGCTTGACCACCGAGCGGGCCGGCGTTGGCGCGTAGCCCGCCACCACGGCTTCGATGCCGCGCACCGAGCGCGTACCGGTGGCGTACAGCTGCTCGAACCACCAGCCTTCGCCTTTCAGCTTCTCCAGTTCCGGCGTCACCGGCAGGCCGCCCAGCGATTCGACAAAGGTCGCGCCCAGGCTTTCCTCCAGCACGATCACCAGGTTCAGCGGCTTGTCGCGCGCCACCGCTGCCTGCTGCGCATGCAGGGTAGGCAGTTCGGGGTTGGTGAACTGGTAGTCCTGCAGCCACGGCGCGGCCTTGACGGTGGCAAACACTTTCTCGCGCGGGAACTTGCCGTAGATTTCGGAAGAGTTGGCTTCCTTGCCCATCGAGTTGATCGCGTCCAGCACCGACCACGGCGAATTGATGATGAGCGAGTTGACCATCGCATCGCCGCTCAGCGCGAAGGTGGCCGGGTTGGCCGGACGATGGTCGGTGGTGGAGCGGATCTGGAAGGCCACGATCAGCAGCAGCACCGGCCAGGTCAGCAGCACCCAGCGCGACTTCCACATGGTGGTGCCGGCCGAAGCCGTCTTCAGCAGGCGGTACACGGCCAGGGTCAGCAGCACGGTGCCGCCCACGCCCAGCAGCACCGCCAGGCGGAAGCCGTTCCACAGCGTGGCCGCCACTTCTTTTGGGTAGGACAGGTATTCGACAAACAGGCGGTTCGGCCGGAAGTCGTACTGCATGATGAACTGCGGCGTGGACAGTTCCATGAAGATGATGAACAGCAGCGCGAAGCTGGCCCAGGCCACCGTCAGCAGCTTCCAGCCGCGTTCGGCGTAGCGGTGCGCCAGCAGCGGCGCCAGCGCCAGCGGAATCGCCAGCAGGTAGCCCAGCAGGATCAGGTCGGCGCGCACGCCTTGCAGCAGGATATCGCCCAGGATGCCGGTGGCGTGCACGCGCTGCCATTGCCAGGCAACCAGGCCGAGGCGCGAGGCGGACAGGATTACCAGGCCGGCAAGCGTCATCTGGATCAGGGTGGCGTAAGGGCCGGCCCATTGGGTCAGGCGGGCCAGCCGGGCTGCGGTGCGCTTCATCTTTGTATCTTAGTCAGGCGTTGATTCTTAGTCCATCTGCGCGCCGGCGCCGGCGCTCAGCAGCCATGCGGTCAGCAGCAGGAACACCATCAGGCAGCTGAACAGCCTGGCCACGCGGCGCGCGTCGGACGGGCCTTCGAACACCGTGGTCTGGCCGTAGTTCAAGCCCAGGAAGTAGGCGGAGAAAGCGGTGGCCATGTAGTGCACGGCGCCGAACATCTCGCCCAGTTCGCCCTTGCGCTCATGCTCGATCAGCAGGTGCGACAGGATCACCAGCACGATGTAGCTGATGGCGGCCGGCAGGGTCGGCAGGTAGAGGCCGAACTTTTCGACGAAGGCGCGCACGCCAGGACGGCTGCGCGCGATCAGCGGCAGGATGATGTTGTGGGTCAGGCCGACCAGCACGATCAGCTTGAGCAGGATGGTCTTGTGGATGCTGCCCTTGTTGCCCAGCGCAAGATTGTGCAGATTGGTTTCGCCCTGGCGGTTGTTATGCTGGAAGAATTCCGGCGACTGGATGTGCAGGATGCGCTGGAACCAGCTGATCTCTTCCATCGCGGCGGCGGCCACCAGCAGGCACAGGCCGGCCAGCGCCAGCACCTGCAGGCCGAACTTGCCCTCGCGCTGCCAGCGCTCGATGGCGGCGTAGCCGAGCAGGCCGGAAGTCATGGCAAACACCAGGAACTGCATCCATTCGACGATGCCGTCTTCCACCAGCAGGCGCTTGAGCTGAATCGGCGAGCCGGACAGCAGCACGGCCAGCACCAGGATGAACACATTGATGACAATGCCCGTTGCGATAACGGGATTGCCGAACCATTTACGAATTACCACGGACCTACTCCTTGATTGAACATTTATTCTGCGAGCGCCTGGCGCGCGATGGCGGGCTCGGATTCCACGTCGGCGTGGAGGGTGGGACTGCGGCGCGGCTTGCGCGCCAGCCGGCGCCAGCCTTTGGCGCCCAGCGTGGCGACGGCCCAGAGGAACAGCATCGGGTCGAGCAGGGCGTCCCACAGGTTGCCAGTCGGCAGGCGCAGCACGCAGTACAGCGTGACGGCCAGCAGCACGGCCAGGTCCTGCGTGCGGGCACGGCCGCGCAGGATGGCGGCCACGCACAGCACGGCCGCGGCCAGTGCCAGCAGCGGCGCGCCTTTCGGGCCGAAGCCGGCGTAATAAAGGCCCAGCGGCAGCAGGCCCATGGCGTCCACGTACAGCACCGTGCCGATGGCGGCAATGGCGGCGGCAAAGTGGGTCGGCATCAGCGGGCCGGGCGCGGCGCGCCACGGCTGCAGCAGTTTCAGCAGGCAGCAGGCCAGCAGCAGGCCGCTTGGCCACTGGAAGGCCAGCGCGATCCAGAAGGCGGGCGAGAGCTGCTGCGGCAGCAGCATCAGCAGCGCCATGCCGGCCGTCAGCGCGCCCACGGCGCGTGGCGAGCGGCGCAGCGCCGCGGGCAGCAGGCCGGCGGCCAGGGCGGCAAACACCACTGCCCAGGCCAGGCGGCCGTAGATGATCTGCAGCGCGAGGTCAGGCAGCGTCATTGCATAGTCCCTTCAAACTCCAGGTCGAACACGTGGTGGGCGATTGCTTCGCGGCGCGAGCTGTAGGTGATGTGCAGCTCCTTGCCGATCTGCTGCATGTCCGGATAGGAGAATTCTTCGCCGGCCCGGCCCTGGGCGATGTCGGCCACGCGCGTCCAGTTGCGGCCGTCTTCGGTAATCGAGAGGCGCAGGATGTTGCGGTCCGAGCTGCCCGGCATGATGTGGTTGTGCAGCATGACAACGTTGCCGTTGCTGAGGCGGATCGCCGCCAGCGAGGTGTTCTGGTTGGGCAGGTCCAGCGCCGGCAGGTCGTCCCAGCTGACGCCGCCGTCGCTACTGCGCGCGTGCTGCACGCGGCGCTCGTCGCTGAAGTCGCGCATCCAGGCGTGGATCTCGGTGCCGGAGAAGGGCACCACCGTCGGCTGCAGGGTGGAGATGCGCTGGCCGATGCGCGACATCCAGCGCGGGTCGCCGGCCTGGTTGAAGGCCAGCATCAGCGGGTACTTGATGCCCATCTCGAAATACGCCGGCAGCAGATAGCCGCCGTCGGCCAGGGCCACCGGGGTGGTGCGCACCAGGGCGCTGGTATTGAACAGGGGCGACACCGGCAGCAGGCGCTTGATGCTGAAATTGCGGCCCAGGTCGTGCGACACCAGCTGCACCACGCGCGAGGCGGCCCAGCCGCCCAGGCCGGTAGCCACCACGAACAGGTCGATGCGGCCGTCGGCCGAGGTCCAGGCGACCGGGTTGCCGATGCGGCGCACGCCGTAGCCGAGGGCGGCGCCCAGCGAGTCGCGGCTGGCCACTTCCCACGGCGTGCTCCAGTGGCCTTCGGTCCAGTGCGAGGCATACACCTTCACGTCCGGGCCGCTCTCGCGGCTGCCGGCCCACCAGAAGGCGATCATGCGGCCGCCCGGCAGGGGCGTCATGTCGTTCGAGTGCGAGGAGGGGGCGTTGCCTGGCTTCGGCAGCAGGGAAGACGAACGGGGGATAAAATTGATTTTCCCGCGGTGCACAGGCTCGACCAGCACCGAGGTTTGGGCTTGCTTGGCGGTATTGAACCAGCGCTTCAGTTCGGCGCCGCATACAATTATCAGAATGCCAATGCAGATCACTTTAACCAGCAGGGACACCCCACCGGCAGCGGTGCGCGAGCGCTCTGTGCTGGCAGGGTCGCTTGCGCGCAACCAAAAATCCATTCTGTGTCCTGTGTCCGCAAGGAAAAGTGATTTGGAATAAGGGGGCTATCCTACAGCAAACATGTCAGGTTGCGGAAATATTCTGACGCGTCAAGTGGGAGTTTTCCTAACCCCCGGTCACAGACCCGACATAAAGGCCGCGTAGCATTTGACGCTGAGGGTTCCTGCAGTCTTTTCTGGAGGTGATATGTCACTCATACGCCACAACTGGCCTATTGTTTTGATAGCGATATTGGCGCTGATGGCGATCGGCGCCGGCGACGGACATGCCTCAAAGCAACACTCGGAGGCGAACAGCTTCGCCATGCAGCACTACCAGCGCTGCATGCTGGTGCAGCCGGACGCGGCAGCGTCCTGCGCCACGCGCACGGTGCAGCTGGCGTCGCAGCTGGGCGGGCTGGAATTCGGCGACCGGGTGGCCGCCGAACTGCGTTAAGACCAGGCCGGCAGCCGCCGGCCTGGCCGCTGGGCCGGCGCTTATTTGCCGCTGTAGGTGATGCGGTAGATGCGGTTGGCGTAATCGTCCGACACCAGCATCGAGCCATCGGCCAGCAGCGCCACATCGACCGGGCGGCCGATCACGTTTTCGCCTTGCAGGAAGCCGTCGATAAAGGCGGTATCGCTCACCATCTCATTGCCGTACAGCGTAATCAGGCGCACCGAGTAGCCGATCTTGTTGGCGCGGTTCCAGGAACCGTGCTCGGCGATGAAGAGCTGGTTGCGGTACTGCTGCGGGAAAGCATTGCCGGTGTAGAAGGCCAGGCCCAGCGGCGCCACGTGCGGACCGAGCTTGGCCACCGGCGGCGTGAACTCGGCGCAGCTGCGGCCCTTGGCAAACTCCGGATCCGGCACGGCGCCGCCGTGGCAGTAGGGGAAGCCGAAGTGCTGGTTCTTCCTGGTCACCACGTTCAGCTCGCAGGACGGGGTGTTGTCGCCCATCTCGTCGCGGCCGTTATCGGTAAACCACAGCTCTTTGGTTTGCGGATGCCAGGTGAAGCCGACCGTGTTGCGGATGCCGCGCGCCACTTCCTCCCACTGGCTGCCGTCCGGGTTCATGCGCCACAGCTTGGAGTAGGGCTCGTCTTCCTTGTTGCAGACATTGCAGGGAGCGCCGATCGGCACGTAGATCTTGCCGTCCGGGCCGGCCTTGATGGTCTTCTCGCCGTGCCAGGTTTCCTTCGGCAGGTCGTCCTTGATCACCTTGTAGGCCGGCTTCGAGGCATACGTGCGGTCGATGTCGGCAAACTTGATGATGCGCGAGATTTCGCCCACGTACAGGTCGCCGTTCAGCAGCGCCAGGCCCTGCGGATTGTTGAGGCCTTCGGCCACGGTGACGATCTTGTCCGCCACGCCATCCTGGTTCTCGTCGATCAGGGCATACACCTTGCCCGGCTTGCGTGTGCCGACGTACACGATGCCGCCCGGCGAGACGGCCATGCCGCGCGCGTTTTCCACCTTGTCGGCAAACAGGCTGATGCTGAAGCCCTTGGGCAGCTTCAGGCCGGCCAGCGGATTGGCCTCGGCGGCCGGCTTCAGCGCCTTGCGCGCGGCAGCCGATTTCGGCGCGATGTACTCGGCCAGCTGGGCGATCTGGGCCGGCTGCAGCGTGCCTTCCCAGGCCGGCATGCCCTTGGCCGGCACGCCCTTGGCAATGATTTTCGTCAGGTTGGCCTGGCTCGGCTCGCCGTGCAGCCAGGTCTTGTCGGCCAGGCTCGGGCCTTCGCCGCCCTGCAGTGCGACGCCGTGGCAGGCCGCGCAATAGGTTTGGTACACCCTGGCCGCAGCCGCCAGGTCGGCGGCATGGGCGGAGACGCCAAGGCACAGCAGGACTGCGCCATAGAGCGCTTTCTTCATTCTTCTTCTCCGGCAGTGGTTGAAATGCTCAGAATCATAATGGATAGAATCGGCCCGATAAGCGCTTTTTTGACGCCTGATCCGCGTTTTTTGCATTTCATCGCAATTCCGGTGATCGGAACGGGCGTTATCGTTATGATGCAAACATAGAAAATATTATTAGGAAGAAAGGAGGTTCAACATGAAAACCGTTAAACACACCCTGGCTGTCGCCGCCGCAATGATCGGCGCCACTGTCCTGACGCTCGTCAACATGCTTGAACTTCCTTACATGATGGTTGCCGCCAACCTCTGATTGCTGACAACCCAAAGGATTTCGAGATGAAGATGAATTTCCGCATTGGCCTGCTGTTTACCGCCCTGTGCGTCACCCTGGGGCTGGCCCGCGCCGATGAAACCACCACGGAAAACCGTGCCATCGACGCCAAGGTAGTGCGCGTCAAGCTGGACGGCGTGATCGACCTGAAGCTGCGCCAGGGGGCCACCCCGCAGCTGAACATCATTGGCGAGAAGCGCTATGTCAGCAAGGTGAGCGTGGTGCAGACCGGCGACACGCTGCACCTGGATACGGAAGGGCATGGCGTCAAGCTGAACCGCTCATCGACGGTGCGGGTCGAGCTGGTGCTGCCGCAGTTGCGCGAGCTGGTGTCGGAAGGCGTGGGCACCACCGAGATCAGCGGCTTCAGCGGCGACAAGATCGACCTGACGCTGGATGGCGCGGGCAGCATGAAGGTGGTGTGCGACTACAAGAACCTGAAGGCGAACCTGGGCGGCGTGGGCAGCATGCACGTCTGGGTGACGGAAAACGATAACGTGGATCTCGATCTGCAAGGCGCCGGCTACATCACCATCGGCGGCCGCAGCAAGCAGCTGAATGCGACCCTGGGCGGACTGGGCGGCCTGAACGCGCAGCAGTTCCAGGCCGACGATGTGAACCTGGAGTTGAGCGGCCTGGGCAACGCCACCGTCAACGCGAAGAGCAACGCCACGTTGAATCTGAGCGGACTGGGGTCGGTGACCGTGTACGGCAAGCCGCAGAACCGCAACGTCAGCGTGGACGGACTGGGCAAGGTCAGCTGGAAATAGCGGCCGGCGCGGGGCAGAGACAAGATCAGCAGTGCAAGAACGGATAAATACAAAAGCACCATGAAAAAACTAAGAGGCATATTACTGGCGATCGGCATCGCGCTGGGGCTACCGCTCCCGGCGCTGGCTGGCTTTGCCGAAGGGGCGATGGCGTATAACAACAGGAACTATACGCTGGCCTACAAGGAAATCCTGCCGCTTGCCAAGGCGGGCAATGCGGACGCGGAACACCTGCTGGGCCTGATGTACTACATGGGCCGCGGCGTGCCGCAGGATTACCGGCAGGCGCTGGCCTGGCACCGCAAGGCGGCCGCCAAGGGCAAGGCCGATGCGCAGTACGTGGTGGGCGCCATGTACTACACCGGTAACGCGGTGATCCAGGACCACAAGGAGGCGGTGGTGTGGTTCCGCAAGGCGGCCGAACAGGGCCATGCGGATGCGCAGCAGGTGCTGGGGCTGATGTACCGGTATCACATTGGCGGCATGCCGCAGGATAATGTGATTGCCTACATGCTGTGGAACCTGGCGGCGGCGAACGGCTCGTCGAATGCGGCCGAGCAGCGGGCGGCGGTGGTGAAGGCCATGTCGCCGGAGCAGATCGAGGAGGGGCAGGCGCTGTCGGCCGGCTGGAAGCCGGGGACGCCGCTGCCGCGCTCGTCGCGCACGGGCGGCGGCTGAAAACCGAAAACCTGGGTCAGACCCACGGGGTCTGACCCTTGAATCTTCAAACCTCAAACCTGGGTCAGACCCACGGGGTCTGACCCTTGGCCCGCGGCAGTTGCCGATCAGGGTCAGACCCCGCGGGTCTGCCCCCGGGTTTCGGTTCTTTTGACTTCACCCCCGCCTCAGGCTACAATCCCGCCCGTCATTGGGGAGTAGCCGCTCTTCGTTCCCCGGAGAGGCATGCGTCAACACACTTGGTCCACAGACCATGGCGTATGCAGTCCCAAGCCTGGCAAGACCTTTGACCACAACGCCGCCGTATATCAGGCCGGGGGCGTGTTGTGGTCATTCGTCCGTAGCCGGCCTTGGAAATCACATTGGAAGCCTTCCTCATCTCGACAGGTGTCGTCGCCCTCGCTGAAATCGGCGACAAAACCCAGCTCCTCGCATTCTGCCTTGCGGCCCGCTTTCGCAAACCCGTTCCCATCATTCTCGGCATCCTGGCCGCAACCCTGGTCAACCACGGCATTGCCGGCGCACTGGGCGCCTGGATCACTTCCGTGCTCACGCCCGACGTGCTGCGCTGGGTGCTCGGCCTGGGCTTCCTCGGCATGGCCGCCTGGACCATGATTCCCGACCAGATCGACGAAGACGAAGCCACGCCCGGCGGCCGCTTCGGCGTCTTTGGCGCCACCCTGATTGCCTTCTTCCTGGCCGAGATGGGCGACAAGACCCAGATCGCTACCGTGGCCATGGCCGCCCACTACGCCGCGCCGCTGCTGGTGGTGGCCGGCACCACGCTGGGCATGCTGCTGGCCGACGTGCCGGCGGTATTTGTCGGCGACCGCCTGTCGCGCCGCATTCCGATGCGGCTGGTGCACGGCGCCGCCGCCCTGATGTTTGCGCTGCTCGGCCTTGCCACGCTGACCGGCATGGGTGAACGTTTCGGCTTCTGACGCGGTAAAATCGGCGCTTTACCCTGGAGGTGCAGTGATGATGCGTGCGATCGAGATCAGCAAACCCGGACCTGCCGATGTGCTGCGGCTGTGCGAGCGCCCGCTGCCCGTGGCCAGGGAAGGGGAGGTGCGCATCCGCGTGCACGCTGCCGGCGTCAACCGTCCCGACGTGTTCCAGCGCCTGGGCTCCTACAACCCGCCGCCCGGCGCCAGCGATCTGCCGGGGCTGGAGGTGGCCGGTGAAATCATCGACGGCGACCTGGGCGCCACCGGTTTCAAGGTGGGCGACATGGTGTGCGCGCTGGTGCAGGGCGGCGGCTATGCCGAGTACGTAACTGCGCCGGTGGCGCAGTGTTTGCCGGTGCCGCGCGGCCTGTCGCCGCTGGAGGCGGCCTCGCTGCCCGAGACCTACTTTACCGTGTGGAGCAATGTGTTCGACCGCGCCTGCCTGGGCAAGGGCGAGTCGCTGCTGGTGCAGGGCGGCACCTCGGGCATTGGCGTGACCGCGATCCAGCTGGCCAGCGCGCTCGGCCACCGCGTGTTTGCCACCGCCGGCAGCGACGACAAGGCGCGCGCCTGCGAAACCCTGGGCGCCGAGCGCGGCATCAACTACCGCAGCGAGGACTTCGCGGCCGTGGTCAAGCAGCTGACCGGCGATATCGGCGTCGATGTGATCCTGGACATGGTGGGCGGCGACTACCTGCCGCGCGAAATCTCCTGCCTGGCCGACGACGGGCGTATTGCCATCATTGCACTGCTGGGCGGCGGCAAGGCGCAGATCGACCTGGCGCAGGTGTTGCGCCGGCGCCTGACCGTGACCGGCTCTACCTTGCGTCCGCGTTCGGTGGCGTTCAAGGCGGCCATCGCGCGCCAGCTGCGCGAGCAGGCCTGGCCGTTGCTGGAGGCGGGGGAGATCAAGCCTGTCATTTATGAAAGCTTCCCGCTGGCGCGGGCGGCCGAAGCGCACGCGCTGATGGAATCCAGCCAGCACATCGGCAAGATTATGCTGCAGGTGGTTTGACTGGAACCTAAAGCCGGGGTCAGACCCGCGGGGTCTGACCCGTTGTGCGGATTCCAAAGGGTCTGACCCCGTGGGTCAGACCCGGGTTTTAGGTTTGACCGGCCTTCCGAAGGCGGGCTACAATTGCGGGTTATTGAATTTTAGGCACTTATGCGACGCAAACTTGTCATCGGCAACTGGAAAATGAACGGCTGCAAAGCCGCAAATTCCATTCTGCTGTCGGGTATCGCGGCCGGTTTCAAAACTGGCAAGGCCGACAGTGCGGTCTGCGTTCCGGCGCCCTATCTGGCACAATGTGAGGCTGAACTGGCCGGCACGCCGCTGGCATGGGGCGGGCAGGACGTGTCGGCGTACGCCGCCGGCGCCTATACCGGCGAGGTGGCGGCCGCCATGCTGCTCGACTTCGGCAGCAAGTATGTGATTGTCGGCCACTCCGAGCGCCGCGCCTATCACGGCGAGAGCAACGAGCAGGTGGCGCAGAAGGCGCTGGCTGCCGTCAACGCCGGCCTGGTGCCGGTGGTGTGCGTCGGCGAAACACTGGCGCAGCGCGAAGCAGGGCAGACCGTGCTGACCGTGTGCAAGCAGCTGCAAGCCGTGCTGGACGTGCTGGGCACGGCCGCACTGGGCAAGATCGTGCTGGCCTATGAGCCCGTGTGGGCCATCGGCACCGGCAAAACGGCCACCCCCGCCATGGCGCAGGAAGTGCATGCACTGCTGCGCAAGCAGGTGGCCGAACGTAATGCGGCGGCGGCTGCCGGCATGCAGATCCTGTATGGCGGCAGCATGAAGCCGGAGAACGCGAAAGAACTGCTGGCTCAGCCCGACATCGATGGCGGGCTGATCGGCGGCGCAGCATTGAAGGCGGCGGACTTCCTCGCCATCATCGATGCGGCGTAATCAAGTTGTAATTTCTTTATTTGAGAATGGAATAGCATGAACACTGTGTTCAATCTGGTCATCGTAGTGCAGGTCCTGTCGGCCATCGCCATCATCGGCCTGGTCCTGCTGCAGCATGGTAAGGGCGCCGACATGGGCGCGGCCTTCGGCTCCGGCGCATCCGGCAGCCTGTTCGGCGCGACCGGTTCCTCGAACTTCCTGTCCAAGTCCACCGCCCTGGCGGCCGCGATCTTCTTTGCCGCGACCCTGGGCCTGTCGATGCTGGCCAACCAGCGCGGCGTGAGCACCGGCGGCGGCATCATGGAAAACGTGACCGCACCGGCGCCAGTCAAGGGTTCGGCCGCCATTCCGTCGGCTGCGCCAGCCGCGCCCGAGGCTGTGCCGGCAGCGGCTCCGGCCGCCGCACCGGCTGCCGTGGAAGCGGCGCCGGCCGCAGTTCCTGCGGCTTCCGCCCCGGCTGCCTCGGCCCCGGCGCCAGCCAAGTAAAACCGGCTATTTTCAAGGTTTGGCCGCTTTTTCTTCTTGATATTGCGCAATACGCATTAACAAAGACGTGAAAGCAGAGTAAAATAGCGGCCTTATGCCGACGTGGTGAAATTGGTAGACACGCTATCTTGAGGGGGTAGTGGCGCAAGCTGTACGAGTTCGAGTCTCGTCGTCGGCACCAAGAAATTCAAAAGCCAGCAAGAGCGCATGGGCTCCAATCCATGCCTAAGCTGGTTTTTTTACGAGGATGTGTCGTTTGATCCTGGTCTCAGCATCTGATTGGGGTCGAGCGTTAAATGCACCGCAGAATAGCGCAGTGCTCTCCTAACCGATCGTTCAACCAAAGCTGCAGATCATATCGTGAACCTCGAAAATTACTTCCCCGTCCTCCTGTTCCTGTTAGTCGGCCTCGGTGTCGGCGTAGTGCCCCAAGTGCTGGGCCATCTGCTTGGTCCCAACAAGCCCGATGCGGCGAAATTGTCCCCTTACGAGTGCGGCTTCGAAGCCTTCGAAGACGCGCGCATGAAATTCGACGTGCGTTACTACCTCGTCGCAATTCTGTTCATTCTGTTCGACCTTGAAACGGCATTCTTCTTCCCCTGGGGCGTATCCATGCGCGAACTGGGCTGGCAGGGATACGTGACGATGATGGTGTTCATCGCCGAATTCGTGGTCGGTTTTTGGTATATCTGGAAGAAAGGTGCCCTTGATTGGGAATAAGCCATGTCTATTGAAGGCGTATTGAACGAAGGCTTCATCACCACGACAGCCGACAAGCTGATTAACTGGGCGCGTACGGGTTCCATGTACCCGATGACGTTCGGCCTGGCTTGCTGCGCGGTGGAGATGATGCATGCTGGTGCGGCCCGTTACGACCTCGAGCGTTTCGGTTTCATGTTCCGTCCCTCGCCACGTCAGTCCGACGTGATGATCGTGGCCGGCACCCTGTGCAACAAGATGGCGCCGGCGCTGCGCAAGGTCTATGACCAGATGCCGGATCCGCGCTGGGTGATCTCGATGGGCTCCTGCGCCAACGGCGGCGGCTACTACCACTACTCGTACTCCGTGGTGCGCGGCTGCGACCGCATCGTGCCGGTGGACGTGTATGTGCCGGGCTGCCCGCCAACCGCGGAAGCGCTGCTGTACGGCATCCTGCAGCTGCATAACAAGATCAAGAAGACCAACACGATCGCGCGCTAAGGGCTGTACAACATATGAATACACATTTGCAAACCCTGGTCGCCGCCCTGGAAAAAGTGCTGGGCGAGCGGGCCTCAGTCGTTGTCGCGCTGGGCGAGGTAACGATTACCGTCAAATCTGGTGACTACTACCAGGTAATGCAAGAGCTGCGCGACGACGCAGCTTTGCGTTTTGATACGCTGATCGATCTGTGCGGCGTGGACTATCAGACCTACGGCGAAGGCGCCTGGGATGGCCTGCGCTTTGCGGCCGTGACCCACCTGCTGTCGGTGGAGAAGAACTGGCGCCTGCGCGTGCGCGTCTTCGCCTCTGACGACGAGCTGCCGATCGTGCAGTCGGTGACCCCGATCTGGCGTGCCGCCAACTGGTTCGAGCGCGAAGCGTTCGACCTGTACGGCATCATCTTCGAAGGCCACAACGACCTGCGCCGCATCCTGACCGACTACGGCTTCATCGGCCACCCGTTCCGCAAGGACTTCCCGGTTTCCGGCTACGTGGAAATGCGCTACGACCAGGAACAGAAGCGCGTGGTGTACCAGCCTGTGACGATCGAGCCGCGCGAAAACGTGCCGCGCGTGATCCGCGAAGAAAACTACGGGAAGTAAATAATGGCTGAAATTAAGAATTACACCCTGAACTTTGGTCCGCAGCACCCGGCAGCGCACGGCGTGCTGCGCCTGGTGCTGGAGCTGGACGGCGAGGTGATCCAGCGTGCCGACCCGCACATCGGCCTGCTGCACCGCGCCACCGAAAAGCTGGCCGAGCAGAAGACCTACCTGCAGTCGGTGCCGTACATGGACCGCCTCGACTACGTGTCGATGATGTGCAACGAGCACGCCTACGTGATGGCGATCGAGAAGCTGCTGGGCCTGGACGTGCCGCTGCGCGCACAGTACATCCGCGTCATGTTCGACGAGATGACCCGCCTGCTGAACCACCTGCTGTGGCTCGGCGCGCACGCGCTGGACGTGGGCGCCATGGGGCCGTTTCTGTACGCCTTCCGCGACCGCGAAGACCTGATGGACTGCTACGAAGCGGTATCCGGCGCGCGCATGCACGCGGCTTACTACCGTCCGGGCGGCGTGTACCGCGACCTGCCGGACGTCATGCCGCAGTACAAGGCATCGCTGATCCGCAACGAGAAGGCGCTGGCCGAGCGTAACGAGAACCGCCAGGGCTCGATGCTGGACTTCATCGACGACTTCACCAAGCGCTTCCCGACCTATGTTGACGAATACGAAACCCTGCTGACCGATAACCGTATCTGGAAGCAGCGTACCGTGGGCGTGGGCGTGGTCTCGCCGGAAGATGCGAAAGCCATGGGCTTTACCGGCGCCATGCTGCGCGGCTCGGGCATCGCCTGGGACCTGCGCAAGAACCAGCCGTACGAGGTGTACGACAAGATGGACTTCGACGTGCCGATCGGCACCAACGGCGACTCCTACGACCGCTACCTGGTGCGTATCGAAGAGATGCGCCAGTCGAACAGGATCATCAAGCAGTGCGTGGCCTGGCTGCGCACCAATCCGGGTCCGGTCATGTCCAGCAACCGCAAGGTGGCGCCGCCATCGCGCGTGGACATGAAGACCAATATGGAATCGCTGATCCACCACTTCAAACTGTTTACCGAAGGCTTCCACGTGCCGCCTGGCGAAGCGTACAGCGCGGTGGAACACCCGAAGGGCGAATTCGGCATCTACCTGGTATCCGATGGCGCCAACAAGCCGTACCGCATGAAGATCCGCGCACCGGGCTTCGCCCACCTGCAGGGTCTGGACGAAATGTCGCGCGGCCACATGATCGCCGACGCCGTGACCATCATCGGCACCCAGGACATCGTTTTCGGCGAAATCGACCGATAAGGGAAAGAGAATGCTGTTATCCCAAGACTGCTATAAAAAAATCGACCGCGAGTTGGCCAAGTATCCGGCCGACCAGCGCCAGTCGGCCGTGATGGCCGCTCTGGCCCACGCCCAGGTGGAACTGGGCTGGGTTTCGCCGGAAGTGATGAAGGAACTGGCCGACTACATCCGCATGCCGGCCATCGCCGTGCAGGAAGTGGCCACCTTCTACAATATGTACAACCTGAAACCGCTGGGCAAGCACAAGATCACCGTGTGCACCAACCTGCCGTGCGCCCTGTCGGGCGGCGTGAAGGCGGCCGAGCACCTGAAGCAGAAGTTCGGCATCGACTTCCGCGGCACCACCGAAGACGGCGCATTCACGCTGATGGAAGGCGAGTGCATGGGCGCCTGCGGCGACGCACCCGTCATGCTGGTGAATAACCACCGCATGTGCTCCTTCATGAGCAACGACAAGATCGACGCCCTGGTGGAGGAGCTGAAGAAATGACCTCGCTGCACGACCGTCACATCAATCCCCTGATCCTGAAGGATCTGAACGGCGACAACTGGCGCCTGGCCGACTACGTCAAGCGCGGCGGCTACTCGGCGCTGCGCCGCATCCTGGAAGAGAAGATCCCGCCGGAGCAGATCATTGCCGAGCTGAAGACTTCCGGCCTGCGCGGCCGCGGCGGCGCGGGCTTCCCGACCGGCCTGAAGTGGTCCTTCATGCCGCGCCAGTTCCCGGGCCAGAAATACCTGGTCTGCAATACCGACGAAGGCGAGCCGGGCACCTTCAAGGACCGCGACATCATCCGCTACAACCCGCACTCGCTGATCGAAGGCATGGCCATCGGCGCGTATGCGATGGGCATTACCGTCGGCTACAACTACATCCACGGCGAGATCTTCAAGGAATACCTGATCTTTGAAGAAGCGCTGGAAGAGGCGCGCGCCGCCGGCTTCCTGGGCGACAGGATCATGGGTTCGGAGTTCAGCTTCCAGCTGCACGCCCACCATGGCTACGGCGCCTACATCTGCGGCGAAGAAACCGCGCTGCTCGAATCGCTGGAAGGCAAGAAAGGCCAGCCGCGCTTCAAGCCGCCGTTCCCGGCCTCGTTCGGCCTGTACGGCAAGCCGACCACCATCAACAACACCGAGACTTTCGCTGCCGTGCCGTTCATCCTGAACGTGGGCGCCGAGAACTACCTGGCGATGGGCAAGCCGAACAACGGCGGCACCAAGATCTTCTCGATCTCGGGCGACGTCGAGCGTCCCGGCAACTACGAAGTCCCGCTGGGCACCCCGTTCGCCAAGCTGATGGAGCTGGCCGGCGGCATGCGCGGCGGCAAGAAGATCAAGGCCGTGATCCCGGGCGGGTCCTCCGCGCCGGTGGTGCGCGGCGAGATCATGATGCAGACCGACCTCGATTACGACTCGATCGCCAAAGCCGGCTCCATGCTCGGTTCCGGCGCCGTGATCGTGATGGACGAGACGCGCTGCATGGTCAAGGCGCTGGAACGCCTGTCCTACTTCTACTTCGAAGAATCCTGCGGCCAGTGCACGCCATGCCGCGAGGGCACGGGCTGGATGTACCGCATGATCCACCGCATCGAGAACGGCCAGGGCCGCGCTTCGGACCTGGACATGCTGAACTCCATCGCCGACAACATCCAGGGCCGCACCATCTGCGCGCTGGGCGATGCCGCCGCTATGCCGGTACGCGCCTTCGTCAAGCAGTTCCGCGAAGAATTTGAATATCACGTCGAACACAAGCACTGCCTGGTGCCTGTATCGGCTTACTAAGCTGCGATTATCATGGTTGAAATCGAAATTGACGGCAAAAAGGTAGAAGTCCCTGCGGGTAGCATGGTGATGGACGCCGCCAACAAGCTGGGCACCTACATCCCGCACTTCTGCTATCACAAGAAATTGTCGATCGCTGCGAACTGCCGTATGTGCCTGGTCGAAGTGGAGAAGGCGCCCAAGCCTCTGCCAGCATGCGCCACGCCGGTATCGGCTGGCATGATTGTGAAGTCCAACTCCGACAAGGCCGTGCAGGCCCAGAAGTCGGTGATGGAATTCCTGCTGATTAACCACCCCCTGGATTGCCCGATCTGCGACCAGGGCGGCGAGTGCCAGCTGCAGGATCTGGCGGTCGGCTACGGCAAGCACGGCTCGCGCTACGAAGAAGAAAAGCGCGTGGTGCATCCGAAGGCCGGCAGCCCGCTGGTGGCCATGGAAGAAATGTCGCGCTGCATCCACTGCACCCGTTGCGTGCGCTTTGGCCAGGAAGTGGCCGGCGTGATGGAGCTGGGCATGCTGGGCCGCGGCGAGCACTCCGAGAT
>Ga0209130_1000568_pt1 | contig 36365 bp, 28 predicted proteins | sample AraplaMF_Cvi_mLB_FD_184264 | JGI IMG/M metagenome (GOLD analysis project Ga0209130, IMG submission 184264) | Arabidopsis root microbial communities from the University of North Carolina, USA - plate scrape MF_Cvi_mLB (SPAdes) (version 2) | ecosystem: Host-associated > Plants > Roots > Endosphere...
CAGGCCGCTTCAGCTGCTGGCCAGCCGGGGCAAGGACTGGCCGTCGCATTGCCGGCCGGTCCGGCAGGCAGCGTGCCGTCCTGGCTCAAGGCCCTCTCGGCTGGCGCCGGGGCAGCGCCCGGGCAGCATGGGACCGTGATCCTGCCCCACCTGATCCCGATGGGCGCCGGCAACGACTGGGGCGCCTGGCTGGGCGCCATGCAACAGTTGGAACACGAATGGTTCGCCCCATTGCTAGCCGCCCTGCGCGACGGCCGCACCAGCGACCTGACCCTGATCCTGGGCAGCCGCGATGGCTGGACCGAAATCCGCACCAGCAAACACGCCCTGCGCAAATTCTGGCGCGCACAGAACCTGAAGAACCTCACGCAATGACCCGTATCGCCATCCGTCCCTGCCCCTCGCAGGAAGCCGAATTGCTGCGCCAGGGCGGCGTCCACCCCGTGCTGGCCCGCCTGTTTGCCGCGCGAGGGCTGAACAACCCCGCCGAACTTTCCAGCGAACTGGCTGCCCTGATCCAGCCCTCCGGCCTGCTGCACATCGACCGGGCAGCGGAATTCCTGGCCGACTCCATCGCAGCCGGCAAGCGTATGGTCATCGTGGCCGACTACGACTGCGACGGAGCCACCGCCTGTGCCACGGCAATCCGCGGCCTGCGCGCAATGGGGGCCAATGTCGACTTCATCGTCCCCAACCGCTTCGAATACGGCTACGGCCTGACGCCGGAAATCGTGGACCTGACCTCGCGCGAGAAATCGCCTGACATTATCATCACTGTCGATAATGGCATCGCCAGCATCGAAGGCGTGGCAGAGGCCAAGCGCCGCGGCATCGATGTCGTGGTCACCGACCACCACCTGCCCGGCGACAGCCTGCCCGATGCCCGTGTCATCGTGAACCCCAACCAGCCCGCTTGCGGCTTCCCATCCAAGCACCTGGCTGGCGTCGGCGTAGTGTTTTACGTGCTGCTGGCACTGCGCGCCGAGATGCGCCGCCGCGGCGTGTTCGATGCCCAGACCCAGCCCAAGCTCGATTCCCTGCTCGACCTGGTGGCACTGGGCACGGTCGCCGACGTGGTGCGCCTCGACACCAATAACCGTATCCTCGTTGCGCAGGGCCTGAAGCGCATGCGCGCCGGCCGCATGCATCCCGGTGTTGCTGCCCTGTTCCGCGTTTCCGGACGTGCCGCGCGCACCGCATCTCCTTTCGACCTGGGCTTTGCCCTCGGCCCGCGCCTGAACGCCGCCGGCCGGCTGGAAGACATGTCGCTCGGGATCGAATGCCTGCTGACGGACGATGAATCGCGCGCTTGGGAACTGGCGCAGCAGCTGAACGACATCAACCTGAAACGCCGCGAGATCGAAGCGGAAATGCAGGACGCCGCCCTGCTGCACCTGGACGATTTCCAGCCAGCCGACCGCACCACCATCTGTGTCTACGACGACAGCTGGCACCAGGGCGTGATCGGCATCGTTGCTTCGCGCTTGAAAGAACGCTTCTACCGGCCCACCATTACTTTCGCCCCGGCCGGCGACGGCATGATCAAGGGCTCGGGCCGTTCGATCCCAGGCTTTCACCTGCGCGATGCGCTGGACCTGGTATCCAAGCGCGCACCGGGCGTGATCGACAAGTTCGGCGGCCACGCCATGGCGGCGGGACTCAGCCTGCGTGCCGAAGCCTTCGAGCACTTCTGTGCCGCTTTCGAGGCGATTGGCCAGGCCTGGCTGACCGAATCGCAGCTGGAACGCGTGGTGGAAACCGACGGCCCGCTGGAAGATGGCTGCTATACCACCCAGTTCATCGAACTGCTGGATGGCCAGGTATGGGGCCAGGGCTTTGCCCCGCCGGTGTTCTGCGATGAATTCCGCGTGCTAAGCCAGCGCATCCTCAAAGACCGCCACCTCAAGCTGATGCTGGAGAAAAAAGGCGTGCGCTATGACGCCATCTGGTTCGGCCATACCGATGCGCTGGGCGAACGCGCCCGCGTGGCCTTCCGCCTGGATGCCAATGAGTACAACGGCGTGACCCGCGTCCAGTTGCTGGTCGAGCACGCCGAATCGGCCTGATTACGGCTTCCTGCAATCGCAAACGCGTTCGCCTTTGTCGAATACGATGCGCCATTTGCCAGGCGCTTCCCGGCGCCAGACGGAATTGAAACGGCCGGTGACCTTCCCTTGCGGATCGCGCACCGGTCCGGAAGAATGTGCCAGCGTGCCGGAATCAAGCACCTCGACCTGGTCGGGCTCCCAGCTGAACGGCGCTTCCGGCTTTTCATAGAACGCCTTCCATTCGGCGGCAACGGTGTCCTTGCCGCGCAGGACTTTGGGACCGCTGTAGAAAATCGCTTCGCCTGCCAGGAAGGACGTGAAAGCCTGATGGTCGCGCTTGGCCATTGTCGCCGCGAAGGCGCGTTCGGTATCGGCTACCTGCTGCTTCAATTCCGCATTATCTGGCGGCGCCTGGATGCTGGTGCAGGCCGTCGTCGCAGCAAAGGACAGCAGCAAAATCATCTTCCTCATTTTGTCTCCTCGCCGTATTTGGGTGGCCAAATACTAGCAAAGCTGATAACGCAAGTCATCCCTTTCGCCAGTCGCTTGTGTGGCCAGCAGCGCATCATGGCCCAGTCGCGGGCCGCCGCCCAGGCTTGCACCAGCACTCACCCCGGGGGCGAGGTGGATGCGGGCTTCAGCCAGCAGCCCGCATCCACTTGCGGCCAGGCGCCATCGCTGCGCCAATGCCTGTGCACCCCTGGCGCCAGGCAGAAAAGCGCGGGCGGATTGCAAGCCCAGCGGCCCGACGTGGATGCACACTGCGCTATCGATTCGCCACAAGCGCTCACCGAGCAGCGCACCGGCGCCACAGCAGGCGTTACCTTGCCCGAGTGCGCTGGTTTGCCGGTGCGGCAGGCTCTCCCAGCGGCCGACAAACTGCTCGATCCGCACCGGCACACCCAGGGCATGCGCGAGCTGTTCGCCAAGGGCCCTTGCCCTTACCGGGCCACGCTGTACCGGCACTGGCGGCAAAGGCGTGTATTCGGGACGGCCCTCCCGCCAGGCGCTGCAAAAGGCATCGATTGCGGGCGCCGACAACAGGTCGATAAAGGCGCGCGCCGCGACGCTTCCGGCCCAAGCCACGGCCTCGGTATAGTAGTAAGGCAGTGTGCCGGCCATGCCGAGCAAGCCTATGCAGGCTGGCGTGACGGTATCGTCATCGACTGCAACAACATCGGTTGCAGGAAAAGCCAGCGAGAGGCCGTTACGCCATCCAGGCGCGCGAAGCAATCCTGCCAGCCGGAAGATGGCGTATCCGTGCACGTCTGCTTCGCTTACTCCAGCAGCGTGCCGGCATTCCTCGCTTTGCATCGCATCAGCTCCTTGCCAGTGCCAGCCGAGAGCAGCACCAGCCGTGTAAATGTATTCATGTGCGCGCATTCGCCAAAGAAGCGGTCCATGACTTGACCGAACAGCTGCAAGCCGCGCCCGGCGAAGCCGGCTTCGTCGATATGAAGCCCGATTTCGGTTCCCAGGAATGGCGCGGCGCGGTCCATGCACAGCATTGTGGATTTCGCGTCGAGAGCACAAACCGCCGCGATGATTGCCCGGCTTTCGGCGGAGTGGCCGATTGCCTGGGTCGCCATCAACTCGCGCAGCGCGCTTGCCGTAAGCGGCAGGTGGTCGAGCGCCAGCAGGGAATTGAGCTGCCAGCGGCACCCCGCGCCGCGGGCCGGCCGGGCCAGCACTTGGGCGCGCTCGCAGCAGCTTACATCGATGGAAGCGACGGCGCCGGCCAGCCAGGCCTGTGTGCCGTGGAAGGCGATACGCCATCCGTGGCCGGCCGGCGCGTCGTCGGCACGGCGTACGACCCAACCCAGGTCCTCCGCCCCGCCGATATGGACTCGATCGATGCTGAAGATTTCCAGTTCAGGCGGAACCGAGACCAGGTATTCGCTTTGGCGCCCATCGATGTTTACCGGTGCGGCGGCAACACGTTTCAGGCAAGCGCGAGCCGACCAGCCGGCGCGCAGGTGGCTGGCTTGCAGCGCTTCAAGGAGCCTCGATTGCGGTGCCGGCAGCTTCAAGGTGCAACATCTGACGCCCTCAAACGCAGAAAGATCCAGGCGCACGACATTGAAGCGCGCGGGGAAGCAGAAATATTCGCGCAGCAGCGCCAGTCCCGCATGGGCGCCCGGAGCCCGCGGAAGCAAGGCATCTCCCGGGTCAAGGCCAATTAGTGCGATGGGCCTTGATGCAAGCGGGCGCCACTGGCCTGCATGGTCCGTCCAGGCGCCACCTTCGCCGGTCAGCAAGGCGTCGCGTAGCGCGGCGCTGAACGCAGCGTCTGCGTCGATGAAGATGTCCAGGAACCTGGGCCGCTGCGCATCGACTTGGCCGTCAGCCGGGCCAAATTCAAGCTCCAGTTCAATCGAAGCTGCCGGTCCTGGGTCATAGCGGGCTGACCTGATTACGCCCCATGCCCCGGCGCCAGCCGAACCATGCTGCGCCGGGCCGATCCGACATTCAGGGAATGGCCGCAACTGATCAGGAAAATGCAGCGCCAGCAGATGTTCATCCTGCTGGCAGCGCGCCCGCCGCAAAGCCAGCTCAGCGCGTGCATGGAGCGCAGCAACACCCTGCACCAGGCGGTCGACATGCGCATCCGGCGGCCATTCCTGCGCGCCAAGCTGGCCCGCCAGGGAAGGATGCCCCTCAGCCATCCCGGCGGCGTTCGCCCGGAATCGCCGCAATTGCCCCTCCAGCGCCGGAAGTATCTTCTCCATCACGCGCCCCTCTTCGATGATTTAGTGCAATATTGACAGCAGGCAGCAGAACCCGTTTTGACACCGCACAAACACATTCAACTTGAAATAAATGCGGAAATGGAGTATAAATAATCCATAAACGGAGGACATATGAATCCCGCCTTTGCCTACCCCAACAGCGAATACACCATCCCCCAACCGGTCGACCTGAGCCGCAAAGAGGAACGTGAACGCCTGTCGCACGCCGCCCTCAAGGGCTTTTTCAAACTGGCCGCCGCCTGGAAATTGCGCGACGACGACGCCCGTGAACTGCTGGGCGGCCTGTCCAGCAGCGCCTTCTACGAATGGAAAAAGCACCCGGACCGCGTGCTGGAAGTCGACCGCATCACGCGCATTTCCTACCTGCTGGGCATCTACAAGTCCCTGCACATCATTTACGGCGACAAGCTGGCCGACGAATGGGTCAGCCTGGCTAACCGCAACAGTATTTTCGGCGGCCGCACACCGCTCGACTACATGGAAGCGGGCGGCTTGCTCGCCATGCAAACCGTGCGCCAACTGCTCGACGCTCGTCGCGGAGGCCTGTAATTGCCGCCATTCCGCCTGCTGCGCCAATTCGACACCGTGCGCCTGATTCCGTCGCGCTTCGTCGACAAAGAAGATTCCGTGCTGGCCGCCCTCGCCGATAACGACGCCGAGCTGCACCAGCTGTTTGAACTCGATAACGCCACCAATGCGCGCCTGCGCGCCGAACATGGCGGCGCCATCGGCATCGGTATCGAAGAACTGGTCTATTACGTCCCCAATTACCGCAGCATCAATGCCGCCTTCACCTACGCCCGCCCGCAAGGCAGCCGCTTCAATGACGGCCAGCGCGGCGCGTGGTACTGCGCCTTCGAGCACGAAACGGCACTGGCCGAAGTGATCTTCCACAAGACCGTGGAATACGCCGAAATTGACCGCTTTGACGATAGCGTCAGCTACCAGGCCCTGCTCTCGGACTTCAGCGCCCAGTTCCATGACATCTGCGGCCAGCCAGAATATGCCGATTGCCTGGATCCGGACAGCTACGTCGCCTCACAACGCCTGGCGCGCGACCTGCTGGCCGAAGGCTCGACCGGCATTATTTACCCGAGCGTGCGCCGCGCAGGCGGCACCAACCTCGCCTGTTTCCGCCCTGCGCTGGTGGGCAATGTTCGCAAAGGCCCGGCGTATCGGTTAACATGGCGGGGTTCGCCGGCGGCCTTCGTCGAGCAGATTCCCACGATTTAAGAGTAGAAAATGCAGCTCAAGCCAGAAAAAGACGCGGAACTCCGCGCCAAAGTGAACCGCGAAACCGCACGCATCCCATGGAGCGAACTGCTCAAGCACTTCGCCCAGGGCAACGTGGTGTGGGTGGCCGATGAATTGGACCTGGTGGACGTCGCAGTCCGCATCGCCCACGACGACAAGTCCAGTATCACGGCATGGATGGAGGCCGGCCAGGTGGCCAAGGTCTCCGACCAGCAGTGCCAGGAATGGATTGCCAGCGACGCCAACCTGTGGGCCAGCGTCGTCAGCCCGTTCATTCTCGTCCAGCAGGAAAAACGCAAACCGCATTAATCAAGTGACAATCGGCGAGAATTGGGGCAATCCGGGCCGGATATACTCGGCCCTCCCCAACCATCCCCGCCGAACATGATCCGCTCCCAGTTTGCCTTGCTCCTGATGGCCGCTGGCATCGCCCACGCAGCCGACACTTTCGAATTCAAGAACGAACCAGGCCCCCACGCAGTAGGGCTCAAAATCATCCAGCAGTACGATCAGTCACGCGTATTCAAAACCCGCGTTTCACTGGTGACCGGCCAGCCAAGTTCCGGCGAGCGGGCACGCCCGATGCAGATGCTGGTCTGGTATCCCGCCGACTCCGCACGTGGCAAGCATGTCACCATGGAAGACTACCTGGCCACCCGCGCCACCGAAGATAATTTCACCCTTGATGCAGCGGCAGTAAAGAGCGCCACCGCGCGCAGGATTGCCGACAACCAGGCGCGATTCCCGCTCGCGGCGAAAGAACTGGCGCGCCCGATGTGGGCAATGCGAGATGTGCCCGAAAAAAACGGCAAATTCCCGGTGGTGATCTATGCACCAAGCTATAGCGCCGCCGCCAGCGAGAACCCGGACCTGTGCGAATACCTGGCCAGCCATGGCTACATCGTGATCGCAAGCGCATCCATGGGGACCCAGTCGCGCGCAATGACCACCGATATCGCAGGCGTGGAGGCACAGGCCAGTGATATCGGCTACCTGATCTCCCATGCGGCCACGATGAAGCATGCCGACATGAGCCAGATTGCCGTTGCAGGCTTCAGCTGGGGCGGATTGTCGAACGTCGCCGCTGCCGCGCGCGACGACCGCGTCAAGGCCCTGGTTGTGCTGGATGGTTCGGTGCGATATTTCCCGCAGATGGTGGACGGCGGCAAAGACGCCATCCATTACATCAATCCGGCGCGCTTGCAGATTCCCCTGATTTACTTCGCACAGAAACCGCGCACGCTGGAAATGCTGAATCGTTCCGGCGCTAACATCTCTTACAACCTGCTCAATAAAATGGAATACAGCGATGTCATGATCGCCACCATGCATCCCATGATGCACGGCCATTTTGCTTCCGACAATCTGCACTTCCTCCCTGAAGCCGAATTGGGCGACTACACGCGTGACGAGGTTTCTACCGCCTATGGCTGGGTATCGCATTATGTACTGCGCTTCCTGGATGCCTACCTGAAGCGCGATGCCAGTGCCGTGGCATTCCTTGACAAGAAACCCGTCGCCAACGGTGTGCCACCGCACATGATGTCCATGGACATGCGCCGCGCCAAATCTGCTCCGCTGACCCGCGAAACGTTTGCCGCGCAGCTGGCAGCACGCGGCTTTGACCAGGCGCACTCCATTTACAAGGAGATGCAAGACAAAGGCGCCAGCTTTACCCTCGACGCGGACACGATCAACAGCTGGGGCTACGAGCTGCTGCGCATGGGCAAACAGAAGGAATCCATCGCCATTTTCCAGTTCGGCACTCAGTTGATCCCGCAAGACTCAAACCTGTTCGACAGCCTGGGCGAAGCACAGGCGGAGGCTGGATTGCGGGAGGATGCCATCCGCAATTACAACCGTTCGCTGGAACTGAACCCTAAAAACCTCAATGCTGTCGAACGTCTCAAGGCGCTGAAGGCTGGCTAACGCCCGTCCAGCACGATCTCATACTGTCCGTCGGAGGACAGCTCCCGCACAAACCCCAGGCCAGCTTCGCGCGCCAGCGCCAGCTTGCCGGGGGCGGAACGGAACACCACCGGCCCGCGTGTCTTTACGGGCGCAAAACTCCAGCTGTGCGCCAGGGCGTTGGCAGTGCGGGTCAGGTGCCGTGCCGATTTGATATAGGAAATCAGCACCGCACGGTTATTGTCCGGTGAGGCGAAAATGGTCTTGCTGCCATCGAGCCCAGGGAAGCCACCGCCACCGCTGGCGCGGAAGTTATTCGTCGCCACGATGAATTCCTGCTCCGCACGCACCGGCTGGCCGCGCCATGACAGGCCTTTGATGCGCTGGCCGAGTGGCTGCGTCACGTCGATCTGGTAACGCACATCAGGGTCGGTCAGCATGTCGAAATTGAAGCCTGCGAAACTTGGATTCACCAGCTCCTGCGGCTCGCTGCGCGCCGGGTCGATGGTATTGAAGCGGCCTGCAGCCTTTTCCAGCCAGGCTTTGAGCGTCGCGCCGTCGACCTTCACGGCGTACAGGTCGTTCGGATACAGGTAAAGGTCGGCGGCATTGTTCAAGGCCAGCTTGCCGGGCGCAACGTCGGTGTAATCCGCCACGCCCGCTGCGCCGGTCTTGAATGGTGCGGACATCGAGAGCACGGGCAACTGCGCGTATTGCGGCATGTTGGCCTGGATGTGGCGGCGTACGTAATCGGCCTGCGCCTGGTTCACAACCTGGATCGCCGACACGTCGCCGACATCGGCAAAGTAAGCCGACATGCGGAAGTCCGTATCGCCGATCGGCGTCTTGACATAAGCGATGGTCGCCTCGTGTTCGGCCTTTACCAACGCGGCGACTTCCGCGTCCGGCTCCACGAAGCTGCGGTCCGGGCGCTGGATGCTGCGCGTTTCGACTTTCGCCGCGCCGGCATCCGCGACCCAGCGCCTGCCATCATGGCGCAGCGCCAGCTGGATCACGCCGAGATGCTTGCCCCACAGGCCCGGCATCACAGTCGGCACACCATGCACCCTTCCTTGCACCTTGTCGACATCAGGCAAATTGAAGCCGGCGGCCTTGCTTGCCGCATTCGGGAAAACATCGTGCGAGTGCCCCAGCAAGAGCGCATCAATGCCCGGCACCTCGGCCAGGTACAGGCTGCCGTTCTCCATCGAAGGCGCATAGGCTGCGCCATCCAGGCCGCCGTGCGAAATCGCCACGACGATCTCTGCGCCTTTGGCGCGCATCTCGGGGATATAGCGCTGTGCCGTTTCGCGCCAGCCTTCGGTACGTACACGGCCTTCCAGCCAACGCTTGTCCCAGCCCATGATGGCCGGCGTCGTGAAGCCGATGATGCCCACCTTGACGGTCGCCGCCAGCGGCTTGCCATCCGGCCCGGTCGCGCTCAAGCGCTTTTCAAGGATGCGGTACGGCTCGAACAGCGGAACGCCGGTGCGGGCGTCAACCACATTGGCCAGCACCACCGGGAATCCCGGGCCGGCGCAAGGCTGGGCGCGCACCGAAGCGCCTTGCGCGCCGAAGCGGCTGGCGGTGACCTGGCCCAGGAAATCCAGGCCCCAGTTGAATTCATGGTTGCCGACGGAGCCGCCTTCGAAGCCCAGCGCATTCATCGCCTTGTAGATGGCCAGTGGCTGGCCGCAGCCGACAGGCGCCACCAGCGCCTGGTAGTCGCCCAACGCCGTGCCCTGGATCGTGTCGCCGTTATCGAGCAGCAGCGAATTCGGGAATTCCTTGCGCGCCTGGCGGATCAGGGTTGCCGTGCGCTCCAGCCCGAGTGAAGCATCGGGCGCCAGCTTGTAATAGTCATAGCTGCGAACGTTGGCGTGCAGGTCCGTGGTCTCAAGGATCACGAAAGCAGCTCGCGAGCCTTGCGGCGGCTTGGATGGAATGCTGCTGCAAGCCGCCAGCAAGGCGGCTGCCGGCACGAGGAAAAGGATGCGCATTAACTGTCTTTTGAATTGAAATTTAGGGGTGAATATTTGCTTGGCACCATTGATACAGCCCTTGCAATCCAAAGAATTGCACATTGCACTCTGGGCCACCGCAAACCGGCTTGCAAAATTATATGGAATCTTTGCAAAAGCGCCACGTTGACGCAAATAAATGTTTGATTGTCAATACCCGGACGTATGATCCATCTCAACTTTCAGCCATCCGCCAAAAGGAAACGATCATGAAACTCCGTGCTGCGCTGACCTCGATCCTGCTCCTGACAGCCTCACTTGCGCAAGCGGGTCCCAACCTGGTCTTGAACGGCGACTTCGAAAACCTTGATTACAGCATGTGGACGCTGGTCAGCCCCGGCGGTGGCGGCCAGGCCTTCGGCACCGATCCGACAGGTTCGCCGCTCTCAAACGCCAGCAACCACGTCTTCGGCGATTTGAATACCACCGAACTTGGCTTCCTGCGCCAGACCATCGCCACCATCGCGGGCGCGACCTATCAGCTCAAATTCGACTTGCAACGCTGGACCACCGATCCGCAATTCCCGCCCGATAACCAGGCCCAGGTCAAATTCGGGGCCAACACCGTATTCAACGAATCGGACATGACAGGCGACTGGGGCACGCACACACTGATCGTCACCGCGCTCACGGCCAGCACGCTCCTTGAATTCGGCAATTTCAACAACGACCCGATTTACTGGAACCAGCTCGATAACATCAGCCTTGAGTTCGTGCGCGGCCCGAATGATCCTGGCGGCCCGGGCGTGCCGGAACCCGCCACGCTGGCCCTGCTGGCGGGCGGTTTGGCGGCCATGCGCATCGGCCGCCGCCGCACTGCCCGCTCCTGAACCTTTCCATTCACTGAGAACGCCGCAACGCCCCGGCAGGGGCGCTTGCACCTGCAAGGAGGCTGCATGTCCGAACCGTATCTCGCAGAAATCCGGATGACGGGATTTAGTTTTGCCCCCAGGGGGTGGGCCCTGTGCAATGGCCAGGTCCTGCCGATCAACCAGAACCAGGCGCTGTTCGCCATCCTGGGCACCACCTACGGCGGCAACGGCCAGACCACCTTCGCCCTGCCCGACCTGCGCGGGCGGGTGCCGATCCATATGGACGCCAGCTTCAACCTGGGCCAGCAAGGGGGCGAAGCCAGCCACACCCTGATCGGCAGTGAAATGCCGGCGCACACGCACAACCTGGGCATTTCCACTGCAGTCAGCCACCAGGCCGATCCCGCCGGGCGCTTGCTGGGCAACGTCGAAGCGGGGGCGCTCAATTACTACGCGCCGCAAGATGGCACCGCCACGCTGGCGCCCAACACGGTGGGCAATTCCGGCGGCAGCCAGCCGCACGAGAATATGCAGCCCTACCTGGCCATCAACTTCATCATCGCACTGCAGGGCATCTTCCCTTCGCAGAACTGAACCTGACCGGAGCCGGCGCATGGATAACTTCATCGGCGAGATTCGCCTGTTCGCGGGGAACTTCCCGCCCTTGGGCTGGGCATTTTGCGACGGCAGCCTGCTGTCGATTGCGCAGAACACCGCCCTGTTTGCCCTGATCGGCACCACTTACGGGGGCGATGGGCAAACCACTTTCGGCCTGCCCGACTTGCGCGGGCGGGTGCCGCTGCACCATGGCACCCAGTCGGGGACCGGCAACGGTTATGACATGGGCCAGCAGGCGGGCGTCGAAACCGTGACCCTGACCAGCAACCAGATCCCATCGCACAATCACAGCGCAAGCGCCAGCACTGCCGTGCCGCCGGCAACCGGCACCGGCATCAGCCTGACCGGGCCTGCGCCCTATGTCCCGGCGGCGCCGGCAAAGCCCAAGTTTTACGCGCCTGCAGGCACCGGCACAGTCGCCATGTCGCCGCAGTCGATCCAGCCTGCCGGCGGCAACCAGCCGCACAACAATATGGCTCCCTTCCTGGCGCTTAGCTTCATCATCGCCATCGAAGGCATCTTCCCTTCGCAGAACTAGCCGAGGAGTCCAGCATGGCAGAGCATTATATCGGCGAGATCCGCATGTTCAGCGGTAATTTCGCTCCGGCGGGTTGGGCCATGTGCAATGGCCAGCTCATTCCAATTGCCCAAAACACCGCACTGTTTTCCATACTCGGCACTACCTACGGGGGCAATGGCAAAACCAATTTCGCCCTGCCGGACCTGCGGCAGCGCATGCCACTGCATGCTGGCACCGGTCCTGGCCTCACGCCACGCGACCTGGGCGAGCAAGGGGGCGAAGCCTCAACCACATTGACTGCGCTTCAGATGCCGTCACACAGCCACGGCATGTCGGCGGCCAACGCCACCGCTTCGGTGCAATCGCCGGCCAACGCCTTGCTGGCCAAGCCGGTCACAGTCAGTGCGCCGTACCACGATGCGGCTGCCGTGGCGCCATCCCCGGCCGGACCGCTTGGCACCGCTGGCGGCAACAGCCCGCACAATAATCTCCAGCCCTACCTGGTGGTGAACTTCATCATTGCCCTGACCGGCATATTCCCCCCACGCAGCTGATCGAAGATGGACAAGCAGCTCACCTTGCGGCGTGCCGAAGCGAGTGACCAGGATTTCCTGCTGGCGCTGGTGGAAAGCACACGCGAAGACTTGTCCCTCCTCGACCACACCGTCAAGGCCATGCTGGTCCGCATGCAATACGACGCCCAGCTCTCGGAATACCGCCGCCGCTTCCCCGGCCTGGAAGAAAGCATCGTGCTGGTCGGCAGCGCTTCCGCCGGCAGGCTGTATGTGGCACGCAGCAGGGAAGAAATCCGCCTCGTCGACATCAGCCTGCTGCCGCCATTCCGGGGCCAGGGCATTGGCAGCCGCCTGCTGCTCCGCCTGCAGGATGAGAGCCATCAGTCCGGCCTGCCCTTGCGCTTGCACGTTTTGCAAGGCAATCCGGCGGGTGCGCTGTACCGGCGACTCGGTTTCCAGCCGGGCGAGTCGGATGGCATGTATCTCGCCATGGAATGGCACCCAATCTTATTAAAGGAATAAGTCATGGAACGTCGCAACTTCATTCTCGCTGCTGGAACCCTGGTCGGCGCCCCGGCCGTCGCCCGCGCCGCATCGCTGGCAGCCTTGCCGCCCACAGCATCCACCATGCGCATGGCCGGTTTCCGCGACCTGGTGGGCCAGCAGTTCATCGCCTACCAGGGCAAGCGCGGCACCTCGCTTGACCTGCATGCCGTGCGCCCAGGCAAGGAAGCGCCGCGCCTGGAGCAGTTCACCCTGCTCTTCAGTGGCCCGCCAGGGCTTGATGCAGGAATTTATGAAATCGACAACCCGCTTGCCGGGCGCCAGTCCATCTTTCTGGAACCCGCAGGCCGCGGCCCCGCGAGCGGCCTGGGAGCCCTGTACCGCGCCGAATTCAGCCTGCTTGTGTGAGCCGCCCGATGCGCCAGCCTCTGAGGTATAATTTCAGGTTCGATTTAACAACTATCAGACCTGAAAAACCATGGAAGCTGAACGCATCAATTCCCTCGCCAACCTGCTCGCGGACCTGACCAACCGCGAAGCCGAACTTCGGAGGTATCTTTGACTTCGATAAGAAGTCGGAGAAACTGGAACAGCTGAACGCCGAACTCGAAGATCCGGCCGTTTGGAATGACCCGAAAAAAGCCCAGGACATGGGCCGCGAGAAAAAAGCCCTCGAAGGCGTGGTCCTCACCCTGCAAAAAGCGGAGAGCGACCTGCGCGACATGAACGAACTGTTCGCGATGGGCAAGGAAGAAGGCGACGACGACACGCTCGAAGCCGTGATTGCGGACACCGCTGAAATCCAGAAAACCATCGAACAGATGGAATTCCGCCGGATGTTCAGCAATCCGATGGACCCGAACAACTGCTTCATCGACATCCAGGCTGGCGCCGGCGGTACCGAAGCCCAGGACTGGGCCTCCATGCTGCTGCGCCAGTACCTGCGCTATTGCGAACGCAAGGGCTTCAAGGTTGAAGTGCTGGAAGAATCCGAGGGCGAGGTTGCCGGCATCAAGACCGCCACCCTGAAGGTGGACGGCGAATACGCTTACGGCCACCTGCGCACCGAAACCGGCGTGCACCGCCTGGTGCGCAAGTCCCCGTTCGACTCGTCCGGCGGCCGCCACACCTCCTTCGTGTCGCTGTTCGTCTATCCGGAAGTGGATGACTCGATCGAGATCGAGATCAACCCTGCCGACCTGCGCATCGACACCTACCGCGCATCCGGCGCCGGCGGCCAGCACATTAACAAGACCGACTCCGCGGTGCGTATTACCCACGGCCCGTCCGGTATCGTGGTGCAGTGCCAGAACGACCGTTCCCAGCACCGCAACAAGGCCGAAGCGATGGACATGCTGAAGGCCAAGCTGTACGAACTGGAACTGCGCAAGCGCATGAGCGAGCAGCAGTCGCTGGAAGACTCCAAGACCGACGTGGGCTGGGGCCACCAGATCCGTTCCTATGTGCTGGACCAGTCCCGCATCAAGGACCTGCGCACCAACTTCGAGACCGGCAACACCAAGGGCGTGCTGGACGGCGACCTGGACGACTTCATCTCCGCGTCCCTGAAGCAAGGCATCTAAGCAATGGTGCAGCGCGCCTTCATTTTCGACATGGACGGCACCATCGTCGACAACATGGGTTTCCACACCCGCTCGTGGCTGGAGTTCTTCAGCCGCCGCGGCCATGCTGTCGACGAAGCGGCATTCTTTGCCGCCACCGCCGGCCGCACCGGCCACGAAATCATGCGCCAATACCTCGGCGAGGACCTGGCGCATGACGACGTAGCCGCGCTGATCGACGAGAAGGAAGTGCTGTACCGTGAAATCTACGGCCCGCACCTGCGCGCCGTAAAGGGCTTCGTCACGCTGGTGAACGAAGCCCGGGCCGCCGGCATCCGCCTGGCGGTCGGCACCGCCGCCCCGCCCTGCAACGTGGACTTCACGCTGGATGGCTTGGGCGTGCGCGCGCAGTTCGACACCGTCGTCGGCGCCGCCGACGTCAAACGTGGCAAGCCGGAACCGGACGTGTTCCTGCTGGCCGCCGAACGCTGCGGCGCCGATCCGGCGCACTGCATCGTGTTCGAGGACGCGCCTTTGGGCGTGGAAGCAGCACGCCGAGCCGGCATGCGCTGCGTCGTCCTGACAACCACTTTGCCTGCTGAAGCGTTCAGTGCTTTCGACAATGTGATCTGCATTGCACGCGACTTCAGCGAAATCGATATCAATAAACTGACAACTAAGCAAACCATGACTACGGAAAACCAAGTGCAAGACCAGGCACCAGGCCAGGACGACAACAAGATCATCGCCGAGCGCCGCGCCAAGCTGGCCGCCATCCGCGAGAAACAGAGCGTCGCCTTCCCGAACGATTTCCGCCCCCAGCACAAGGCTGCCGACCTGCACGTGCAGTATGGCGCCAAGACCCGTGAAGAACTGGAAGCCGAGCCGGTCACCGTCGTCATCGCCGGCCGCATGATGCTGCGCCGCGAAGCCGGCAAGAAAGCAGCCTTCGCCACCCTGCAAGACTCCTCCGGCCAGAAAGCCGATGGCCGCATCCAGATCTACGTCACCCTGGACACCGCCGGCGAAGAGGCAATGGAAGCCTTCCGCGGCTGGGACCTGGGCGACATCCTGGGCGTCACCGGCACCCTGTTCAAGACCAAGACCGACGAACTGACCGTCAAGGCCACCGAAGTGCGCCTGATCACCAAGGCCCTGCGCCCGCTGCCGGACAAGTTCCACGGCCTGGCCGACCAGGAAACCAAGTACCGCCAGCGCTACGTCGACCTGATCACCAGCGAAGAAACCCGCCGCACCTTCAAGGCGCGTACCGCCGCGATCTCCTCGATCCGCCGCTTCATGGAAAAGAACGACTTCATGGAGGTCGAAACCCCGATGCTGCACCCGATCCCGGGCGGCGCATCGGCCAAGCCTTTCATCACCCACCACAATGCGCTGGACATGCAGATGTTCATGCGTATCGCACCTGAGCTGTACCTGAAGCGCCTGGTGGTGGGCGGTTTCGACCGCGTGTTCGAGATCAACCGCAACTTCCGCAACGAAGGCGTGTCGGTCCGCCACAACCCTGAATTCACCATGATGGAGTTCTACGCGGCCTACACCGACTACGAATGGATCATGGACTTCACCGAAAAGGTGATCCGCCAGGCCGCGATCGACGCCAAAGGCACTGCCGTGCTGACCTACGGCGGCCGTGAGCTCGACCTGTCCAAGCCGTTCCAGCGCCTGACCATCTGCGGCGCCATCAACAAGTACGCCCCGCACTACACCGAAGCACAGTTGAACGACATGGACTTCCTGAAAGCCGAGCTGCTGAAGTTCGGCGTGAAGCCATTCGCCACCTCCGGCCTGGGCGCCCTGCAACTGGCCCTGTTCGAAGAAACCGCCGAAGCGCAGCTGTGGGAACCGACCTTCATCATCGACTACCCGATCGAAGTGTCGCCGCTGGCCCGCGCCTCCGACACGCGCGAAGGCATCACCGAACGCTTCGAGCTGTTCATGGTTGGCCGCGAAATCGCCAACGGCTTCTCCGAGCTGAACGACGCTGAAGACCAGTCCGCGCGATTCCTGGCCCAGATGAAAGCCAAGGAAGCCGGCGACGACGAAGCGATGTACTACGACGCCGACTTCATCCGCGCCCTGGAATACGGCATGCCGCCAGCCGGCGGCTGCGGCATCGGCATCGACCGCCTGATGATGCTGCTGACCGACTCGCCAAACATCCGCGACGTCCTGCTCTTCCCGCACCTGCGCAAGGAAGACTAACCCAGCCTCACAGACGAGCCCGTGTCCCACCCTGGGGTCTGACCCCAGGGTGGGACACGGGCTCAGCTGTTTACTGGATCACGCGGTAGCAAGGCGTGTAAGCCTTGCCCGCCAGCTTCATGCGGCTTTGCGCGACGAAGGACGCCAGCAGCGCATCCATCGGCCCCATGATTTCCTTGTCGCCGTGGATCTCGAAGTGACCGTACTTTTCAATGGTGCGGATGCCCTCTTCCTTCACATTCCCCGCCACCACACCCGAAAACGCCCGGCGCAAATTCGCCGCCAGCACATGTACCGGCTGGTTCTTGTGCAGGCTCAGGTTGCGCATGTTTTCGTGCGTCGGCGCGAACGGCCGCTGGAATTCGTCGTCGATCTTCAGCGCCCAGTTGAAGTAGTACGCATCCGAACGCGATTTGCGGAACTCGCGCACCTGCTTCATCCCCTCCTGCATCTCCTGCGCCACCAGCTCCGGATCATCGACAATGATCTTGTAGCGCTTCTGCGCCTCAGGGCCCAGGGTCAGGCCGATGAACTCATTGATCTGCACGAAGTAATCGCGCGAGGTCTCGGGCCCGGTGAAGATCAGCGGGAATGGAATGTCCGCATTATCCGGATGCAGCAGGATGCCCAATATATAAAGGATCTCTTCCGCCGTGCCGGCGCCGCCCGGGAACACGCAAATGCCATGGCCAACACGCACGAAAGCCTCCAGGCGCTTCTCGATATCCGGCATGATCACCAGGTCGTTCACGATCGGGTTCGGCGATTCGGCCGCGATGATGCCCGGCTCCGTGATGCCCAGGTAACGCCCGCCGGTAAAACGCTGCTTGGCGTGGCCGATCGTAGCGCCCTTCATCGGCCCCTTCATCGCGCCAGGCCCGCAGCCGGTGCAGATATCCAGCCCGCGCAAGCCAAGCTGGTAGCCGACTTCCTTCGAGTAGTTATATTCAGCGCGGTTGATCGAATGGCCGCCCCAGCACACCACCAGGTTCGGATTGAGCTGCGGCTTCAGCACATTTGCGTTGCGCAGGATATGGAACACCGCATCGGTGATGCCCTCGCTGCGGGCCAGGTCGAACTTCGGATTCCCCGAGACTTCATTACTGACAAAGACAATATCGCGCAGCACCGCAAACAGGTGCTCGTGGATCCCCTTGATCATCTTGCCATCGACGAAAGCGATGGCCGGAGCCCCCTTGATTTCCAGCTTGATGCCGCGTTCACGCTGCAGGATATTGATGTCAAACGACTTGAAGCGATCCAGCAGTTCCTTTCCATCGTCGATCGTGCTGCCGCAATTCAGCACCGCCAGGGCGCAGTTGCGGAAGATGTTATAGAGGCCGCCCTTTCCCGAGTCGAGCAGTTGAACCACCTCCGCCTTGGACAGGACTTCCAGCCTGCCCTCCGGAGCAATAAGAGTATCGACAACGTTGCTGTCCATGATACATAAATCCTTTTATTTAACTTTTTGGGGCACTGCACCTTCAATATACGCTCTTGGTATGCCGATTCACAGACGCAAGCTTGGCAAACATACCACAATGCTGCTATGCAGCACGCGAAATTGCCCTCAACGGCGCGGGGTAGATTACAATTCGGCTTTTTTTCGACCAGGAGAAACCGCATGAGCGGTCCTACCACGCAAACCACCGAGGTTAAAGTTCCTGAATTCAGGCAGATCATGGGTCACCCTGCTCCGCTCTGGATGCTGTTTATGTCTGAATTCTGGGAGCGCTTTGCGTTTTACGGGATTCGCTGGGCGCTGGTGCTGTACGTCGTTTCGGAGTTCTACCATGGCGACAAATCGGGCCAAGCTGCGGCCAACCTGACTTACGGCTCCTACCTGGCATTGGTGTATGCCGGCGCACTGTTCGGCGGCTATGTCGCCGACCGCGTCCTGGGCTACCAGCGCTCGATCCTGGTCGGGGCAAGCTTCATGGCGGCCGGCCTCTTCATGATTGCCATCCCTGATCCGACGATATTCAAGTTCGGCCTGGCGACCATCATCGTCGGCAACGGCATGTTCAAGCCGAACATTTCGACCATGGTCGGCAAGCTGTACGCGCTGAACGACACCCGCCGCGATTCCGGCTTCACCATCTTCTACATGGGCATTAACGTCGGCGGCTTCCTGGCCCCGATCATTACCCAGCTGCTGGCACAGAAGGTCTTCAACACCGGCGATACCCCGGCCTACAAGATCGTGTTCATCTCCGCCGGCGTCGGCATGATCGTCTCCCTGTTCTGGTTCTACCTGGGCCGCCGCGGCCTGAAGGGCATTGGCGAACCGGCACCGGAAGCCAAGAGCCCGATGCGCATCGCCTACGTGGCGCTGGGCGCGCTGGCCATGATCCCTGTCGTGTACTCCCTGCTGGCGCTGGGCGCGGAAAAACTGCAAGGCGTGCTGACCGTGCTGTTCCTGGTCCTGGTCGTGATGCTGATCGTGGAAGGCGTGCGCAATGGCCCTGTATCCCGCGACAAGACCATCGCCATGATGGTGATCTTCGCCTTCAACATCATGTTCTGGTGCTTCTTCGAGCAGGCAGGTTCCTCGTTCACCTTCCTGGCTGATGAAATCGTGAACCGCGACCTGGGCTTCATGATCTTCCCGACCGCCTGGTTCCAATCCGTGAACTCGCTGGCCATCATCTTCTTCGCACCCGTTGTGGCAGCGGTGTGGGTCTGGATGGGCAAGCGTGGCAAGAATCCATCGATCCCGCGTAAATTCGGCCTCGGCCTGATTGGCAATGGCCTGGCTTTCGGCCTGCTGATGTACGCACTGACCCACCTGGTCGACGACAAGAAAATGATCCCGTTCTGGACCCTGTTCATGGTCTACGTGATCCAGTCCATCGGTGAGCTGTGCCTGTCCCCGATCGGCCTGTCGATGGTGACCAAGCTGGCGCCTACCCGCCTGGTTGGCATGGGCATGGGCGGCTGGTTCCTGTCCACCGGTATCGGCAACAACCTGTCCGGTATCGTTGCATCGATGATGTCCGGCGAGCACGGCATGACCGTGGAATCGGCACTCACCGGCTACACCCAGGGCTTCTGGATCCTGATCGGCGGCGGCGTGCTGCTGTTCATCCTCGCTCCATTCATCCAGAAACTGATGCACGGCGTAAAGTGAAAAATGGGGACGTACCCCATTTTTCAGGCAACAAAAAAGGCAGCTTCGGCTGCCTTTTCTTTTAGTTCGCGGCGAGCCAGGCATCGAGCCTGGCTTCGGCACCTGCCGGCAAATGCAGGCCAAGCTTGGAGCGGCGCCACAGGATGTCCGCAGCTGTCACGGCCCATTCCTTGCGGCGCAGGTAGTTCACTTCCGCCGCATACACGCCCGGCAGGATCTCCTCGCCCATATCGTCCATCGATGCGCAGCCTTCGAGCAGCGTATGCACCCGCGTGCCATAGGCGCGGACATAGCGTCTCACCAGCTCCTGCGGCAGCCAGGAATACTTCACCTGCACCGCAGCGGCCCAACTGCAAAACTCCTGCACCGAGCGATTTTGCGGCATGGCGCCAAACAGGTCGCCGCCGGGCAGGCAGGCCTTCTCCGTCCAGCTCTTTTCCGGCCTGCCGAGCGTTTTGCAAAGGAGGTCGACCGCGTCTTCGGCCAGCTTGCGGAAGGTCGTAATTTTGCCGCCAAAGACGTTCAGCAGCGGCGCGCTTTCCGTGTCCAGCTCCAGGAAGTAATCGCGAGTCACGGCCTTGGCGTCGGCTGCGGCATCCTCCAGTAAGGGACGCACGCCGGCATAGGTCCACACAACATCCGCCGGACGTACCGGTTCGCGGAAGTAGTCGCTGGCCAGCTCGCACAGGTAGCGTATTTCGCTTTCCTCAATCGCCACCTGCTGCGGATCGCCCTTGTATTCAAGGTCGGTGGTGCCGATCAGCGTGAATTCGCGCTCATACGGGATGGCGAACACAATGCGGCCATCCTTGTTCTGGAAGATGTAGGCCTGGTCATGCTCGAAGATGCGGCGCACCACGATATGGCTGCCTTTGACCAGCCTGAGGTGGCGCGACTGCTGCCTGCCGCCTGCGGACTGGATGAAGGACTGCGCCCACGGGCCGGCCGCGTTGACCACCGTTCGGGCAGTGATGCGCTTTTCAGTGCCGTCGGTCTTGCGCAGCGTCGCTACCCAGTGGTCCGCGTGGCGCTCGACGCCAACGCAGCTGGTGCGGGTCAGGATGCAGGCGCCCTTGGCGCAGGCATCCATCGCATTCAGGATGACCAGGCGGGCATCGTCGACCCAGCCATCGGAGTATTCAAAGCCGGTGCTGAAGGACTCTTTCAGGGGCCGCCCCGCCGGGTGGCAACGCAGGTTGATGCCGCGCGAGCCAGGCAGCAGCTCGCGCTTGGCCAGCATGTCGTACAGGAACAGGCCGGCGCGTATCAGCAGTGCCGGACGCTGGCCCGCATTGTGCGGCATCACGAAGCGCATTGGCCACATGATGTGCGGAGCGCTGCGCAACAGCACCTCGCGTTCGGCCAGCGCCTTGCGCACGAGCCGGAATTCATAATATTCCAGATAGCGTAAGCCACCGTGAATCAACTTGGTCGAAGCGGACGAGGTGTGCGACGCCAGGTCGTCCTTCTCGCATAACACGACGCACAGGCCACGGCCTGCCGCATCACGTGCGATGCCCGCCCCATTAATCCCGCCGCCAACTACCAATACATCGCAATCTACGTCCGCCATGCGCTCCCCGACTACTGTTTATAAACCACGCCTTCTTTCATCACGAATCCTACCTTTTGCAGCAGGGTGATGTCTTTCAATGGATCCCCCGCCACCGCCACGATATCGGCCGCAAAGCCTGGCTCCAGCGAACCAAGGCGGCTCGACTGGCCCAGCAGCGATGCAGCGCTGAGCGTGGCGGAACGGATTGCCTCCAGTGCCGGCATGCCCGCCTCCACCATATAAGCGAACTCCTTGGCATTCTCGCCGTGCGGGAAAACCCCGGCATCGGTGCCGAAGGCGATCTTCACGCCCGCTTTGTAAGCCCGCGCGAAAGTGCCCTGGATCTGCGGACCGATGGATGCCGCTTTCGGCCGCACCAGGGGCGAATAATAATTGGGCTCCTTGGCCTTGTCCGCAACATAGCGGCCAGCGCTGATGGTTGGCACGTACCAGCCGCCGGTTTTCTTGAACAGCGCGATCGCTTCGTCATCCATGAAGGTGCCATGCTCGATCGAGTCCACGCCGGCTTTCAGCGCCCTCTTCATGCCTTCGGCGCCGTGCGCGTGCGCGGCGACCTTGAAGCCGTAATCCCTGGCGGCGGCGACCAGCGCCTTCAGCTCGGCATCGTCGAATTGCGCATTCATGCCGCTGCTGGCCTGGCTCAAAACCCCGCCGGTGGCGGTAATCTTGATCACGTCCGCACCTTCCTGGTAGCGGGCGCGCACGGCCTGGCGGGCCTCGTCCGGGCTATTGACCACGCCTTCGTCCGGGCCGGGCGCGCCATGCAGGTGGCGCATTTCGCGCGACTGGCCGTTGCTTGGATCGCCATGGCCGCCGGTGGTGGCAATGGTTTTGCCGGCGGTGAACATGCGCGGGCCGGCGATGGCGCCGGTGTTGATGGCGCGCTTCATGGCGATGTTCAGGCCTTCGTTGGCGCCCAGGTCGCGCACCGTGGTGAAGCCGGCTTTGAGGGTGCGTTCTGCAAAGGCCACCGAATCGTAGGCGCGGTCGATGGCGTCCAGCGTCATCTGGCCGCGCAGGGCTTCGACCTGGGGCTGGGTCTGGCTGGTCAGGTGCACATGCATGTCGATGAAGCCGGGCATGCAGGACATGGCGCTCAGGTCGACGTCGCCCTTGCCCCTGGTCGGCTCAATCGCCTTCACGGAACCATTCTCAATGTGGACCGTGACATTGTCGCGCCAAACGCCGGCCTTGACGTCCAGCAGGCGGCCGCAGTCGACACTCATGGCGTTGGCCGCCCCCATCGTCAGCAGCAGCCCTGCTGCACCCAGTTTACTCATCGCCCAGCCTCCATTAAGGTGTGGATTTTTCCCGCGCCGCCCAAAGGAGCAGCGCCATGATTACAGCATAAGGCAGCAAGGACAGCAAATCCGCCATCGGCCCGCTGAAGAATGGATTGCTGGTTTCTGCCCACGCAGTTACCGCCGCATCGAAATTGGTCATCACCCCCGCGGTGATCGCGATCACGATGCCGGCCAGCGCGCCACCGGCGATATAGCCGGATGCCAGCAGCACGCCTTCGCTGCGGTCGCCCGCCGCCTGCAGCTCCTCCTCGTTCATCCCGAAGTATTGCGGCAGCTTGTTGTTGCGGCGGTCGGCCAGCCAGCGCAGCACGCCGCCCACCGCAATCGGCAGCGTGGCCGACAGGGGCAGGTACACGCCCACCGCAAACGACAGCGACTGGACGCCCGACATTTCGAGCACCACAGCGATCATTACGCCCAGCATCACCAGCGTCCACGGCAACTGCTGGTCAAGGATGCCCTTGATGATATAGGACACCAGCACCGCCTTCGGCGCATCGTATTTGCGTACCTCGGTTCCGTCCGGGCGCTTGTGGTGCGTACCGTTGATGCCAGGATCAACGTACCACACCGCCTTGCCGTCCGGCGCCACCAGGTATTTGCCTTCCGGCCCGCCTTGCGCATCCGGTTTCTGCCACACCTTGTACGTCGCACTGTCGCCGGCCGCCTGCGGGCCATCCAGGCGTGCCGTTGCCGTCAGGCGCGTAGCGTCGGTCGCCAGGCCAGGCGCCACCTGGGCCGCCGGCACATAGACGGTGCTGGAATTATTCAGTTGCAGCAGGATGGGGCCAAGCAGCAAGGCCGAAGCCAGCGAGCCCACCAGCATGGCGTACTGCTGCAGGCGCGGCGTGGAACCGACCAGGAAGCCAGTCTTCAAGTCTTGCGAGACGGTGCCGGCATTGGCCGAGGCGATGCAGACGATCGCGCCCACCGACAGCGCTGTCACGTAGTACTGGCCGCCGGTCCAGCCGACCATCAGGAAAATCAGGCAGGTGAACAGCAGCGTCGCCACCGCCATGCCGGAAGTCGGGTTGGAGGATGAGCCGATTTCGCCGGTCAGGCGCGACGACACCGTCGAAAACAGGAAGCCGAACACCAGGATCAGCAAGGCGCCCAGCAGGTTCATATGCAGCGGCGCGGAGGCAGTGATCACCGCGATCAGGCCCAGGCAACCCAGCACCACCCACTTCATCGGGATATCCTGCTCGGTACGGCGCGTAGCGTCAGCCTTGCTGCCCTTGCCGACGCCGGACAAGCCGGCGGCCAGGCTGCGCCAGATCATCGGCATCGCGCGCAGCAGTGCAATCAGTCCGCCCGCCGCCACGGCGCCGGCGCCGATGTACAGGATGTAGGCGCCGCGCACATCGTCCGGCCCCATTTCGGAAATCAGCATGCTGCCCGGCGCCAGGATGGTGGTCAGCGGGTCGCCGAAGAACTTGATCATCGGGATCAGCAGCAGATAGGACAGCACGCCGCCCGCCGTCATGGTCAGTGCAATACGCGGGCCGATGATATAGCCCACGCCCAGCAGCTCCGGCGACACCTCTGCGCCGATCGAGCCGCCCTTCAGCGGCGCGCCCAGCACCACTTCCGGCGTATCCTTCCAGCCTTTGAACGAGACGTTGAGCGCCTTGTACAGCAGACCGATGCCAAAGCCGCCGAAAATCAGGCGTGCACGGCGCCTTGCGTCCCGCGCCGCCTCCGATTCGCCCTGCACAGGTTCGCCGGCCGCCTGGCGCGACGAATCGCTGGCGGCAGCCTTCAGCACCTCGGCGCAGGCCGTCCCCTCAGGGAATTTCAGCTCATGGTGTTGGTCCACGATCATGGTGCGGCGCATCGGGATCATCATCAGGATGCCAAGCAGGCCACCCAGCACGCCCACCAGCATCACGCGCCAGATTTCCAGTTCAAAGCCCAGGATCAGGATGGCCGGCATGGTTACGCCCAGGCCGAAGGCAATCGATTCGCCTGCCGAACCGGCAGTCTGTGCGATGCTGTTCTCCAGGATGCTGGCATCCTTGCCGCCCATCTTTTTGGCCAGGCCGAAGAAAGTGATCGCAATCACCGCGACAGGAATCGATGCGCTGACAGTCAGGCCGACTTTGAGTACCAGGTACAGCGAAGAAGCGCCAAACACCATGCCCAGCAAGGTACCGAGGAACAGCGCGCGGAAGGTCATCTCCGGCAGCCGCGCCTCGTCGGGTATATAGGGACGGAACACGTAAATCCTTTTAGACTAAAACACCTAGGACTATGGCATAAATAGCAATGAAGTAGCAACTATCGAGTAGTCTATAATGCCCCGACCTAGCAACCGAGAGAGCTGATTTGATCAATCGTCCTTCCTGGCTGAACCGCCGTAACGTCATCCGCGCCACCCTTGGCGTCAGCCTCACCGCCCTGGCCGGCGGCATCGCCCTGGCCTGCTATGCGGCCTTTGTGATCCGTCCCAGCCTGCCGACCCTGGAAGCGGTCACCGATTACCGCCCCAAGATCCCGCTGCGCATTTATACCGCCGACAAGGTGCTGATCGGCGAATTCGGTGAAGAACACCGCGATTTCACGCCCATCGGCGAAGTGCCGGAACTGATGAAGAAAGCCGTGCTGGCGATTGAAGACTCGCGCTTCTATGAGCACGGCGGCATCGACTGGAAGCGCGTGCTGGGCGCCGCGCGCGCCAACCTGCGCGGCAGCTTCCGCCAGGGTGGATCGACGATCACCATGCAGGTGGCGCGCGATTTTTACCTGAGCAAGGACAAATTCATCACGCGCAAAATCGCGGAATCGATGCTGGCCTACCGCATTGAAGCAGCGCTGGACAAGGACAAGATCCTCGAGCTGTACATGAACAATATCTACATAGGCCAGCGCTCCTACGGCTTTGCCAGCGCTTCCCAGGCCTACTTTGGCAAGTCGCTCAAGGAACTGTCGATCGCCGAAATGGCCATGCTGGCCGGGCTGCCGCAGAACCCTTCCCGCAATAACCCTGCTGTCAATCCGAAGAAAGCCCGTTCGCGCCAGCAGGTAGTGTTGCGCCGCATGTTCGAGCTTGACTACATCACCGAGGCGCAATACGAAAAGGCGAAGAAGGAACAGCTTCACGTCAACCATCGCGGCCAGGAATTCGACGTCCACGCCGAATATGTGGCCGAACTGGCGCGCCAGGCGGTATTCGCGCAGTACAAGGAAGAGAGCTATACCAAGGGCATCAACGTCTACACCACCATCCAGTCGCGCGACCAGGAAGCTGCCTATGAATCCGTGCGCCGCAATGTGGTGGCCTACGACCAGCGCCACGGCTACCGCGGCCCCGAAACCTATATCGAATTGCCTGCCGAAGAAGAAGAACGCGGCGACGCCATCGACGAAGTACTGGGCAAGCGCGTTGTCAGCGATGGCCTGATTCCGGCCGTGGTGCTGGAAGCCAGCCCGACCCTGGTCAAGGCCGAAACCTCCGACGGCGACGTGCTGTCGATCAGCGGCGACGGCCTGAAACTGGCCGCATCCGCCCTGTCCGGCAAAGCCAAGCCGGCATCGGCGATTCGTCCCGGCGCCGTGATCCGCGTCATGCAAACGGAGAAGAAGGCCTGGGCCATTACCCAGGTGCCGCAGGTGGCCGCCGCTTTCGTGGCCCTGGACGCCAACACCGGCGCCTACCAGGCGATGGTGGGCGGCTTCGACTACGGCCTGCAAAAGTTCAACCACGTGACGCAGGCCTGGCGCCAGCCGGGTTCTTCGATCAAGCCGTTCATCTATTCCGCCGCTGTCGCCAAAGGCTTCGGTCCCGGTACGGTGGTCGCCGACGAACCGCTGGAACTGCCTGGCAGCTCGATCGGCCAGCCATGGAAGCCGCAGAACGATGACGGCAAGTTCGATGGCCAGGTCACCATGCGCCGCTCGCTGGCGGCATCGAAGAACGTGCCATCGGTGCGCATCCTGCGTGCCGCCGGCCTGGATGACAGCCACGCCTACCTGGCCCGCTTCGGCTTCGACCTGTCGCGCCATCCGAAGAACTTCACCATGGCACTGGGCACCGGCGCCGTCACGCCGCTGCAACTGGCCGGCGCCTATGCCGTCTTTGCCAATGGCGGCTACAAAGCCACGCCTTACCTGATCTCGCGCGTGACCGATTCCAAGGGCGTGCCGATCATGGACATCCAGCCGCCGGCCCCTGCCACCTCCGGCGAACGCGTGCTCGACGAGCGCAACGTCTTCATCATGGACAGCATGCTGCGCGACGTCGCCCACAGTGGTACCGGCGCTGCAGCCGGACGCCTTGGCCGCCCGGACCTGGCCGGCAAGACCGGCACTACCAGTGATTCCTTCGACGGCTGGTTCGCCGGCTATGGCGGCGGTGTGGTTGCCGTGGCCTGGATGGGCTACGACGATCCGAAGTCGCTGGGCGGCCGCGAGTTCGGCGCCACGCTGTCGCTGCCGATCTGGATGGACTATATGCGTTCGGCGCTGCCGAAGCATCCACCGGTCGATCGTCCGGTACCGGAAGGCGTGGTGCAGTTGAACGGCGATTGGCTGCTGGAAGAATACGCCAACGACCCGACCATCCTGGCAATCGACATGGGCGAAGTGCCGGTCGAAGGCGAACCGCCGGTGCCGGCCGAAGGCACCCAACCGCAGCCTGCCGCGCCGACACCGCCTTCGCAGCCAGGCCAGCCAGCGTTACAGCAGATCCCGCAACAGCAAGCGCCGGTGGGCACCTGAACATGCCGGGCCAACGGGCTCCCTCGTTCCGGCGCCGCCGCCTGCTCGGCGGCGCGGCGCTGCTCGCACCGCTGGCGGCCATCGCCCCTGCCGCCGTCGCACACAGTGCCAGCCCGCATATCCCGCGCATTTACATGATCCTGTTCCGCGGCGAGACCGATGTTGAAGCGGGCTTCCACCAGTGGTTCAAGGACAACCGCCTGCAAGCCGAATTCATGGTGCGCAGCGTGGACATGGATGCCGCTCGCGTACCGGCCTTGCTTGATGAAGCCCGAGCCTGGCACGCAGACCTGATCTACACCTGGGGCACGCCGGTCAGCCTGGCGGTGGCTGCACGAGAGTTCACCATCCCGGTCGTGTTCACAATGGTGTCCGCGCCGATCGCAGCCGGCCTGGTGGAAAGCCTTGCCACGTCCGGCCGCAACCTGACAGGCGTCAGCCACGTGGTACCGGCGCGCCAGCAAATGGTCGCGATCCGCAGCTACCGCCGTTTTGAACGCATCGGCGCCCTATTCAATCCGAACGAAGTGAACGCGAAAGTCGCCATGCGCGAAATGCGCGCCGAAGCGGAACGCATCGGGGCTGAATTCACGTCCCGCCCGATTCCACTGGACGACAATGGCCAGCCGCGTGCCGATGCGATTCCTGGAATGCTCAAGGAATTTGCACAGCAGAAGTCGCAGTTGCTCTATATTGGCCCCGACAGCTTCATCGCTTCCCAGCGCATCCTGGTCACGGAAACGGCGCTGGCGCTTGGTTTGCCCGTGTTTTCCGCCGCCGAGGTAGCGCTGCGCGACGGCAGCGCATTGTTTGGCCTGGTGGCCGGCTACAGGAATGTGGGGCGCTTGACGGCGCATAAGGCCGCCCAGATCCTGTACCATCGCGTCAAGCCCGCCGCGCTTCCGGTTGAAACGCCGGGCAGTTACTCTTACCTCGTCAACATGGACGTGGCACGCCAGCTCGGCATGATGCCGTCGGCACGCGTGCTGCAGTTTGCGGAGCAAATCAAATGATCCCGCTGTCGCCGCCGGTATTGCAGCAGATGACCATGGGCCTGGCCTACGGATTGACTGACGTCGGCACTGTACGGCCAAACAACCAGGACAACCTCCTGCTGCTGCCGGAAATGAACCTAGTTGCGGTCGCCGACGGCATGGGTGGCCACGTCGGCGGCGATATCGCCAGCACCGAAGCCTTGATGCTGGTGTGGAAGCACCTGCGCGCCCAGCACCCGCCCGGCAGCGATGCGGAGGCGCTGCGCCAATTGCATGAAGCGGTCTTGTTCGCCAACAGCACCCTGTTCCGCAACAATGCGGCCGCCGGCCTGGCGGATGGCTATGGCATGGGAACCACGCTGACCGGGATGTGGCAGCCGCTTGCCGATGGGCCGTCTTTCATCTTCCATGTGGGCGACAGCCGTATTTACCGCTACCGCGACGGGCAACTGGTCCAATTAACCCATGACCAGACCCTGTACCAGCAGGCGCTGGAGGCCGGCATGAAGGGCATCCTGCCGCCGCGGAACCTGCTGCTGCAAGCGATCGGGCCGGCGGAAGATGTGCGGCCGGACGTGTTCTCGCACCAGCCGGCGCCAGGCGACCTTTACCTCTTGTGCAGCGATGGCTTGTACGGCGCCTCCACACAGGAAGACTTGTCCGCACTGCTGGCCGATGCCCGCCCGGACAACTTGCCTGAAACCTGCGCAGCGCTGGTCGAAAAAGCCAAGCAGGACGGCAGCCGCGATAACATCACGGCTATCCTGCTGCGCTGCCCAGCCTAAAACTCTTCCCAGTTGTCGTCCGGCTTGGCCACAGCCGCAGCCGGACGCCGCGCCCCGGCGGGCGGGTTTTCGCGTCCGGCTGCCTGCTCCCCTTCCACCATTGCCGCCGCTTGCTTTTCGCTGCGCCGGGCCGTGCGCGTCTCGCTGCCGCGCGCCGGTCTCACTACTGCCGGGGCCCGTGACTGCGCTGCCGGCCGCCGGGCGGGCGCCTCAGTCCCCAGTTCCGCCATCGCGGCGGCATCCAGTTTGAAGACACCCACCACTTCCATCAGGCGCGCCGCCTGTTCCTCCAGGGCTGCCGACGCCGCGGCGGCTTCTTCCACCAGCGCCGCATTCTGCTGCGTCACATGATCCATCTGGCTGATGGCGGTGTTGATCTGGTCAATTCCCGCGCTTTGCTCCTGCGTCGCCAGGCTGATCTCCGAAATGATGTCCGTCACCCGCTGCACGCTGGCGACCACCTCACCCATGGTTGCTCCGGCCTCGCCAACGAGCTTGCTGCCCGCGTCAACCTTTTCCACCGAATCGCCAATCAGCTGCTTGATTTCCTTTGCCGCAGCCGCAGAACGTTGCGCCAGGTTGCGCACTTCCGACGCCACCACGGCAAAGCCGCGTCCCTGCTCGCCGGCCCGCGCGGCCTCCACCGCTGCATTGAGCGCAAGGATATTGGTCTGGAATGCGATACCATCGATCACGCTGATGATGTCCACGATCTTGCTGGACGACTCGTTGATCGAATCCATGGTTTCCACCACCCGCGCCACCACCTCGCCCCCTTTGGCCGCCACCGTGGACGCAGTCTTGGCAAGCTGGTTGGCCTGCTGCGCATTGTCCGAGTTATGCCGCACGGTCGAAGTCAGTTCCTCCATCGACGACGCGGTTTCCTCCAGCGAGCTGGCCTGCTCCTCGGTGCGGCTCGACAAATCCATATTGCCAGTTGCGATTTCCGAGGTCGCACCGGCGATCGTACCGGTTCCCTTGCGCACCTGGCCCACTACGCGGATCAGGCTTTCGTTCATGTTTTTCAATGCCTGCAGCAACTGGCCTGTTTCTTCCGTCGTCTCCACCGCGATGGCACTGGTCAGGTCGCCCGCCGCCACGGTCTGCGCCACCTGCACCGCCGACTCGATCGGCCGCGTGATCGCCAGTGCGATATACCAGGCAATCCCGACTGCCAGGGCAATCGCCGCCACAGCTGTCGCCAGCATCGTGCGCTCTGCCGAGACCACCGCCGCAGCGCCGGACTTGATGGAATCCCTCGCAATGCCATCATTCAGTTCGATGATCTTGTTCAGGGTTTGTTCCGCCTTGGCGAACAAGGGTTCAGAAGCCAAGTATTGCTGGAAGAACTGAACAAACAATTCCTTTTGCTTCGCCTCGTCCTTATTGCCGGCCAAGGCAGACACTGTTGCCCCAACCTTCGCATCGGCAGCCTTCCAGGCGTCCCACTCGCCGACAAACTGCTTCCACATCACAGCTTCTTCCGCCGTTTGCGGCAATGGTTCGTACTTCTTCCACCCCGCCATTGCATCGGCCCAGGCCTCTTCACGCGCCTTGGCCACCGCGGCAAATTTTGCCTGGGCCTGGTAGTCGTTCTCGTAGATGGCTGCCTGCAGGGTCGCCTTGTCGACCGAGGTCTGGCCTTCACTCAGGACCAGCAAGCCGTGGATCGAAGGCAGCCTGACGACACCGATTTCGTCAACCGACTCGCCAACCTTGACGATGCCGCGGTAGCCGGCGATACCAAGGACCGCCAACGCCAGCATCATGACCGCCACCAGCACGGCCAGCTTCCATTTGATCAGAAGATTCTTGAACACGGCTTTCCCCTTTGACCGAGACAATCTTATTAATCTTGTGATATTTGGTGAGAATATTCTCTCCCTGAACGAATATCGGACTTAAATTCCCGTGCGTCAACGGAATCCGGCACGTGCGCGCCATTCGTGCAACAAACTGATTTGGCACTGAAGGAACCCACCGTGCTAATTCAGCAATCTTGTCGCGCGGCGCATTGCCGGTGCTAGATTGGACTCTCCCACCACCCATCAGCACAGGAGGCTTTATGAAGAAGTTCGTCTGGCAGCTGCTATCGGTCCTGTTCATCGCAATCACCTCCCTTCCCGCTTCCGCAAGCGGCTATACCCAAACCCGTTACCCCATCGTCCTGGTCCACGGCCTGTTCGGCTTTGACAGCCTGGGGCCACTCGAATATTTCTACGGCGTTCCCGGTGCGCTGCGCAGCGGAGGGGCACAAGTCTACGTGACCTCGGTTTCGGCGGCCAACAGCACTGAAGTGCGGGGTGAACAGCTCCTGTTCCAGGTGCGCCAGATACTTGCCGCCACCGGTGCGGAAAAGGTCAACCTGATCGGCCATAGCCACGGCGGCCCCACTTCGCGCTATGTCGCCTCGGTGCGGCCGGACCTGGTGGCCTCGGTGACGAGCATCGGCGGCGTGAATAAGGGCTCGAAGGTGGCGGACGTCCTGGTTGGCGCCGCGCCCGACCTGGTCTACAGCGTTGGCAACGCGCTCGGCGGCTTCCTCGGTTTGATCTCAGGCAGCCCATCACTGCCACAGGATGCCTATGCCGCGGCACAGTCGCTCAGCACTGCCGGCACGGCGGCCTTCAACGCCCACCATCCCGCCGGCCTGCCAACTACCGCTTGCGGCGAGGGCGCACACCAGGCCAATGGCGTGTATTACTTCTCCTGGAGCGGCGCGACACCTTACACCAACATCTTCGATCCCGCCGATCCTTTCCTCGCCGTCACCTCGCTCGCCTTCGGCGGCGCCAAGAACGATGGCCTGGTCGCCAGCTGCTCGTCGCACCTTGGCCGCGTGATCCGCGACGACTACTGGATGAACCACCTCGATGAGGTCAACCAGATGGTCGGCATCACCCACCTGTTCGAAACCAGCCCGGTGACGCTGTTCCGCCAGCACGCCAACCGTCTGCAGGGAATGGGCCTGTGAGCGCCCGGGGACGGGCGGGATTGGCGGCGATCGGCCTGGCGGCAGCCGGCGTGCTCGCACTCTGGACGGATGGCGCCGGAACGCCCCCGGCACAGCCGCCAGGCCCCGTCGCCGGGCCGCTGCCGGCTCCCTTCGTCCCCTCCATGGCCGGCACCCAGCCTGATGGACGGCTGGCTGCCGCTTCCGGCAACGCACTGAAGGTCGACGCCGAACTGCGCCACCTGTTCGACTACTACCTGTCTGCACTGGGTGAAGCGGAGTTGCCGGCCATCCGCGCCGGCATCGAGCAGGAACTGGAGCGCCGCCTGAAACCCGCCGCAGCCGGCGAAGCCAAGCGCCTCCTCGGCCAATACCTGGCCTACAAGCGCGCGCTGGCCGAGGCCGAGCGCAGCCAAGGGACGTCCGGCTCCGGCACCTCGTTCTCCGCGGCAGCCCGGCACCGCCTGCTCGCCATGCAGGACCTGCGCCAGCGCTATTTCAGCCGCACGGAAGCGGACGGCCTGTTCAGCGACACCGACGCGCGCGACCAGGACGCCATCGCCCGCCTGGAACTGGTGGACGACAAAACCCTGACGCCCGGCCAGCGCCTGCAGCGGATGGCAGACCTTGACCGCAACCTGCCGCCCGCCTTGCAGGAAGAACGCAGCGCCCCGCAGCGGGTACTCAAACTCGAAGAACAGGTCGAAACCGCCCGCAGCAACGGCGCCGGCGAAGATGAGGTCTACCGCCTGCGCGCGGCAGCATTCGACCCGCAAGCCGCCAACCGGCTGGCCCAGCTCGACCGGGAGCAGGCCGACTGGCTGCGCCGGGTCGCCGCCTACCGCTCTGCAAGCGCCAATTTGGGGGGCAACCCGGCCGCAATCCAGCAGTTGCGCGATCGCCTTTTTACATCGTGGGAACAAAAACGGCTGGGCGCCTACGAATAGGTGCTTGCACTATAATGTGGGGCCAGCATATTAGTGTCCCCTCAGTTAGCGCCACGTTTGCATGCCCTTCGACTTCAAAAAAGCACTTCCCAAGCCCGGCAACCGCTTCGCGTTGCCTAATTTGTTCGGCTCCGGCGACGCCTACGCGCTGGCGCAAACGGCACTCGAATTGAAAGCACGCGGCCAGATGCTGGCCGTGGTTGTCGCCCAGGCCAGCGATGGCCAGCGCCTGCTGGCCGAAATCCCGTGGTTCGCCAACGGAAGCCTGCGCTGCCACCTGCTGCCCGACTGGGAAACCCTGCCTTACGACGCATTCTCGCCGCACCAGGACCTGGTGTCGGAGCGCCTGGCAACCCTGCATGAAATCCAGACCGGCCAATGCGACGTCGCCATCATCCCGGCCACGACCGCACTGGTGCGCATGGCGCCGCCCTCCTTCCTGGCCGCCTACACCTTCTTCTTCAAGCAAGGCGAATCGCTGGACGAGGCCAAACTCAAGTCGCAACTGACCCTGGCCGGCTACACCCACGTCACCCAGGTGATGTCGCCCGGCGAATATTCCGTGCGCGGCGGCCTGATCGACCTGTTCCCGATGGGTTCCGCACTGCCTTACCGCCTTGACCTGTTCGGCGACACCATCGAGACCATCCGCACCTTCGACGCCGACACCCAGCGCTCGCTGTACCCGGTCAAGGAAGTGCGCCTGCTGCCGGGCCGCGAATTCCCGATGGACGAAGCCTCGCGCACCGCCTTCCGCAGCCGCTGGCGCGAAACTTTCGAAGGCGACCCGTCGCGCGCCGTGGTCTACAAGGACATCAGCAGCGGCATTGCCTCGGCCGGCATCGAATACTACCTGCCGCTGTTCTTCGACGAAACCGCCACCTTCTTCGACTACCTGCCGGCAGAAGCGAGCGTGGCCATGGTCGGCGACATCGACGGCGCCATCAAGCGCTTCTGGGCCGACACCGAATCGCGCTACAAATTCCTGAAGGCCGACCGCGAACGCCCGATCCTGCCGCCGCAGGATATCTTCCTTGGCGACGAGCAGTTCTTCGTGCTGGCCAAGCCGCACCCGCGCATCGCCATCTCGCGCGACATGTCGCTGCCGGCTTCCGAGCTGTCGGCGCCAATTCCCAATATCGCCGTCAACCGCCACCTGGACGACCCGCTGACCAACCTGCGCGCCTACCTGATGCAATCGGGGCGCCGCGTGATGATCTGCGCCGAAACCAATGGGCGCCGCGAGACCCTGCAGCAGTACTTTGCCGAATTCGACCTGTCGCCAGCGCTGATTGAAGGCTTCGACGGTTTCCTCGCCAGCGACGCCAAGGTCGTGCTGGGCGTTTCGCCCCTGCACGCAGGCTTCGAACTGGATGAAGGCCTGGCCTTCATCACGGAGACCGAGCTGTATGCCGGTACCGGCCGCCGCGCCGGCCGCAAGAAACAGGAAGCGGTCACCCAGGTTGAATCGATGGTGCGCGACCTGTCCGAACTCAAGATCGGCGACCCGGTGGTGCACATCAACCATGGCATCGGCCGCTATATGGGCCTGGTCAGCATGGACCTGGGCGAAGGCGAAACCGAGTTCCTGCACCTGGAATACGCCAAGGAGAGCAAGCTGTATGTGCCGGTCTCACAGCTGCATGTGATCTCCCGTTACTCCGGCGCTTCGCCGGACGACGCGCCGTTGCACACCCTCGGCTCCGGCCAATGGGACAAAGCCAAGCGCAAGGCCGCCGAGCAGGTGCGCGACACCGCCGCCGAGCTGCTCAACCTGTACGCCCGCCGCGCCGCGCGCCAGGGCCACTCGTTTGAATACTCCTCGCACGATTACGAACGCTTTGCCGACAGCTTCGGCTTTGACGAGACGCCCGACCAGGCAGCCGCCATCGGCAACGTGATCAAGGATATGACCTCCGGCAAGCCGATGGACCGCCTGGTGTGCGGTGACGTCGGCTTCGGCAAGACCGAAGTCGCCCTGCGCGCCGCCTTCATTGCCGTCATGGGCGGCAAGCAGGTCGCCATCCTGGCGCCGACCACCCTGCTCGCCGAACAGCACGCGCAAACCTTCGCCGACCGCTTCGCCGACTGGCCTGTGCGCATCGCCGAAATGTCCCGCTTCCGCACCGGCAAGGAAATCGCCAACGCCATCAAAGGCATGCAGGACGGCACGCTGGACATCGTGATCGGCACGCACAAGCTGCTGTCGGACGACGTCAAGTTCGACCGCCTCGGCCTGGTTATCATCGACGAGGAGCACCGTTTCGGCGTACGCCAGAAGGAAGCGCTGAAGTCCCTGCGCGCCGAAGTCGACGTGCTGACCCTGACAGCCACGCCAATCCCGCGTACGCTCGGCATGGCACTGGAAGGACTGCGCGACTTCTCCGTGATCGCCACCGCGCCGCAAAAACGCCTCGCCATCAAGACCTTTGTGCGCAGCGAGAACGACTCCATCATCCGCGAAGCCGTACTGCGTGAACTGAAGCGCGGTGGCCAGGTCTACTTCCTGCACAACGAAGTCGAGACCATCCAGAACCGCCTGGCCAAGCTGACCGAAATGCTGCCGGAAGCGCGCATCGCCGTCGCCCATGGCCAGATGCACGAACGCGACCTCGAGAAGGTCATGCGCGACTTCGTGGCACAGCGCTACAACATCCTGCTCTGCACCACGATTATCGAAACCGGCATCGACGTGCCGACCGCGAACACCATCATCATGCACCGCGCCGATAAATTCGGCCTGGCGCAGCTGCACCAGTTGCGCGGCCGCGTTGGCCGCTCGCACCACCAGGCCTATGCCTACCTGCTGGTCACCGACGTGCAAGGCCTGACCAAACAGGCGCAGCGCCGCCTCGACGCCATCCAGCAGATGGAAGAACTGGGCTCCGGTTTCTATCTCGCCATGCACGACCTGGAAATCCGCGGCGCCGGCGAAGTGCTGGGCGAAAACCAGTCCGGCGAAATGCTGGAAGTCGGCTTCCAGCTCTACACCGACATGCTGAACGAAGCCGTACGCGCCCTGAAGGCCGGCAAAGAACCCGACCTGGCCGCGCCACTGGCCACCACCACCGAAATCAACCTGCACACGCCAGCCCTGCTACCAGCGGACTTCTGCGGCGACGTGCACGAACGCCTGTCGATCTACAAACGCCTGGCCAATTGCGAAACCCAGAACGCAATCGACGACCTGCAAGAGGAGCTGATCGACCGCTTCGGCA
>Ga0209130_1000572_pt1 | contig 36051 bp, 28 predicted proteins | sample AraplaMF_Cvi_mLB_FD_184264 | JGI IMG/M metagenome (GOLD analysis project Ga0209130, IMG submission 184264) | Arabidopsis root microbial communities from the University of North Carolina, USA - plate scrape MF_Cvi_mLB (SPAdes) (version 2) | ecosystem: Host-associated > Plants > Roots > Endosphere...
GCCGACGCCTCCAAACGAGTTTCCACCCATGCGGCCGACTACCTCGGCCTGCAGGACCGCGGCCGCCTGGCACGCGGCGCGTATGCCGACCTGGTCGTGATGGACCGGGACTTGAAACTGAAAGCCGTTTATATCGAAGGAGAACGTTGTGACCTCAATGATGCTTAAAGAAGCCCTGTCTGCCGCCGACTGCGTGGAACAGCAGTTGGCGAACGACGCCGAGCGTTACGCGGAATTGGGCCGCAAACTGAGGAGCACGCCGTTCAACTCCGCGCTGACCGTGGCACGCGGCAGTTCGGACCACGCCTGCAACTACATCGCTTACCTGATCATGTCGCGCCTGGGCCGCGTGGTCGCTTCGCTGCCGATGTCGCTGGTGACCCTGCACAAATCGCCCCTGATCACGCGCGATACGCTGACCATCGCCGTGTCGCAGTCGGGCCAGAGCCCGGACGTGGTGGAACCGATCCGCTACTTCCGCGACGGCGGCGCGACCACCGTCGCCCTGGTCAATGATGCTGACTCCCCGCTGGCGCATGCCGCCGAATGGGCGATGCCGCTGCGCGCCGGCAAAGAGCAAAGCGTGGCCGCGACCAAGAGCTTCATTACCTCGCTGGTCGCCGGTGCGCGCCTGGTGGCGCACTGGCAGAACGATCCGGAGCTGCTGGACGGCCTGGCCGCGCTGCCGGATGCACTGCGCAAGGCGTGCGAGGTGGACTGGTCGCCCGCAATCGAAGTGCTGGCCCCGGCGCGCAACATCATGGTGGTGGGCCGCGGCATCAGCTTCCCGGTTGCGCTCGAAGCTTCGCTGAAGTTCAAGGAAACTTCGGCGCTGCAGGCCGAAGCCTTCTCCGGCGCGGAAATCAAGCACGGCCCGATGGCGCTGATCGAGGAAGGCTATCCGCTGCTGATCTTCGCAACCCGCGGCCCAACCCAGGCCGGCTTGCTGGCTCTGGCGGAGGAAATGCGCGGCCGTGGCGCGCGCGTGCTGCTGGCGGCACCGGAAGACGTGGCGACGCGCGACCTGACCTTGCCGGTGGCGGCGACACCGGATCTTGACCCGATTGTCGCGATCCAGGCTTTCTATGTGATGGCGGCCAAGCTGTCCGCAGCGCGCGGGCTGGATCCGGACCATCCGCGCCACCTGAACAAAGTCACCAAAACCCATTGATCCACTGAGATTCCTGCGCGCGGCCATCGATGAAGAACAGTCTCCTGCTTGCTGCATTGATGGCCGTTGCCGGCGTTGCGTCGGCCGCGCCGGTGCAGCATATCGAGTTCTGGACCTTCAGCATGAAGCCGCGCTTTACGCCCTATTTCGAGGACGTGGTGAAGCGCTACGAAGCGCAAAACCCGGGCGTGAAACTGGAGTGGGTCGACTTCCCCTGGGACATTATCCAGACCAAGCTGGTCACGCGCATCGTCGCCGGCAAGCCGCCAGCGCTGGTCAACCTCAATGTGCCGTGGGCCGAGGAATTTGCGCGCGACGGGCTGCTGACGCCAGTGGACCCGCTGCTGGGCACAGACCGCGGCCGCTATCTGCAAAGCGCCTTGCGCGACCTGTCGTTTGCCGGCAAGACCTATGGCTTCCCGATGTACAGCAACGTCGCGGTGATTGCCTATAACCGCGAGATCTTTCGCGCGGCCGGGATCCCGCATGCACCGCGCGACCTGGACGAACAACTCGCGTTCGCGCGGCAGATCGCCCAGCGCACGGGCAAGGCGGGCCTGTGCCCTGCCCTGTCCAAGGTCGATGGCCTGATGCTGCAGCAGGGCTTGCCGGTGCTGGCCGGGGGCCGCGCAGTGTTCAACTCCCCGGCACATGTAGCGTTTATCCGCAAACTGGCCGAGACCTATCGTGCGGGCGGCCTGCTGAAGGACGGACTGTTTGCGGAGGATAACTTCCCGCCAGCCGTGGAGGCATACAAGAGCGGGCGCCTTGGCATGCTGCTGGCGCCGCCGACGGCTTTGAAACGCATCCAGGCCGATGCTCGCGATATCTATGCGATCACCGATGTGGCGCCTGCTCCGCTGGGCCCAACCGGGATTGCCGATGGCGGCTGGTTGATCCACTTCGGCGTGCCCGCGCGCGTGCCGGCGGCGGACTTGCCCGGGATAGGCAAGTTTGCGCGCTTTTTGACCAGCGACGCGAACCAGCTGGAGTTCGCACGGCAGGCCAGTGTTTTCCCTGCATCGGCGCAGGCGGCCAATGATCCCTTCTTCACCGCCGTGCCGTCCGATGCAGGTGCAGCGGAAAAAGCCGTTGCCGCCGGCGCCGTATCGATGCCCTACTCGCGCACCATGTACGTGGCCGGCATCGAAGACTACGACGAACTGCGCCGCGCGTTGGTAAAAGCCGTGGAAGCCGGCGTCACCGGCCGCCAGGACATCAAGCAATCCCTCGACGCCGCCGTCGCGACCTGGAACCGCAAATTGTCCACCTTGGGGTCAGGAACAAAAGTGGACATTCCGCAAAGAATGTCCACTTTTGTTCCTGACCCCAGGGTGGACATTTCACGGGGGAAGGTGCGATGAGGCGTTCGTTCGCGGCGTGGCTGTTCCTGGCGCCGGCATTGATTCTGCTGGCGGTGTTTGCATTCTGGCCGGTGCTGTTTGGCTCGGTGCTGGCGTTCACCGATTTTTCGCTGGTGCGGCCTACGCATTGGGTGGGCTTCGATAATTTCCGCTACATTTTCAATAACGAGATGTTCGTCACCGGCTTGAAAAATTCGCTGGTGTTCCTGCTGATCGTCCCTTGCGTCCAGCTGGGCGCCATTGCGCTGGCTGTGCTGGTGAATAACCAGCTGCCGGGCATCAGGATGTTCCGCGCCGCGTATTACGTGCCGGTGGTGACCACCGTCTCCGTCGTCGGCATCATGTGGGGCTTCATGTTCCATGAGCAGGGGGCGCTGAATTACATCCTGGGCACCCATATCGGCTGGCTGCAGGACGATACTTTCGCGCTGGCCGCGATCATGTTTGTCACCCTGTGGCGTGGCCTGGGCTGGTACATGGTGATGTACCTGGCGGCGCTGCAATCGGTGCCGCAGGAGATGCAGGAAGCTGCGATACTTGACGGCGCCTCGCGCTGGCAGCGCTTCTGGCACATCACCGTGCCGATGCTGCGTCCCACCATCATGGTCTGCACCATCCTGTCCGTGCTGGGCGCGCTGAAAGCCTACCAGGAGGTCGACGTGCTGACCCAGGGCGGCCCGATGAATTCCACGTTCACCGCCCTGTACTACGCTTACGACCAGGGCCTGAAACACCTGAAGCTGCCGCGCGCCCTGGCCGCCAGCTTTATCGTTTCCCTGATCTGCATCGGCATCGCCCTGCTTTGCCTGCGCTACCTGAAGCCAAAGCACCGATGAAAAGGACCGCACAATACCTGCTGCTGGCTGCCATCGCGCTGCTGTGCATCTTCCCTTTCTGGTGGACGCTGGTGACCGCGTTGTCCACCGAAGGGAATATCTTCTCTTATCCGCCGACGTTCTGGCCCAAGCAGCCATCGCTGGAGAACTTCGCCGAGGTATTCCGCGTGATCCCGATCTGGTCCTTCCTGAAGAACTCGGTCCTGATCACGGTCTTCACTGTACTGTGGAAGCTGGTGCTGTGCTCCATGGCCGCCTATCCGCTGGCGCGCCTGCACTTCAAGGGCAGGAACCTCGTATTCGGCCTGATCGTCGCGACCATGGTGCTGCCGTCCGAAGTCAACTTCCTGGTGAACTTCATCACGGTCACGGAACTGGGCCTGGTCGATACCTATTCCGGCGTCATCCTGCCGAATGTGGTCAACGCGGTCGCTATCCTGCTGCTGAAGCAGGCCTTCGAAGAAGTGCCGCAGGACCTGGTCGATGCGGCGCGCGTCGACGGCGCGTCCGAGTGGGCCATCTTCACACGAATCATGCTGCCCCTGATTGCGCCGTGGCTGGCGACAGTTGGAATCCTGACTGCGGTCGAAGCCTGGAACGAATACATCTGGCCTTCGATCGTCATGAGCAAACCGGACGAGTTCCCGTTGTCGGTGGGCGTGCTGTATTTGCGCGGCACCTTCGGCAGCAGCACCCGCGTGATCGCGGCAGGTACCATCATCACCATTGTGCCGACCCTGGCGGCATTCCTTTTCACCCAACGTTACTTCATGCGCGGCATGGACGGAGCAGTCAAATGAGCACACAAGAATTACGAAAAATCGCGGGACAACTGATCATGATCCGCTTCCCCGGCACGGTGCTGGAACAGGCAACGGCCGATTTCATCCGCGCCAACGGCATCCGCGGCGTCTGCCTGTTCCGCGGGAACATGACCGACTCCGCGCAATTGGCCAAACTGACCGCCGACCTGCGTGACGCGATGGGCCCGAACTCGCTGATCGCCATCGACCAGGAAGGCGGTGCCGTGGTGCGCTCAACCTGGGTGCCGGCGCCGCCGGCCGCCATGGGCCTCGGTGCCGCCGACGATACCGACCTGGCTTACCGCACTGGCGCTGCCGTGGCGCGCGCGGCCAAGTCGCTCGGCTTCAACTGGAATTTCGCGCCTGTGCTGGACCTGAACAACAACCCGAACAACCCGGTGATCGCCGAACGCTCCTTTGGCGCCGAGCCGAAACGCGCGGTGGAACTGGCCATGGCCTGGATGGCGGGCAGCCATGCCGAAGGCGTAGCGTGCTGCGTCAAGCACTTCCCCGGCCATGGCGACACCCACGTCGATTCGCACCGCGACCTGCCAACCGTCGACAAGGCCCTGCCAGAACTGGACGTGCTGGAACTGGCGCCATTCCGCGCCGCCGCGCCGGTGGCACCGGCCATGATGACCGCCCACATCGTCTATCCGGCAATCGATCCTGAAAACCCGGCCACCATGTCGCCCGCAATCCTGGATGGCATCCTGCGCAAGCAATGGAATTACAAGGGCATCATCATCACCGATGGCATGGACATGCACGCCATCGCCGGCCGCTACGGCGTGGGCAACGCCGCCGTGCGCGCCCTGCTGGCGGGCGCCGACATGGTGATGGCGCTCGGCACCACCGACACCCAGAATGAAACGCTGGACGCCATCGCGGCCGCCCTGGCCGACGGTTCGCTGTCGCAGGCCGCCGTTGACGAGCGCCTGGCGCGCCTGAACGCGCTGGCGCAAGCCTACCCTTGCCAGCAGCGCTCCTACAAGGAAGATGCCGCCGATCGCGTGATCATGGCCGAGGGCTGGCGCCGTGCACTGACGGCGCGCGGCAACCCGCAGCGCCCGGCGCCTGGCAGCAAGCTGCGCCTCGTTGTGCGGCAGGACGTGGTCAGCGATGGCGTGTCAGAAGCCGGCGTGCCGGCAGCCACGGTGGCCGCTTCGCTGGGCAAGCTGTACGACGTGGACCTGGTCACCTTCGCCGACGCCAACACCTTCGACTGGTCGGCACTGCCAAACGATGGCCGCTTCACCGTGCTGGCCTCCACCTCCCGCCTGCGCTACGGCGAGAACGCCCGCAACAACTGGAAGCCTGACCTGCACCTGGCGCTGTGGAATCCCTATCAGGCGCTCGACATCCAGTCGCCAGCGCTGATGACCTACGGCTTTGCGGCGCCCGCGCTGGAAGCCATCAACGCCTGGCTGTCGGGCGAACTTGAAGCCACGGGCCGCTGCCCGGTTCCCGGCTTTGCTTGAAGCTTAAGGAGACAAGATGGACGCCGCACGCCACAACCCGCTGAAGTGGATTCCTACGCTGTACCTGGCGCAGGGGCTGCCCTACTTCGCCATCGCCCTCGTCTTCGGCCAGATGATGAAGAGCATGAACATGTCGAACGCGGAGATCAGCCACTGGCTGGCCTTCCTCGGCGGCGCCTGGATTTTCAAACCCTTGTGGAGCCCCTTCCTCGAACTGGCGTCGAGCAAGAAGCTGGTGGTGGTGAGCCTGCAGCTGTTCGGCGGCGTGTGCCTTGGCCTGGTGGCACTGGCGCTGCAATTTCCGTTCTGGCTCAGCGCCAGCGTGGCAGTATTATTCCTGGCATCGATCGCCTCCGCCACCCACGATATTTCGTGCGACGGCCTGTACATCGCCAGCCTGTCAACCAAGGCACAGGCGCAATACGCCGGCTGGACCGGCACCTTCTTCAACGCCGGCCGCCTCCTCGCCCAAGGCGGCCTGCTGACGCTGGCCGGTTACATGGAAAAGACCTACGGCGTCACATCCGCCTGGACGGTCATTTTCGGCATTATCGGCCTGACCATGTGCGCGCTGGGCAGCTACAATTTCTGGGCGCTTCCCCTCAGCCCCAACCCACGCATGGACGACCACACCGTGGCCGGCGTGGCGCGCACGCTGAAAGAAGTGATCGTCGACTACTTCCGCAAGCCGGGCATCTGGGTTTCCATCCTGTTCATCATCCTGTTCCGGGCCGGCGAAGCCCAGGTGCAAACCATCGGCCCGCTGTTCCTGCGCGAAGCACGCGAAGCCGGCGGCCTTGGCTTGAGTACGGCCGAAGTGGGCGCGGTGTACGGCACCAGCGGCACCATCGCCTTCATCATCGGCTCCATCGCCGGCGGCTACTTCACTTCGTGGCTTAGCCTGCGCCGTGCGATCCTGTTCCTGATCCTGGCCATGAACTTGCCTAACCTGGTGTTCTATTACCTGTCGCACTCCCTGCCGGCCGACCTGACGCAGATCGGCGCTGCGCTGAGCCTGGAGATGTTCGGCTACGGCTTTGGCTTCGTCGGCGTCATCCTGTACATGATGCAGGTGGTGGCGCCGGGCAAATACACGACTGCGCACTACGCCTTTTCCACCGGCGTGATGCAGCTGGGCTTTGTGCTGTTCCGCTGGATCAGTGGCGATATCCAGATGGCGCTGGGATACAAGAACTTTTTCGTCTGGGTGCTGCTGGCGGCCATCCCGGTCGCCATCCTCTCGCAGTTCATCCCGATGGAGTCGCGCAAGCAGGGCCAGGGCGAGGCCGTGCCCGAGGCAGCCTGATATATGGCGTCTGTCTCGCTGCGCAACATCGCCAAGCGCTATGGCGACAATGCCCCGGTCATCCAGGGCATCGACCTGGATATCGCAGATGGTGAATTCACCGTATTTGTCGGCCCTTCCGGCTGCGGCAAGTCCACGCTCCTGCGCATGATCGCCGGGCTGGAGGAAATCAGCGGCGGCCAGCTGCATATCGGCGGCAAGCTCGCCAACGGCGTGGCGCCGGCGCAGCGCGGGCTGGCCATGGTGTTCCAGTCCTATGCGCTCTACCCGCACATGACGGTGTACGAAAACATGGCCTTCGGCCTGAAACTGGCCGGCACGCCCGCCGCCGAATTGCGAACGGCGGTGGAACGCGCTGCCGCCACGCTGCAGATCGGCCACCTGCTCAATCGCAAGCCGAAAGAGCTGTCCGGCGGCCAGCGCCAGCGGGTGGCCATCGGCCGCGCCATCGTGCGCAAGCCGCAGCTATTCCTGTTCGACGAACCGCTCTCCAACCTGGATGCCGGCCTGCGCGTACAGATGCGGCTGGAGATCGGCCGCCTGCACAAGGAACTGGGCACCACGACCATCTACGTCACGCACGACCAGGTGGAGGCCATGACGCTGGGCCAGCGCATCGTGGTCTTCAACGGCGGCAAGATCGAACAGGTGGGCACGCCGCAGGATCTGTATAACCGCCCGGCCAACCTGTTCGTGGCCGGCTTCCTCGGCGCGCCGCGCATGAATTTCATCCCGGCCGAAGTGATCGCCCTGGGCGCCGCGCACGTGGCAGTCCTGCTGCCGGGCGGCGCCATCGTGGAAGTGGCAGCGCTGCCCGGCGACGTCGAGCGCGGCAGCCGCGTCACGCTCGGGGTGCGTCCGGAACACCTGCAATTGCGGGAAGAGGCTTACAATGCCGCCGCTGTAGCGGTCAGCCATGTGGAGTACCTTGGCGATCAATCAATTGTTTATGCGGCCTTGCCCGGCATGGCGGAGGCGCTGGCAGTGAAACTGGTGCAGGATTTGCCCGTGCCGGCGCCCGGCGCGCCTGCCACGCTATTCCTGCCGCCGGAGCGCTGCATGCTGTTTGCGGCCGATGGCGCGGCTTTCGGGCGGCCATAAGAAATCGTTACAATTGGCTACTTCAGAAAACCGGCCCCATGACAAAATTATGGGAGAATAGACGTTTGCCTCAACCACAAGAAGGATCACATACCATGACCCAACATCGTTTCGCACGCATCGGCCTGCTGCTGGCAGCCATTGGCCTGGGCGCAGTCCCGGCACTGGTCCAGACCGCACACGCGCAAGACAAACAGGCTGCCGCCAGCGCTCCACAAGAGACTGTGCGCAAAGATATGGTCAAACTCCTGGACGGCAAAGTCCTGGGCCCGCTGCTGGAAGCCAAGAAGTACGATGACGTGGCCGCCTTGCTGGACCAGGCAGACGCAATGCCGAACAAGACGCCTTACGAGCAATACATCATCAACCGCATGCGCCTCGCTACTGCCCTGGGCAAGGGCGACAAGCCGAAGCTGATCGAAATGCTGGAGTACGTGCTGGCTTCCGGCCGCCTGGAAAAAGCCGAACAGTCCAAGTTCACCCAGGCGCTGGCCGGCTACTACCAGGAACAGAAGAACTACCCGAAGACCATCGAAAACCTGCAGAAGTATGCTGAGTTGAGCGGCGACCCGAAAGTGCCACGCCAGATAATGGCGATCCGCTTCGAATCGGGCGACTACAAGGGCGTGCAAGCCGACCTGCTGAAAAAGCTGAACGACAGTATCAAGGCCAACCAGCCAATGTCCCGCGAAGAGCTGCACATGCTGGCCGACGCATCGCACCGCCTGAAAGACAAGGGCACCTACCTGACCGCGCTGGAAGGCCTGGTACGCTGGCATCCACGCGACCGCTACTGGTCGGACATGCTGTACCGCACCCGCGGCAAGGAAAACTATTCGACCCGCTTCTCGGCTGACATCATCCGCCTGCAGAAAGTGGCCACCACCAAGATGGAAGAGCAGGACTACGTGGAACTGGCTGAAGTCGACCAGCTGGAAGGCCAGTTCATCGAAGGCAAGGCAGTGCTGGACGCCGGTATCGCCAACGGTGCTGTGACCCAGAACGCCAAGATCAAGAAGCTGAAGGCTGAACTGGACAAGCAAGCCGCGGACGACATGAAGAACATCGCCTCCACCGAATCTTCGGCCCGCAAGGCCAAGAACGGTACCGGCATGGTCAACCTGGGCTACGCTTTCGTGACCATGGGCCAGTATGACAAGGGCATCCAGCTGATCCAGGACGGCATCGCCAAGGGCGGCCTGAAAAACGCGGAAGACGCCAAGCTGCGCCTGGGCTACTCTTACGCGATGGCCGGCAAGAAGGAAGAAGCCATCAAGATCCTGGAAACCGTGCAAGGCGCCGATGGCCGTGCCGACCTGGCCCGTTACTGGATCCTGTGGGTCAACCGCCCATACCCAGCGACTGTCGGCGACGACGAAAAGCAAGGCTAAGCAAGGCCTGAGCGTCTAAGCTATACAACAAAGCGGGAATGGCTTTCGGGCCCTTCCCGCTTTTTTTCGCCTGCTACCCGCGATTCAATTGAATCACTCTTGCCGTTCGCGAAATTCTAGGCTGTAATGGCGGTCCGCACCGTTACAGAAAGAGCAACACCCATGCATGCCCCGCTGTCAGAAAGCGACTTTTATCAGTCCCTGCGCGAACCCCTGCTTAGGTATTACGGCTACGAAGAGAATTTCCTGGACCAGCTCGAGACGTTCGAGCATGTGCGGGAACGCCTGCAGCAAGCGCCGGAGATGATCTCGGCGATCCCGCTGTACAACCTGATGAACACCACCAAGCGCCTGGCAACCGATGCCAGCGCTTTCCTGGTCAATTGCTACAGCGGCGGGCATGACATCAGCCAGCTCCAAGCCTTCTACGACCGTGCGGTCGAATACTGGGAAACCTACGGCCATTACAACCAGGCCTATAACGACAGCAAGGACCGCGAAGCCCCGTGGCCGCACGTAGCCCTGGCCGGCCCGGAATACCACCAGGCGCTGACCATGGTGTGCCTGGGCATCCTGCTCGGCAAGCAGGACGTGCTGCCGCGCCTGGTGCCGCTGATCGACTATCTCAATGAAAAGCGCGATGCGCTGATCGAGCGCTTGCTCAGTTGCTGCGTCGACGGCCGCGATCCTGCAGTCAGCATCTGCCGCCGCAACCTGCCATATTCCAAAGCGCTCCCGATCTTTGCCGCGCAGCCTTCCGAACGGCCGGCATTGATGGCGCAATACCTGGCCGAATGGTACGAGGCAAGCCGTCGCGAAAACTACTATGACCTGCACAAATCAGGTTACCAGTTTGTCGGCTATTGGTCGTGGGAGGCAGCCGCCATCACCCTGGTGCTGGGCATCGACGATGCGAGTTATCGCAACCTGCCCTACTACCCGGCCGACATGGTTGCCTTCGCGCGCCAGGCCAATGCGGGCAAGATGCCGGCCTATGTCGCGCCAGCCGTTGAAGACAGCGCGGAACTGCCGCTGCCGGAAACGGTCGACGACCTGGCCGAGTATTGGCGGCACAAGAAGCTGTCCCCCGCCGATTTCGAACAGCGCCGCCGTTCCGGCCGCATGCGCTACGGGAGCTATGAAGAAAACCTGGTGCTCTTCACCGACAAGGTCTGTTACGACTGCGCCGACCCGGACCAATTCGACGGCGCGCAATGGCTGGCCTGGGAATCCGTGAACCACCTGCGCAATACCTACAGCGCCGGCCACGCAGTGGAGGACCTCAATACTTTTTTTCCGCTGGCTCTCAGCTTTTGGGAAAACTACGCGCGCTTCCTAACGCCATTTACGCCGTCGGGGGACGGCGAGGACGAGGACTACTACAAGCACTGGCTGGACCTGCAAGACGATGACTACCACACCGGCCTGTCGCTGGTGTGCTTCGCCATCCTGCTGGGGCACCAGGACAAGCTGGCGCGCATCATGCCCATCCTCGACTACGGCAACCGCCGCCGCGACGCGCTGCTGGAACGCCTGGTCGCACCCTTCGTGCCGGGCCGGGAAGTGCCGCCCAAGAAATGCACACGCGGCAAACCGTATTCGCACACCCTGCCCATTTTCGCCGCTGCTCCCGGCAAGCGTCCCGCACTGATGGCCGAATACATGCAGGGCTGGTACGACATGAGCGAGGACGAGCCCTACTTCGGCACCAACCGCAAGGGCTTCCAGTTCTTCGGTTACTGGTCGCTGGAAGCAGCCGCCATCAGCTTTGTGCTCGACATCGACGACAGCTGCTACCGCAACGATATCTTTTACCCGCGCGAGCTGGTCGACTTCGCACGCTCGCGCATCGCATAATCCGGAGAACCACCTTGAAAGCTTCATTCCTTGGCGTGCTGCTGCTCGCCATTGGCCTGCCTTTGCACGCGCAACAGTTCATCACGCCGCAACGCGACCTGACAAGCATTTCGACAAATGGCATCGAACTGAAAATGCTTTACACGGATATCGACAGGGGCAATCACACCTTGCGCACGATTAGCTTCTTCCGCGCCAACGACAAAGGCCCCGCACAGCAAATCCCGTTTGAGGTCAATGAGAAGTTCGTGCCAATGCTTCAGCTGAGTTCAGGCGCCGACTGCGCTGTCAGCGACTTCCGTGCTATCAAGTTGAAGACCGGCTTGCGCGTGATCTATGCCGAACGGGAGGGCTGGTGGGCGGAAGATCGCCGTGTAACGTTCACGGTCATGGAACTGAAGGAAAATGACGATCCGGAAACGGTGGATGCACCGTCCCTGTCCTTCCGCCAGGTCAACAAGTTCACCAGCCAACGCAAATTCTGCGACGTCAACAAGGCGATGGAAGCGGAAGCTACCCGCCTGCGCAGGTAACTTGCAGTTTGCAAGTATGGCGATTCAATTGAATCTCTCTTGCTTCAAAAGAACTTCTACGCTGTAATGGCGGTCCGTATGGTTATCGAAAACACAATCTCATGCTGGACCGCCTCACTCAAGATACGCGCCTGCTGCGGCTGACCACGCCGCAGGGCGCCACACAGCTACTGGTCGAATGCGTGCGCGGCGAGGAGGCGATCGGCAAGCCTTTCGCCTTTGACATTTCAACGCTGTCCACCGACGCCGCGATTCCGCTCAAGTCCCTGCTGGGCCAACCGGCACTGCTGGAGCTGGTGACAGCCGCCGGCGCGGCTGCGCTGCGCCCATTCCACGGCCATATCACCGCCATTGAGCTGAGCGCCTCCAACGGCGGCCTGGCGCGCTATGCCGTCCGGCTGGAACCGTGGACGGCCTTCCTCGCGCAAAACCGCGATAGCCGAGTCTTTCAGGACCTCTCCGTCTGCGACATTCTCGACGCCGTGCTGGGCAGCTGGCAAGGCCAGGGCAAGCTGGTGCCAGAATGGCGTTTCGAGCTGGCCGACCGTGCCGCCTATCCAAAGCGCAGCCTGTGCACCCAATACCAGGAAAGCGACTGGGCCTTCGCCGAACGCCTGATGGCGGAAGAAGGCCTGTTCTATTACTTTGAACACCGCAATGACGGCCACGTCCTGGTAATCGCCGACCACAATGGCGCCTTCCAGCCGAATGTGCAGGCAGCCGTGCGCTTCACCCAGCCCGGCGCCGTGATGCGCGAGGACAGCATCGACCGCTGGCGCATGCAGGCCAGCCTGCTGACCAGCGAAGTCGCGTTGCAAAGCTGGGATTACCGCACGCTGGACCAACGTTCCGCCAATGCCGGCAGCGCCAGCGACGGCGCCATTTCGCTGGCGGCACGCGAGGTGCCCGGCGCATACGCCTACAGCAGCCGCGAACACGGCCAACGCCTGGCCGAACGTCGCCTGCAGGCGCTGGACGTCGCGCGCAAGAACATGACCGGTGCCGGCACAGTGCGCACCATGGCCCCCGCCACGCGCTTTGCCCTGCTGGGAGAACCGGTGACGGGCGACAGCGGCGACTTCATCGTCACGCGGGTGCTGCACCTGATGCACAACAACCTGGCCGCGCAAATGCGCTCGAATATCCAGCGCGAGCTTGGCCAGGCCGCGCTGCAATTGCTGAACGACGGCGACCTGGCGGAAAGCCGTCACGCAGTCGGCAATGCCATTGCCGAGCGCCCGCTTTACCGCAACCGTATCGACGCCATCGAAGCCGCCCTGCCCTACCGTAGCGCGGCGCCATGGAAGCGACCCACTGTGCAAGGACAGCAGACCGCCATTGTGGTCGGTCCTGCCGGTGCGCCTATTCATACCGACCGCGACCACCGCGTCAAAGTCCAGTTCCACTGGCAGCGCGGCGACAACAGCCACAGCCGCCTGGCGCCGTCGTTGCAAGCCGGCGATACCGGCGCCCCGGCCGACGACAGCGCAGGCACCTGGGTACGCGTGGCCACACCGCTGGCGCCGATTGCCGGCGCCAACTGGGGCAGCAATACCCTGCCGCGCGTGGGGCAGGAAGTGCTGGTTGACTTCCTCGAAGGCGATATCGACCGCCCTGTCATCATTGGCGCCCTGTACAACGGCGCCGGCCAGGCCGACGGCCAGCACAACAAAATCGGTGCAGGCACCGGCGCCGCCACCGGCAACGCGCCTGCCTGGTTCCCTGGCGAAGCCGGCGGGCACGCCCACCCTGCATCGCTGTCCGGGCTGAAAAGCCAGGCCATGCAAAGCAGCCAGGCTGGCGCCGGCGCCTACAGCCAGCTGGTGTTCGATGATTCTCCCGGCCAGTCCCGCGTGGCCCTGCAGCGTCACGCCAAGCCGCACCAGGGCACCGCTGAACTGAACCTGGGCCACCTGCGCCACCAAAGCGACAACCAGCGCCTGCATGCAGTGGGCTTTGGCGCCGAACTGAAAACCGAGCATGCCCTCGCACTGCGGTCCGGCCAGGGCATGCTGCTCTCGACCCACGCTGCGCGCGGCGCCAGCGGCAATGTGCTGGATGCCCGCCCCGCCCAGAACCAGGTGGAAAGCGCCAGGCAGCTGCAAGTCTCGCTGGCTGACCAGGCCAAGACTCACAAGGCCGACCTGCCAAAGCAAAAGGAAGGCGACAAGCTCGCTGTGGCAGCGGGCCTGCAACGCACTGCCGAAACCTTGGCTGCGCGGGCAAGCGGCGGTGCGCCGGCCTTCGATGCCCCGCTGCTGCAGGTCGACAGCCCATCCGGTATCGTCGCTGCCACGCCAGCCGACGCCCTGCTGGCGTCCGGCGGCGCCAGTAGCATCACCGCCAACCACGACATCAATTTCGCTGCGCAAGCAAACCTGCTGCATTCAACCGCCGGCGGCATCAGCCTGTTCACCTACGGCAAAGCCAACGCCAAGGAAAAACCGAACCAGGAATCCGGCCTGCACCTGCATGCCGCGAGCGGGAAGTACAGCAGCCAAAGCCAGGAAGCCGCGACCCTGCTGACTGCCGATAAAGCAGTCACGGTTGCCAGCATCAATGCCGAGGTGAATGTCGCCGCCAAGCAGCATGTGCTGCTGACGTCGCAAGGCGCGGCAATCCGGATCGAGGGCGGGGATATCACGCTGAATGCGCCCGGCAAAATCGAATTCAAAGGCAGCAGCAAGGAGTTAAGCGGGCCGGGGCAAAGCTCGCACTTGCTGCCCCTAATGCCGCGCTATACCGGCGAACCTGCCGACCAGCACTTTGTACTCAAGTCCCATAGCGGGAGGCCGGTTGCCAACCGCCGTTATCGCGCGCTGAGCGGTAACCAGACAATCGAAGGATTTACCGGCGCGGATGGCCGCACCGGAATCCTGGAAGGGTTCATGGGGCAGGTTGCCCGCTTCGAACTACTCGACGATACCTACGATGAACATTTTGTCTTGCGGGATCCGCTGGGACAGCCGCTGGCAAATCTCAAGTACAAGATCCGTTCGGCAGATGGCGTCGAACTGGAAGGCGTCACGGATGATGAAGGCAAGACCCTTCTCTTCACCAGCGACAAGATTGAGAATATTGAACTGATGTACGAGGAAGAGGAATTCCCGGCAAGTGAAGGAACAGGCTAATGGTTGACAAGGTAACGCTGGCGAAATCGTCGACCAGCGAAAAAAAGAATACACAAGGGAAGGAATGTACGGTTGGTGAATTTATCACCGAAGCCGAAGGCTGGAAGATTATTGAAGTGGCCTCTACCTGGGAAGGAACCGACTACAAACAAGTTGGCGCCGAATCGCAAAAAGGGGGGAAAGGCGATTGCTCAGGAACCACCTACAAGATCTACAACGAAGCCGGCTTCCCTTACCCATACCAGGCAACCGGCGCTTTCGAAGCCTACGCGGCGAAAAGTCATAAGTTCAGGCAAATCGACCCAGAGAAACAGGCCATGCAGGTTGGCGATGTCCTCCTTTGGCCTGGACACATGGCTATCTATGCGCCATTCCCCGAAGGTCACCCCAAGCGTTATACGAACGTCATGAAGGCAGGCAAACAGGTCGCCAACGACATGTACACGGCATTTAACGAAAGGCGGGCAGATCCTCGTTACGCACCTTTCAACATCACGGTTTTTCGCAAGGATCCCTACAAGGTGTTCCGCTACTTTAAACTGAATTGCAAATGAAATTGAGATTACCATCGGTGCTGGCCGCTATCCTGGCCGCCTGCTGCGCCTGCGCTCCGGCCTTCGCATACGAATTCGAGAATGCTGTTCCGCTGACGCTTGGCATGCAACTGGGCGAACCTGTTGTCAAAGGCGTGCATATCAAGTTGCAGGGCCACGACGTGGAAATCGGGATATCCGTACGCAATGGCACGGATCAGCCACAGTACACTGGCTTTTACGCTACGACGCCGCTCTTCGAATATCTTGGCGCAGGCGAGGAATATGCGGACAAGTCGTTCTCCGGGCTAAAGGCATTCCAGGATGGGAAGCCTTTGCCGATGATCAGTGCACAGCGGGCTTACTTCCTCGGGGAGGAGATTACAGCCATCCTGCGCAAGGCTGGCATCGATCCGCTGCCTTCGGACAAGGACGAGTGGGAGAAGATAGAAAAACTGCCGTCCATGCAAAACATGCGCATCAAAGACTGGCAAGGGCAAGTCTCCTTTGGCTGGAGCGCACTCATCGCCCCCCACTCCGATGCACTTGAAACGGTAAGGTATTCCGCATTGCCGTACTTCGGACTGGAGACGCTCAAGTCTGAGCACCTTACGCGGCTCGTGCGCCAACACTGTGGATCTGCCGAAAAGGTAACGGGCCTGGTGCATCGCGCAGCGCCCAAAGCAACGCAAGTATTTGCCGAAGTCTTCGAGTTCCCACTGCCCTTCGTGAAGCTGCAAGACACGAAGGTAACCATCGAAAAACCGGTTAAAAAAGGGCTGGGAGGGCGGGCCATCGCGGCGATGGCGTGTGGATTTGACGGGCCGCTGGCAATCCCCTCGGAAGGGACGATCCGCGGCGCCAACAATTCGATCTCCATCCTGGTGGTGTCCTTGCTTCACGGTGCCTCCGAAGAAGAAAGTGCCAAGAAATGACCGAAACAGTTCTCAAACGCGAAGCGGATCTGACGCCGACATCCGATAAAAAAGGCCACGAAATCCTGATCTGCGCCCCGGAGTGGTTTGACGAAAAGAAGAAGTACAAGATCAGCAACGCCCCGGCCCGGACCGCGAGCCTGGAGTTCACCGGCAAGGACCTGAATTTTATGGCCAAGGTTTTGTTTGCCGAAGCATCGGGCAGCATGCAATTGCGGGACAAGGCTGAACGCGACAAGGAAAAGGCCGCGATCATGAACGTCAACCACTTCCGCTTGAACCGGCCGGAGTACCCCAAGGCGTCTTATATCGCCAAAACCTTTGAGAGAGTCTGCATGGCGCCGGGCCAGTTCGAATCGGTATTTGCTGAAACAGCGAAATACGTGCAGGTGACTACGGACCATCAGAAGCTCAACAAATTCGACTGCGCTGATCTTGAAGAGGCGCTTGAAGCCATCAGGGTCTTCCTCAACACCGGGCCAACCGCCGAGTACCAATTCGATGGTTTCCGCGGCTATAACCCGAAAGGACCAGGCACGCATATTGGCCGCTCCAGGTTCTTCCTTTCCGATACTGGCCGAAGACTGATGCGTGAAACGCCATAACAAACCTATGCCATACATGAGATTTACAGCCTGCCTGCTTGCGACAGCATTCGCCAATGTCGATGCGCAAGCGCAAATGGATACTTTGCACTACAAAGTCGGCAATGTAGCCTTCACTGAAGACGTGGACAAAATCCAGATCCAGAGTGATCCGCCAGTGACGATAGAAGTGCGCCCAGGCGGCAAGACATGGCCGCCGCTGCAGCTCGATGAAGCGGGACGCATTTTTGCTGGCGCATCAATCGTTGACCCGATTAATGGCAAGCACATTGTCTTGCCATCGACGCCGGGTCAGGAGGTTGGGGACGTGGTGATACTCCCACAGGAACTCGCGGTGAAACCAACTGGCAGCGGCTATGAATTCCGCCTCGGCAAATCGCAATGTGAGGTTTCCTACAAGTCCATGCGCGCTCCTGCAGACAGGTCGCCCCTGAAGGCTTTACAGGCCGCCAACATCAAGCTGGCCGCATCGGAAAATAAAATACTTGCCCTTGTTTCGACCTTCTTGAGCGATGGTCGAAGCATCAGGTATCACGTGAATTCCATTGATCCTCGCACTTGCCAAGTAAGTGAGCTCGCCAAACTCGGAGATCCGGACCTGCTGGTGGAGTTGGGGCGTACGACACATGGCGGATGGTGGGTTACCGGCTCCATTGAGCAGACACTCATGACGTCAACGGACGGGAAAAAGTGGCGTAAGGTCAAGTTACCGAAAGGACTTTCGTCTTTGGTGAGCAGCTACGTCGTCGACAACAAACAGATCTGGCTGGCGGGCGTGTTGGGAGATTCCAAAGAACACCCTAACCAGCTTGTCTATTCGGCCGACGGTGGCGCCAACTGGATCGACTTGAAGCAGAACGACCCGTTATTAGCCAAGGTGCCTGCTGGTTGGCTGGAAGGGCAAAGGCGCAAGGTCTCAAGCAACTGAATGAAGGCTCTCGCGGCGTGCGCGTTCCTGCTCTGCGGCCTTGTTCCAGGTTGATGCGCACTCGATGACGCGGGGAGAATTTTTGCGCCCGCCACCTTCGAGTTTGCTACCGGTCAGCACACCACGCCATTCAGGGCCGATACGCGCAGCAAACGCCGGCTCCCAAACGACCTCGAAGTGACGCCGACGAGCAAGGGCTATGGCATTCGCCATGGCCCCGTCAGATGGGAAATTCGCCGGGGATGAAAGGCCATCGATCGAGTAAAACCAAAAATTGATAGCGATGTTTCGTTATGGGAAATTTTTTTCGGCACTTCCCTCTATTACGCGCCCCACGGCAGGACTCTCTCGCAAACTTTCCTTAATTTTGCGACAGGTGAAATGACCGCGGCGACGCAATTGCAGTTATTACCTGCGGTGGTAAATCTTCAAAGCCGAACCAATCTAAAATCAGTCTTCCAAAAATAATGTTTACGATCCGGCCCGTTAGGGCATTAACCTTACAATCCTTGAAACTGTGGATGTTTATCGGTACTTCGCTCCTTAGCTCAGCCACACGAGCAGGAGAACTCTCCGGCACATGGAAATTTCAAAAGGCTGAAGGATTTTATAGTTACCAAAAGAACATACCTCCTCCGAGCAAAAAAATACTGCAGATTATTGACAATCGCATCATTTTTGAACCGAAATGCACTGGCACCTACAAGAAAGAAAAATATTACTATAGCAGCGTTTTCCAACTCACACTCAAAGGCGGAATTGGGGAGAGCCAATTAAACAGTTTTCTCAATAAGCAATTCGAATTTTCACTCCCAACGAACGGCTTCTACTATCGATTGACAGGGAATTCTGAAGTATGTAGCGAGAGTTTCGAGAACGTATTTGTAAGCGGTGATAAGCTCTTGGTTGCCGCCGGCGCCGAAGTCTTTTATAGTTACGCGCGTTCAAGTGCCGAGCAAGAAGAATCTAAAAATGCCCCCCAGGTTTTGGGAGGTCTAGCTTCTTCACATCTCCCATTTGATATCGAGGCATTTGGAAATTTCTGCGGGATTCATTTATCGATAAAAGGCGGCGCCCTGCGCGGCGCCGAAAAGTGCTCGCCCGTATTTCGCCCGTATTTAGCACGTAAAGATAGTACAAATAAGATAGCCCAACTTGTAGGCAATCACGACTACAAAAAAGGAGGGGCAGGCTTCGCGTTCGATTATTCACCGCCGTTTGCCAACAACCTTCACCCTGTCTTTAACGTCTTACCACCCCTGAGGGACATTCTCATCGTTTGGGTAAGCGATTTCGAGTCGGGGCCAAATGAAAATCGCGACGTAATGAGTCCTGTGTATCTGTCCATTAAGAACGGAGTTATTGTTGACCAGCTGAACGATGGTTGCAGCTTCAATGAAAAATATGTCTGCACAGACGAAGACAGCAAACCAGTCTACCAAATTCTCGAAACTGGAAAATTTAAGAGAATCAAGTAACTCGATATCTACAGCAGAATTTGAGGTCAAGGTAGTACAAGCGTCCCGATGGTAAACCGATTCGCATCATGGGTTGCAAATGATGAAGCCAAGTTGTTGAGGTTCTCAACAACTTGGCTCGGGCATACGTAGTTAGCGGGCGGGGCGATCAAATCGAAGTAGCAGAAATTCCGCAATTCGCAACGTGAATCATTCGCCGACCAATCACAAATTCAAGTCAATGCTGGCATTCATCATCACCGCCAGCCTCACCAGCACGGGCTTCGCTTACGAATTCGAGAAAATCTCGCACCTCGCGCAACGTCGCTTGAAACGGAATTCCCACTGCCCTTCATGGCGCTGCAGCATACCGGCGTGGCGATAGACAAGCCGACGAAAAAATTGCCAGGTGGTCGCCGCCTTGCGGCCATGGCGTGCGGGTTCGCCACACGGGGCAAGTCCCCGTTTGAGGCACTGTAAGTCCCGAAGATCAAGCTGGCGGCATCGGAAAGAAGAGTCGTGGCGCTCTCACGAGCTTTTTAAGTGATGGCCAGAGCACCACGTATCTCGTGCGTTCTATCGATCGCCGCTCAACGCATGGCGACTGGCGAATCACCGTCCCCATCGAGCCGACGCTCCTCGCAAACGACGGCAAGAAATTGAAGAAGACGTAAATGCGAAGGTCTTGTCGTCTTAAGTCAGCAGCTACGTCGTGGACAGAAAACGATTCTGGCTGGCCGGAATTCTCGGTAGCTTCGACGACTATCCGAACGAGCTGGTTTACTCAGCTGACGGTGGCATGACCTGGACCAACCTGAAGAAGGATGATCCCTTGCTTGCGAAAGTTCCGGCCGGCTGGCTGGAAGGCCAAAAGCGCAAGGCGAGCCAATAAGCTGGCGCGCGCAGCGCCAACTGGAACGACGGGCCTTACGCGCCCGTAGCAGCTTTCTCAAGCTTGCTGCGGCTGTAGGGGCGGCATTCATTTTTCTTCCAACGGCCTTCGCAAACGCGGATTCGGCAGCGGGCGGCATCCTGCTTGCCCTGCTTCTTGCATTGGTCGAGCGCCTTTGACAAGGACATGCGGGCGTTCGCCGACGTATCGTACTTGGCGTGGGCAACCAGCGCCGCCAGGAGCTGGATATCATTCTCCTCTTCCGCCGATGGCCCCGTGCCATCAGTCTCGGATTCCTTGGACGACTTTTCCTTGACCGGCTTGCGCACCGTCTTTGCCGCCACTGGCTTGGACGCAGCCGGCGTGCCGCTTTCCAGCATCTGCTTCAACGATTCTTTTGGCTTGGCCGCGGCAGGCGGCGGCGCCTCGTCGATGATGGCGGCGACTTGTGGCGGCGACGCGGTCAAGGCGGCCAGTGGATTCTCGGTTGCTTGCGCAGGCTGGGTCGCGACCGCGCTGGCGGCAGCCGATGCAGCGGCAGGCGCAGGCACCGGTGTCGCGGCCGGCGCTGGTGCCGCGGCCAACGTCTCGGCAGCTGGTTCGCTGTCGCCAAACGCCATGAACCCCAGCGCGATGGCGACGACCAGCACGCTCACGCCCCCGGCAATCCATAAATGCTTGCGGCGCGGCGCTTCTGCAACCGGCGGCTCGAAGGCCGCCGGCGTAATTGGTTGATTCTCAAGAGCATTTTGCTGCTCAGCCGAAAGCAGGCTGGGACGGCCTGCCGGTTTCCGGGTTTCGTTGCTTGATGACAATGGATTACTCCTGGCAAAGGTTATCATTAATATACTTTATCCCTGGAAAAAGGTGCGCACTCTAGGGCGAACCGCTTGAAACCGGGGGGTGCGCACGATTGAAATGCGCGTAAAAGCGGATTATCAGAACTTCAAGATATACTTTCCCGCAATAATTTATTGCTAAGGCGACACACGCCCGCGATGTTATCAAATTAGTAATTTAGATTCCAGAGGTCAATTGTGGTGTTCGTCGCCGTCGTGCTGTATTTCCTGCTGGCTTGTGCGCTGAGCTGGATGGTCCTGTTCCCTGCCGGGCGGGCCTATGTCTCGCGCCGCCTGGAGCTGGTGGGCAGCCGCTTCCAGCGCCGCGTGCAGAACATCGCGCGCCGCGGCGGCGAACAGGCCGGGGCGCTGGGATCGGAATCGGCCATGGCCGTGCGCCATGGCGGCCACTTCCTGCGCGAGCACAAATGGGCCGCGCTGGCGGCGCTGGTCATCATGCTGTTGCCGGCGGGCGTTGCGTGGATGGCGAGCAGCCGCACCATGGTGGGCGGCTTCGACGCACCGGTGCGCGAAGCGAACCAGCAGGTATCGGACCTTCTGCTGGGCGAGCAGCTGGTGCCGCCACCTCCCCTGCCGCCAGTGCTGTTCATGACGCCGGAAGTGGAAGTCGTGCGTCCGGGCCTGGTGTCGGCAAGCCGCGACTGGGCCTTGCTGGACAAGGAGTATTCACAGCGCTTGCTGCAGGCGTTCCGCATCATGAAGGAGCGCCACGGTTATGACATGGCGCTGCTGGAAGGCTACCGCAGCCCTGAGCGCCAGGACGCACTGGCGGCACAGGGCAGCAACGTGACCAATGCCAAGGCATTCCAGAGCTGGCACCAGTACGGCCTGGCCGCCGACTGCGCATTCCTGCGCGAAGGCAAGCTGGTGATCTCGGAGCGTGACCCGTGGGCCATGCGCGGTTACCAGTTGTTTGGAGAAGTGGCGGAGAGCCTGGGCCTGACCTGGGGCGGCCGCTGGAAGATGATGGACTTCGGCCACACGGAATTGCGTGTGGACGGCGTGAGAAAGAAATAGGAGTAGGAAATGCCTGCAGCACTCATCCTTTTGGGCGATAAGACAACACATCAAGGCACCGCGGCCTATGCTTCGCAGCAGGGCGTTAGCGGCGGCAGGACCCGTTGCGGCGCTACGCCGATCGCGCGCCAGCAGAATTTGCCGGTTGCAGTGTGAGGCAGGCATGCAGAATTGGATGAAACGCAGCTTGCTGGTCGTTGGCATATTCGGCCTTTGCTGGATTGGCGCGGTGTGGTACTGGCGCAGCACCATGCGCATGCCCGATACGGGCGACCTGGCGCTGGCCATGCTGGTCATGCCACTGACGCTCATCATGGGCTTTGTCCTGGCCCGTAAAACCTTTGCCGCGCCGGATGCTCCTGCCGCGCGCGCCGGCACGCAGTCGCCGCTGCCGACGCCGGGCGCAGCGGAACTGCAAGCCAGCCAGGGCGCGCAAGGCGCCAATGCGGCGCCGGATGCGGCCGTGCCCTGGCTGCCGCTCGCGGTCGCCGGCACGGCGCTGCGCATGGCGCACGGTGATTCGCCGGCCGAACTGGCAGCTGCCATCGCGGAGGGCGAAGCGCGGCTTGACCTCGATCCCCAACTGACCGACCTGCAGGGCTTCCCGCTGCTCGCTGGCCGCGTAGCGGACGTGATGCTGGAACCGCTCGAAGAATGGCTCGCCACCCTGCAGCCGGCGCCGCGCATACCGTCGCCGCAGCACCTGCGCGCCATGGCCCTCGGCGGGGATGTCGCGGCCAGCCTCGCGGCCCGCGCCACCGAGCTTGGCAGCGAAAGCGTGCTGCAACTGCTTCCGCTGCTGCCGTCCGATTGGCCAGCCACCACCCAGGTACTCGCTACGCGCTGGCTGGAACACGTCATCACCGATGCCGGCTGGCCTCAGGCGCAGCTGATCGTGCGCCAGCCTGCAGCTGTAGCGCATGCATCCGCTACTTCAGCGCCGCCGGCTCCTGCGACGCCGCTTGCCGCACTGCGCGCCGTGTCGGCCCAGGCGGCCGGGGCCAACGCACCGGCGCTCAACCTGCTGCTTTCCTGCGGCTCCGATATCGACGCCGAAGCCATCGAACACCTGGCCATCAACGGCAAACTGTATGGCCCGCGCAATCCGAACGGCCGCATGCCGGCAGAAGGCGCGGCAGGCATCCTGCTGCAGTCGCCAAAGGAAGCCGGAGAGGAATTGCGCCTGCTCGCGCTGCACGCGAAAGAAGATGCAAAACTGAGCGAACTGGCCGAAGAAGCTTTGGCCCAGGCCAACGGCGAACAGCCAGCCTATATTGCCGCCGATACCGATCACCGCGCTGCCCTGATGTCGGACCTGATGCAATGCGTCGAAGCCACTGCCCCTGGCCTGGACGCCAACACGTCGCTGGCCTGCGTCGGTGCAGCGTGCGGCCACACCGGCGCCGTCGGAGCGCTGGCCGCCATTGCGCTAGCCCACGAACAAGCCCTGGACAGCGGCAGCCTCGCGCTCGCGCTGGCCAACAGCGACCCAACCCAACGTTACGCCTTGCTGGTCGGCCCGCTCCCGGCCCCGGCAAGTAAAGCGCCATCCCTTAGCTAACCTTGCAAGAGTAGAAAAATGATGCACAGAATCCGGGAAATCCTGACCTCGCGCACCGCCTTCCTTATCTACGGCTGGCTTGCCTTCGCGGCATTCCTGCTGGTAGCGGCGGTACTGCTGGAATTGCCATACACCCTGGCCTTTGCCGTGCTGGCAGCCGCCCTGCTGCTTGGCATAATGGTCTGGTCGTGGCGCCGCTACCGCGCGCGCCGCGCCGCCAACCAGTTGGGCAGCATGCTGGAACAGCAGGCCGTTACCACGCCTGCCAAGGCCGAACCGGCACCGCGCCACGAAACGGAGGCCCTGCGCAAGCGCATGCTCGATGCGATCCAAACCATCAAGACTTCCAAGCTCGGACTGCGTTCCGGCAGCGCTGCCCTGTACGAGCTGCCGTGGTACATGATCATCGGCAACCCGGCCGCCGGCAAGAGCACGGCGATCGCCAACTCCGGCCTGCAGTTCCCGCTGGCCGGCAGCCGCATCGTGCAAGGCGTGGGCGGTACGCGTAACTGCGACTGGTTCTTCACCACGGACGGCATCCTGCTCGATACCGCCGGCCGCTATGCGGTCAACGACGAAGACCGCGCCGAGTGGTTCGGCTTCCTCGGCCTGCTGAAGAAGTACCGCAAGAAAGCGCCGATCAACGGCATCATCATCGCTGTCAGCATCGCCGAACTGACCGGCAAGCGTCCGGAATTCGCGATCGAACTGGCCAAGAACCTGCGCCAGCGCGTGCAGGAGCTGACCGAAAAACTGGAAGTGCATGCGCCGGTGTATATCGTGTTCACCAAGGCGGACCTGATCAACGGCTTCACCGACTTCTTCCACGATTCCGAAATCGGTGAGCGCGACCGCGTCTGGGGCGCCACCCTGCCCTACCACAAGAACCAGCCGAACGAAGACCTGCTGCGCCAGTTCGATGCACGCTTCGACGAGCTGTACGAAGGCCTGAAGGAAATGAGCCTGGCCAATATGGCCCTGCAATGGCGCGAGCGCCTGCCGTCCGGCGTGTTCACCTTCCCACTGGAATTCAATTCGGTCAAGGCGCCACTGCGCACCTTCATCGCTACCCTGTTCGAAGAAAATCCGTTCCAGTTCAAGCCTGTGTTCCGCGGCTTCTACTTCACCAGCGCGCTGCAGGAAGGCGAAGGCGTTTCCGCCACCTCGCACCGCGTGGCGCAGCGCTTCGACCTTAGCCTGCAGCGCGAAGAACACCACGGCAGCGAACAGCAGCACGGCTACTTCCTGCTCAAGCTGTTCCGCAACGTGATCTTTGCGGACAAGAACCTGGTGGCGCAGTACGCCAGCCCGGCCAAGGTGCGCATGCGTTATGCCGCCTTCTTTGGCGCGGTGGCGCTGACCGGCCTGTTGCTGGGTGGCTGGAGCTGGTCTTATATGGGCAACCGCACCCTGGTGGCCAATGTGCAGGCCGACCTGGATAAGGCGGTCAAGCTGCAAAAACAGCGTCCTGACCTGGCGGCACGACTGGAAGCACTGGAAATCCTGCAGGACCGCATCGAACAGCTGGACCGCTTCCGCGACAACCGTCCGCTGTCGGTCAGCCTGGGCCTGTACCAGGGCGCCTACCTGGAACGCAAGCTGCGCGAGGAATACTTCGCCGGCGTACGTGAAGTGATGCTGAAGCCTGTCGGCCAGTCGCTGGAAACCTTCCTCGGCGAAGTCAATGCCAATGCCGAGCGCCTGCAGCCGCTGGTGCGCAATGCCGCTGCGGCGCCTGCAGCCGCAGCAGCAGCCAGCACAGCATCCGCCACGGCAACCGCGGCACCGGCTGTTGCACAAACCGGCCCGCAGCAATTCAAGGACGCTTCGCCAGAGAACGTTGAAGACGCCTACAACGCGCTGAAAACCTACCTGATGCTGGGCGATAAATCGCGCGCCGAAGCCAGCCACCTGAACGACCAGCTGACCCGCTTCTGGCGCGTCTGGCTGGAGTCCAACCGCGGCGCCATGCCACGCGAGCAGATGATCCGCAGCGCGGAGCGCCTGATCGCCTTCTACCTGGCCGAGATCAACGATCCATCCTGGCCAACGGTCGAAAATCGCCTGGCCCTGGTCGACCAGTCGCGCAATACCCTGCGCGGCGTGGTGCGTGGCATGCCGGCGCGCGAGCGCGTGTACGCCGACGTCAAGGCGCGTGCTGCGACCCGCTTCCCTGCGATGACCGTGGCCCGCATCGTTGGCGACCAGGATCGTGAACTGGTCCTGGGCAGCTATTCGATTTCCGGCACCTTCACGCGTGCGGCATGGGAAGGCTATGTACGCGACGCCTTCAAGGATGCCGCCAACCACGAGCTGCAAAGCGCCGACTGGGTGCTGAAGACCGCCGCCAAGGACGACCTGACACTGGAAGGCAGCCCTGAGCAGATCCAGAAAGCCCTGGTTGACCTGTACAAGAACGACTACGCGAAAGAGTGGCAGAAGTTCCTGCAGGGCGTGGCAATCAAAGACCTGAACGGCTTCGAAGCGGCAGCGACGGCAATGAACCGCCTGGGCGATCCACAGACGTCGCCGCTGTCCAAGCTGGTCAACACCGTGTACCAGGAAACCTCGTGGGATAACCCTTCCCTGCTGGATAGCGGCCTGCAGCGCGCCCAGCGCGGCATCGGCGACTGGTTCCGCGAAACCATCCTGCGCCAGAAACCTTCGCAAGTGAACATCAACCTGCCGGCCAATCCGCAAGGCCAGCCAGGCGCACCGCTGCCTCTCGGACCTGTCGGCCGCGAATTCTCCGGGGTGGCGCAACTGGTGGTCGCCAAGGACAACAATGCGTCCCTGCTGCGCGGCTATATGGACAACCTGGGCAAGCTGCGTGCACGCTTCAACCAGATCCGCAACCAGGGCGACCCAGGCCCGGGCGCCAAGCAGCTGATGCAGCAGACGCTGGATGGCAGCGGTTCCGAACTGGCTGACGCCCTGAAGTATGTCGACGAGCAGATGCTGGTCGGCATGAGCGACCCGCAGAAGCAGGCCATCCGTCCATTGCTGGTGCGCCCGCTGATGCAGACGTTCGCTGTCATCGTGCAGCCGACCGAAGCGGAAATCAACAAGGTGTGGGCGGCGCAGGTGCTGGAACCGTTCCGCCGCGACCTGCAAACCAAGTACCCGTTCGCGACCGAATCCAAGCTGGAAGCCAGCAATGCCGAAATCGGCCAGGTGTTCGGTCCGGAAGGCGCCGTGGCGAAGTTCTTCAACACGACCGTCGGCCCGCTGGTGGTACGCCGCGGCGACTCGCTGAGCGCCAAGACCTGGGCCAATATGGGCATTACCCTGTCGCCTGCCGTGACCAGCGCCTTCCCTGGCTGGATCGCACCGCTCAGCGCCAACGGCGTGGCCAACCAGGCCGCCAGCAGCGAAGAGGCGCAGACCCGCTTCGAGCTGCAGACGGTTGCCGTCACCGGCGTCAGCGAATACACCATCGAAATCGACGGCCAGTCGGTACGCTGGAAAGGCCAGCAACAGCCATGGGTGTCGATGGTGTGGCCTAACCCGCAAGGCGTTCCCGGCGCGCGCATTTCCGCCTTCACGCCGGACGGCAAGAAGGTGGTGATCCTGGAAGAAAACGGCCACTTCGGCCTGAAGAAAATGATCGACGCCGCACAGCGCAAGCGCCGTCCGGATGGCAGCTTTGAGCTGAACTGGACCAATGGCGGCGTGACCGTGGCTGCCAACCTGCGCCTGCTGCCTGCCGCACCGGCCCCGGTTGCCGCACCGGTCCAGGCCAGCCAGGGCTTCCGCAAGCTGCGCCTGCCCGACACCGTGGTGGGCGGCGCGGCGCCGGCCGGCGCCGGCGGCGAGCCAGCCATTGCAGCGGCAGGAGGTGCGCAATGAGTCGGGCTGCAGCTATCGGATACTTCGGCAAGATCCCGAGCCGCGCTGACTTTGTAAAAGGCGGCAGCGATCCGAAAGTCCTGCAGATGATGGACGACTGGATGGCCCGCTCGATGGACATGCTGAGCACCGACGCGCGCTGGAAGCTGACCTATGACGCCGTGCAGCCGCTGCACTTCGCGCTGTTCGGGCCGCGCCGCCGCGCGGCCATCGCGGGCCATATCGCGGCCAGCAGCGACCAGTCCAGCCGCCGTTTTCCGTTCCTGATGGCGGGCAGCATCGACGTCGATGAGCCGACGTCCTTTGCCGCCAACAGCCCGCTGGTGCTGACGCGCCTGTGGAACCGCCTGGAAAACCTGAGCGGCGGCGTGCTGGCCGCCGAGGATGCCGCCGCGCCGCTGCAAGCCCTGAACGGCAACACCGTGGAACTGGACACCCGTGCCAGCGCCTACGATGCGGCGTTTGCCGATTTCCTCGAGCTACAGACCGTCGGTGGCCTCGATGCCATGCTGGCGCAGGCCGGCTTCACCGGCAGCGTGCGCCAGGTACTGCTGGCACTGGGCATCCTGCTGCAGCCGGTGATGGCCAGCAGCTCGAGCCGCCTGGAGAAAAGCCTGGTGCTGCCGCTGCCGACCGACCCGATGTACCGCTACCTGGTCGCGGCGTTCTGGATGCACGTGGTAACGCCATTCCTGGCGCGCGCCGACTTCGAGCTGTCGCTGTTCGTCACGCGCCTGGAAGGCAAGCCGGTGCTGGTGCTCGGATTCAGCGGAGCATCGCCGCAAACCCTGCTGGGCATCATGGATCCGCAAGTCGGCGAGGGCCACCACATCGCTTTCGACGACGTTGAATGGGTCGAGGACCAGGTCAATGAAGACTATGCGATACAGAAGGTGTCGGCCTACCTCGCCAATCCCGGACTTTCCCTGAAATCTGCGCACGACTCGTTGCGTACTTCCTTTATTGGAAACTGATATGCGTTACCTTCCCCTCCTCCTGCTGTGCGCCGCCTTTGCGGTGCAGGCGCAAGTTCCCGGCCAGGTCGTCGCCAGCGGCACCGTGGCCGATGAAGCCAGCAAGACCGCCGTATTGGCCAAACTGCGTGAAGTCTATGGCGCCGACAAGGTGCTGGACCAGATCACCGTGGGCCAGGTCACCACGCCGGCCAACTGGAGCGACTATGTGCAAAAGCTGATCACGCCGGACCTGAAACAGGTCAGCCGCGGCCAGCTCAAGATCGACGGCACCACCGTCAGCGTGCGCGGTGAAGTCGCCAACGAAGCGCAGCGCCAGCGCATTGCCAGCGACTTTGCGACCCGCCTGAACCCGACCTATACCGTCACCAACGGCCTGCGCGTGTCGGCCGCCGACCAGGGAGTGCTGGATCGCACCCTGGCCAACCGCATCGTCGAATTCGAAAGCGGCCAGGCCGTGCTGACGCCGACCGGCAAGAACATCCTCGACGAAATGGCAGCCGCCATGCTGAAGCTGAAAGGCCAGAAAGTCGAAATCATCGGCCATACCGACAACGTCGGCCTGCGTGCCAGCAACCAGAACCTGTCGCAGGCGCGTGCCGAAGCGGTGCGCAACTACCTGGCGGGCAAGGGCATTCCAGCCGAGACCCTGGTTGCCTCCGGCTCCGGCCCGGACCGGCCGATCGCCAGCAACGACACGGTGGAAGGCCGCGCCCGCAACCGCCGTATTGAATTCCGCATGGCGCAGTAACCGAGGAGATATCCATGTTTAATGCAGAAACCTTGCTGGCGCCGATTTCGCCGGCACAACCGGCCGGCGCCGACCTGTCCTTCTCGAGCGACTTCGATGCCATTGCGCAGGCACGCCGTTTCGACGATCCTTCGCTGGAACAGGGCGAGTGGGTCACCGAGCTGAAAGAGGCCGACTGGGCTTTCGTGGTCAAGCGCTGCAGCGCCCTGCTGGGCGAAAAGAGCAAAGACTTGCGCGTGGCGGTCTGGCTGGCGGAAGCGGCGGCCAAGCAGCACCGCATGCAAGGCCTGGGCGAATCGTTCCGCCTGCTGGCGGGCCTGATCCGCGAGTACTGGAATAACGGCCTGTATCCGGAGCCGGATGGCGACGATATGGAGCAGCGTGTCGGCAACCTGGCCTGGATCCTCGGCCGCACCCCTACCCTGCTGCGCGAGATGCCGCTGACGGAAGGCCAGGGCACGGCCTTCTCCGCCATCGATTTCGACATGGCGCGCAAGCAGGCCAGCCTACCGGAACACGCGCGCAATCCGGATTGGCCGAAGCTGGCCGATATGGAAACCGCACGCTCGCGCAATTCGCCGCGTTTCCGCGAACAGTTCGCGACCGACGCGCGCTATTGCATGGATGCCTTGAAAGAACTGGAACAGGTGTCCGATGATTTCCTGGGCAACGACAGCCCGGGCTTTGCTGCCGCACGCGATGCCGTGCAGGCGATGATCGACGCCATGCCTTCGCATGCGGGCTTGCCGGCTACGGTCAGCACGCCGCTTGGCGTGGCGCCGGCGGGCGAGCAGATCATCATCGCGCAGCCGGTGGCCGGCGTGGCGCAGCAGGCCAGCGGCCCAGTCACCTCGCGCGCCCAGGCCATCAGCCAGTTGCGCGAGATCGCCAGCTTCTTCCGTCGCACCGAGCCGCACAGCCCTGTCTCCTACTTCGCAGACAAGGCCGCCGACGCCGGTGAACAGGACCTGCACACCTGGCTGCGCAGCGTGGTGAAGGATTCCAGCTCGCTGCAGCATATCGAGGAGATGCTGGGCATCCCCCCGTCCAACTGATCAGACTACGCTGTAGCTGAAATTTCCCTGCTGGTCGGCCGCTACTTCGATGCGGCCGATCGCACTTCCCTCCGCCATCTTCGCCAGCACCGCTTCCGCAATCTCCGGCAGCAGCGTGCCATTCAGGATATTGTCCACATTGCGCGCGCCCGAGTCGACTTCGGTGCAACGCGCCAGCACGGCTTCCACCAGCGTATCGTCGTAGTGGAAGGTCGCCTTGTGGTTGGCGGCCACGCGCTGGCCGATGCGGTCCAGCTTCAGGGTAATGATGCTGGCCAGGACATCGTCGCCCAGCGGGTAGTACGGCACCACTTTCAGGCGCCCCAGGAAAGCTGGCTTGAAGGCTTTCACCAGTTGCGGGCGGATCGCCGCTTCCAGCTCTTCCGGCGTTGGCATTTCTTCCGCTTCCTTGTTCAGGCAAGCCTGCATCATGGTGGCAGAGCCGACGTTGGAGGTCAGGATGATGATGGTGTTGCGGAAGTCGATTTCGCGCCCTTCGGCGTCATCCATCACGCCCTTGTCGAAGACCTGGAAGAAGAGTTCCAGCACGTCCGGGTGGGCTTTTTCCACTTCATCCAGCAGCACCACGCTGTACGGGTTGCGGCGCACGGCTTCGGTCAGCACGCCGCCTTCGCCGTAGCCGACATAGCCTGGCGGCGAACCTTTCAGGCCGGAGACGCTGTGCGCTTCCTGGTACTCGCTCATATTGATGGTGACCATCTTGCGTTCGCCGCCATACAGCGCATCGGCCAGGGCCAGCGCGGTTTCGGTCTTGCCGATGCCGGACGGCCCGACGAACAGGAATACGCCCTTCGGTTTGTTCGGGTCGTCCAGGTTGGCGCGGGCAGTACGCACGCGCTGCGCCACCGCTTCGATGGCGTGCGGCTGGCCGATCACGCGCTCTTCCAGCGCCGGGCGCAATTTCAGCACGGCCTGGATTTCATCCTTCACCATTTTGCCAAGCGGGATGCCGGTCCAGCCGGCGACGATTTCCGCCACCACATTGCCATCCACCTGCACCGGCACCATGGGCGCTTCGCCCTGCAGCGCGCGCAGTTCCTTGAGCATGGACTGGATGTCGTGCGCCTGGCTTGCGGCGCCGCCCTCTTGTCCGGCCGATGCCGCTTCGACATTGGCACGCGCCTCGCCGATCTGCGCAGCCAGCGCCTTTTCCTGCTCCCAGCGCGCTTGCAGCGCCGCCAGTTCTTCCTGGGCCGCGAGGCGGCTGTCGGCCAGTTCCTTCAGGCGCTCTTCATGTGCGCCGCCGCCCGCCAGTTCACGTTCCAGCGCTCCCGTTTCCGCTGCCATGCGCTCCAGGCGGCGCTGCAGCGATTCGATCAGCGCCGGCGTGGCGCTCTGGCCCAGCGCCACTTTGGCGCAGGCGGTATCGAGCACGCTGATTGCCTTGTCGGGCAGCTGGCGGCCCATGATGTAGCGGTGCGACAGGCGCACGGCCTCGGTGATCGCCTCGTCGAAGATGCGCACGTTGAAGTGCTTCTCCATCAACGGCGCCATGCCGCGCAGCATGGCGCAAGCCAGCTCTTCGCTTGGCTCTTCAACCTTGATCACCTGGAAGCGGCGTGCCAGCGCGGCATCCTTTTCGAAATACTTCTTGTACTCGCCCCAGGTGGTTGCCGCGATGGTGCGCAGTTCACCGCGCGCCAGGGCCGGCTTGAGCAGGTTGGCCGCATCGTTCTGGCCGGCCTGGCCGCCGGCGCCGATCATGGTGTGCGCCTCGTCGATGAACAGGATGATCGGCGTCGGGCTCTTGCGCACTTCGTCGATCACGTTCTTCAGGCGGTTCTCGAATTCGCCCTTGACGCTGGCGCCGGCCTGCAGCAGGCCCATGTCCAGGGTGTGGATGGCCACGCCTTTCAGCACGTCCGGCACATCGCCCTGCGCGATGCGCAAGGCCAGGCCTTCCACCACCGCGGTCTTGCCGACGCCGGCCTCGCCGGTCAGGATCGGGTTGTTCTGGCGGCGTCGCATCAGGATATCGATGGCCTGGCGGATTTCCGCATCGCGGCCGATCACAGGGTCCACCTTGCCGGCACGCGCACGCTCGGTCAGGTTGGTGGTGAACTGGTCCAGCGCCGGCGTCTTGCCGGCCGGCTGCTGCATTTCGCCGACCGGGTCGCCGCCCAGGCCGGCCTCGCCGACGGTACCTGCGGCGCGCGTGGCGGCTGCCGCTTCGGCCTCTTCGGAGCTGGCAGTGAGCTTGTCCAGGTGATGCTTGATATCGTCCGCCTCAAAGCGATGGAACAGTGCCGAGCTGCGGTAAGCCAGCTGCGACAGTTCCGGATCGGTCAGCATGGCCTGCAGCAGGTGGCCGCTGCGGATGAACACTTGCTGGCCGGCCTGCAGGTCGAGCGAGGCGATCAGCCAGGCGTGCTCGAACAGTTTTGGCAGGCGGGCGGAAAACACCGGGGTGCGCGCATTGCCGCTGCGGAAGCGCGCAATCTCGGCCTGCAGGTCGGCCTGCAGGCGGCTGGTGTCGACTTCAAAATGGCGCGCCAGCGCCACCATGTCGCTGCGTGGATTTTCCAGCAGCGCGAGCAGCAGGTGTTCCTGGTCTACTTCATACTGGCCAAGGCCAACGCAAATGCTGGCCGCGCGGGTAGCCGCATTGCGGCAAGTGTCGTTCAGTTTCCCGATCAGGGTCTTCAGGTTGATGCTCATCGAGCGGTCCTCACATTGTTAATCCATGGATGAAGTAGCGGACATCGGTGCGGTCTTCCTTTGCACCCTCGTCCGGTATAAAACTGTCCCAGCCCAGCCGCGCACCGGCGCCCAGCGAAGCGCCGGAGACGTCTTCGGCGCGCAGCACCAGGCAGATTTCGTATTCCAGCGAAACGCCGGTGAACATCGACAGCAGCTTTTCCAGCGCAAGCGCCGCCGTGCCCCCGGGCAGGAAAGCGTCGAAATCGGCGCGCCGCAGGGGGCCGATGGTCAGGCGCATGCGCAAATCGCGCTGCCACACGCGCGAGCCGATCATGGCGGTGGCGCCCAATTGCGCCTGTTCGCCGCCCAATACAGTCTGCTGCTGCGCCGGCACCCCGCACCAGCAGCCGACAAATTGCGTGGCGGTGATATCGACGCGGAAGTACTCGCCCAGCACGCGCGCCATGGTCGACGCCGAGGCAGGACGCTGGCGCAGCGCGGTGGCAAAGTACGCCAGCGACTCGTCGCGCACCGCCCCGGAAGCCTGGGCTGCGCGGCCGGACAGCCTTTGCGTCAGGCCCTTGTTGCCAAGCCCGCCCAGCGCCAGCAGCAGCGGCAGGAACCGGTCCTGGCCGTCCACCTGGTATTTGAGCTCCAGGCGGTACTTGCGCCACGCTTCGTAAAACAGCGACAGCGAACGCGTGGAAAACGCATCGAGGAAGGCACGCGGCCCCTCATCCTTCGCGTACAGCTGGTGCGCCGCAATGGATTCCGTGTAATGGGCCGGCAAGGCGCCCGCGCTGCCCAGGAAGCCCATGAAATTGGGCGTCATGCGCAGGTAGCGCAGCTGCTTGTTTTGCAGCGCGTCGGTCAGCGCCGGTGCGGTCGGCAGGATCTCGCGCGGTTCGGGGTGCAGCGTCTCAAGCTGGCTGGCCGGAAAGCGCAGCGTCACCGAGTTCTGGAAGCGCATGAAGTTTGCAATCGCGCCCTCCTGCGCCACGCCGTTGCGGCGCAGCCATAGCTCCACCATCCGCACCGCCTGGAAGAACTGGAAGCGGAACGGCTCGGCAAACAGGCGCTCGATTACAGCAGGCTCAAATCGCCGCTTCGCGGTGTGCATCGCAGCAGCTCCTCCCCAGTCCTCTCGGCCACGACGACCAGTTGCGTAAAGCTGTTGGCGTGTACGTACAGCCCCAGGAAGCGTTCAATCACCTGGGCGAAGGCATGGATGCCGCTGCCCACGAAAGCCTCTTCGTCGATGGTCAGCCGCACTTCCATGCCGCGCACGACGCAGGCGAACGGATTGCCCGCCAGCCAGGCGTTGGCCGGCTTGTAGTCGACCGCCTGCAGGCCGCGGATCTGGCGTTGCGTGGCGGCAGAACGCGGCAGGTCATAAAGCCCCAGCATTTCCTGGAATGCCTCCAGGCCGCCGCCGGACAGCGACAAATGATTCAGCGACAGGTGCGACACCAGGCGCCAGTGCGCCCCGTGCCCCCGATCGAAACGCTGGGACGGCGTCGGCTTGCGCAGGAAACTGATGCTGCGCACGCTGGAGCCGCCTTCCAGGAACAGGTCGCCGCCGCGCAGGCCATAAGCCAGCGACGCCGGCAGGTCGCGGTTGGTACAGGTCAGCTGCAGGCTCAGGGTGTCGGTTTCCACTTCGGCCGGGTCGAAGTCGATATCGACAACGGTGATCTCGGTTTCATAGCCTGGGCTCTTGTGCGCCATCTGTTCATCGCGCCGCATCACCCAGTAGTGGCCATGTTTTTCCGGCGTTTCGCCGTGCCGCAGCGAATAGAACGGCCGGAATTCCACGATCGATTCGCCCTGCGGCGTCTGGCGCACCATGCGCACAGCGTCGATCGAATACACCTCGTAGGCATAAGCGCGGCGCGCATCGGCCAGCACCGGATAGCTGGCCGCGGTATGCGAAATGCGAATCGGCTCGCCGCGCTGGCGGAACAGGTTGACCACCGGCGTGCAGCCCAGCAGCAGGTTGTTGGTGGACAGCGTCGACAGCATGCGCGCCACATGCGAATCCGGGCGCAGGCCGGCCATCGCGATGTGCAGCGTCAGGCGCTTGGTGCCGATCGGCAGCAGCGCACACAAGGCCGCCAGGTCGATATCGAAGAAATTGAACTTCTCGGGGAAGCAGAAATATTCGGTCAGCAGGCGATAGGCCTGGTGCGAGCGCGCCGAGAAATCGATCAGTGAGTCCTCTTCGTCAAAGCCGGCGGCGGCGACAGGAATGCGCGCCAGCGGCAGCCAGCGGCCGTTTCCGTCGCACTCCACCCAGGCCTTGGCGCTACGCATGAACAGCGCATCGCGCATGGCGGCGCAGAACGAAGGCTCGCCGTCGATGAAGACGCGCAGGCTGGAAACGCCCATCGCCGGCAGGCCAATCTGCTCGGACAGGGAATCGATCGTGATCGCCAGCCCGGCGCCCGCGCCCGGCGGCAGCTGCACCGCTTCCGGCGCCGCCAGTGCAGCGGTGAACGATGCCCGGCTCAGCGACAGCGGCGCCACCGTCACCGGATAGGAAGTACGGAATGTGCACGCGACGCCGTTGACGGGCCGCGTGTTGAGCACCGTCCCGCGCGCAATCTCGCTGGCCGCCGTCAACTGGGCGGCGGTGGCGGCGTAATCCATGCGCGCAATCGAGCAGGAGGGAAACGGGCGCAGGTAGTGCGGATAAAGCACTTCGAACAGTGCTTCGGTAAATTCAGGGTAATCGTCGTCCAGCCGCTTCGACACGCGCGAATTGAGCAGCGCGAAGGACTGGATCATGCGTTCGATATGCGGGTCTTCGCATACCTCGCCGCCAATCAGCAGGCGGCCGGCAATCTTGGGATAGCGCTCGGCGAATTCGCGTGCATAGCGCCGCAGGAAACCCAGTTCGCGCTCGTAATACGGCAGTAACTCTTCCAAATCATGCTCCCGGCAGCGCGCGGCGTGCCTTGCTAATCGTGTATTGCAGGCTGGATGGCTGCAGGACCGCG